>Ga0172374_1000051_pt1 | contig 97193 bp, 107 predicted proteins | sample LakKiv3m_FD_114536 | JGI IMG/M metagenome (GOLD analysis project Ga0172374, IMG submission 114536) | Freshwater microbial communities from Kabuno Bay, South-Kivu, Congo - kab_092012_10.3m | ecosystem: Environmental > Aquatic > Freshwater > Lake | place: Democratic Republic of the Congo... | reverse complement strand
TCAGCTTTACTTTTTCCACTGTCCCAATGACTTTGCGTCCCGATATTTCCTCAAGCTCTTCAATAATTTCTCCTCCAAAAAGGTCCATGCCGACGCGCACACCCTTCTCAATGGTTTTTATATTGAGTCCGGCCACTCTCTCCATCCTTTCCTTCAGCCCCGCGCGATTGGCTAACTGGATAGAAAGTCCCGGACGGGCATTGAGTTCCAGGATGACCGGGCCGAGTTTCTTGTCGATCGCCACATCGGCCCCTAAAAATCCCAACCTAGATATCTCCTGGGATTTTACGGCTAAAGTCAGAATGTCTTTCCAATAAGGAATTTTGATTCCGCTCAAAACCAAGCGGGTATTGGGAATTTGTTCTATGAACTTGTTTTTACCTTGAATGGCGGTAGTGGTGATGCCGGAGGCCATGTCAATTCCGACGCCGATAGCTTGCTGCTGAAGATTAGCTTTGCCTCCCGACTCCCGAGTGGGCAAGCGCAACATGGCCATAACGGGGACTTTGTTGAAAATAACGACCCGAATGTCCGGGATGCCTTTAAATGTGTACGGTTTAAAAAGTTTTAATAACTGCAAACGTTCTTCAAAAAAAGCGATGTCAGGGGTGCTAGAGAGCGAAAAAGAACCGTCCAAAATATTTCGAATATGGCTTTTTAGATCATTAGTTGTAATCAGCGAACCGTCGGCTTTTATCCAGATGCTTTCATTGTTTTCGCTAGCTTGAGTCGCGGCGCAGCCATTTCGGGCAGGTTTCTTTTTTCCATAAACAATCAGAATCCCTTCTCCGCCGAAACCCCGATTTGGTTTTAAAGCGAATGTTTCAGGAAGCGTCTGCCAATCAAAATTTTCCAAATCTTCACGGTTCTTTATTTTTGCGATGAGAGCCGGAACCGCGATGTTGTTTTTCTTGAGAAGTTTCTTGCTAAGCAGTTTGTTGTCGGCAAGCTTTTTTGCTTCAAGCAAATTGTTGGGGCGGATATAATCAAGATTTCTGGAATTCATGCCCAGGATTCGATTCCGGTTTTTGATTATGTCGAACATAAAGAGATTATTTTTTCAATATATTCTTGAAGCGCAAATATTCGCTGAGGCGGAGCCCTGTCCACTTGCCCAGGAAAAAATTGATCGGCAAGGTCAAAAGAACAATCCAGGGATTCGCGATCAAAATGCCGATCAATAGGTCCCAGCTTGCCAGATAAAATCCTACAATTGAGATTAAAAGAGTTTCCAGCGCCAAGATTACCGCGGTTCTGTTTCCTTTTTCAATTTGGACCGCCACAAACTTTTCAACCAAAGTTATTATGATCAAAATCGGAAAGATGGAAACGGCCGCCAAGCCCGTTCTTCGGAAGCTGCTGCCCAAAGTGAGCATAAAAAGAATCACGAAAGCCACAACAGTCAGCATTATAGCTACGCGAGGAAGATAAAGGAGGCGGAAAGGTTTCAGGATAAAACGCATCAGCAAGCCGGACAAAATAACCGTCAGAAAAATCACGATGCCATACCGGAGACCATTAGTGGCCAGAAAAGCGAAGGTGATGATGAGCGGGGTATAAATCCCAAAGGCTTTGATGCCGACCACTTGGCGGAGAAAAGCAATGAAGGTGGCAATGATCGGCAACATCAGGATCAAAATTACCGTTTCAAAAGGAATGCCTTCATTTAGGAAGAAACTAATTATTGGACTGGCGTTTTCCATAAGAATGAAATTAGTCGTTAAAAAATTAAACGCACCTGTTTTTCATGACGCGGCTGTTTAAATGGCAGATGGCCACCGCGATAGCATCCGATACGTCATCAGGTTGCGGCAGCGATTTTAAATTTAATATATCTTTTGCCATTTGTTGAATCTGTTTTTTCTCCGCCCGCCCGTAACCAGTGAGCGCTTGCTTGACCTGGAGTGGAGTATAACCGGAAACTTTAACGTTTCTTTGCTCTAAAGTCAAGAGAACTGCGCCGCGGGACTCCGCAACCGGAATTACTGTTTTTTGGTTCTTAAAGAAGAAAAGCTTTTCAATGGCCGCTTCTTGCGGCCGGTATTTTTTTATCACCCGTGACAAATCCCGGCTTATTTCAGAAAGGCGAGCTGATTCAGTTTTTTCTTTTGGCGTGTTAATGGAGCCGTAAGCAATGGCTTTCAGCTTGCAATTCGTTTCCTCAATAATTGCCCAGCCGGTCGTAGCAGTGCCGGGATCCACTCCTAAAACTCGCAAAGTGTTATAAATTGTCATAAATTTCTTGGACGTCATCTTGATCGTCCAAAAGTTCCAGAAGTTTTTCGTAATTGATTTTTGTGCCGGAGTCGGGTTCTGCTTTTTGCAGAGGGATAAAAACCAGTCCCGCGCCTTCAATTTTTATTCCAGTTTTTTTCAAATTTTCCTGAACGGTTTTTAGTTTTTCTGGCAAAGTATAAATTGCTAAAATATTATCCGCATAAAACGTGTCTTCCGCGCCGGCTTCAATAGCCTGGAGTTCCAATTCGCCAATGTCGGAGTTTTTTTCTACAGGAACATTTATGCTGCCTGCCAGTTTGAATAAATAGCTGACCGAACCGGCCGGAACCATTTTTCCGCCATTTTTCGTCAGAAGATTTTTTAGTTCGCCAAGCGTCCGATTTTTGTTGTCAGTTGCGGTTTTGATGAGCATGGCGATTTGGCCCGGACCATAGGCTTCATACAGCACTTCCTGGATTTCCGCGCCATCCTTCAGTTCCCCGGTGCCACGTTTGATGGATCTTTCAATGTTTTCTTTGGGCATATTATCGGCGCGAGCGCGCTCAATGGCCAACCGTAGTTGAAAATTGGTGTCTGGATTGCCGTCGCCGGAACGCGCGGCGATGGTGATCAATTTTCCGTGTTTGGTAAAAATCTTGGCGCGAACCGCGTCATTTAAACCCTTTCTATGTTTTATTCCTGCCCAATGAGAGTGTCCGGACATAATCTCTGAATTATGAATTTAGAATTCTGAATTTCGAATTAGCTTCATGGTTAATCCACCTCAAGCTTATCAGTTTCAACAGGTATTTTCAAGAAAAAACTACTTCAATCGCACTTCCGGCAATGTATCCCAAAGCAATTCAAAAATCAACTTCATTGTATTATAAATTTCTTTGCCTTCAATAATGATGCCGGTTTCTTCTTTGGCAGACATTAAGGCGACCTTTTGGAAACCGTAAATGTTTATTTCAATCGAAAAAGGATATTTTTTGGGATCAATCAGTTTTGAAGCTCGCAGTTGCTCCTGATCCCGCGGAGCCATCCTGGTTTTCATCCAAACAGTTGCGGGATAAATTCCGCGAAGCGTGATTCCTTTTTTAGTCCGGGTTTTTAAATAATTTTCCGCCCATTCCTCGCCTAGAACGCGGACTATGGGATCAGAAATAAATCCCAATATCTCTGCTTTGTATTTCAATGTATCCGCGTAAACTTCCCGCAGGCCTTCCTTGCCTTCGTAAAATCTGATTTTAGGCTTTACGCCGGTGATATTGTAAACAGATTTTAGTTGCGGCAGAATTTCGGAAAACAAACTTTCTTTTTCCCGGAGTTTTTTTTGGATATTTTCCGGATCTTCTCCGACAAACAATCTTTTTTTGCCTTTGGCGGTTTCGGAAATAAACCCGTCTTTTTCTAGATCCATTAAAATGTCGTAACAAGTGGTTCTTTTTACTCCGGATTTTTTGGCAATTTCGATGACGGTGGCGCCGCCCAGCTCCAAAGAAGCGAGATAGATGTCCGCTTTTTTATCGTGAAGTCCAAGTTGTTCCAAGGTTGCTTTTATTTCCATAAATGTCGATATTTTCCGTCAACATATATATTATATCAGATCAGCCTAATTTGTCAATATTTTGCTTAAAATAAGGAAAAAATAAAAGTAAGGCGCGCGAACTGCCCAGCCAACTTGACGCTAATAATTGACATTTTGGGAAAAATGCTGTACAATACCCTGTTAAGCTGAAAAGCCTAACAAGTTCCTTAAATCAAATAGCCGGCGGGCAAAAACGTGGGAGGAGGATTACATGGTGTCCTATAGATTTCTGATTGTAGAGGACGGCCTTGAAAATATTGAGGCCGCGAAAAAGGCAATCAAAGGATTGAATGCGGATCCAGGTAAGTTGAAAATAGAATTCGCCACGACTCTGGCAGAAGGAATGCACAAGTTGAATTCGGAAAAATTCAACAGGGCAATTTTTGATCTCGAGCTTCCTGTGAAGTCAGGAAAAAGACCCGATGTCAACGGGTTTCAGCTGGTGGAGATCGCCGAAAAGATTGGTATCTGCTGGGCAGTTCTCACCGGGAAAACGGAAGGCCTAGATGCCGGCCATTCCGCAAATGCATCATGCATTATGTATCACAAACCCAAATATTCTCATCTCCAAACTGATCGGGGCCCTAAAGGTTTCGAAAAATGGGGCCAGTGGGAATGGGGATGGGGATCCAAAAAGTGCAGTCAAACTTGGTATGATGTAATTGGTAGCCTCCTGTAGTCTCGGCTAGGGGAATTCGAATAGCAATTTCGGATTCCCTTCTCAACTGAATTCATTTTGTAAGAAGCGGATTCTGAGAGAATAAAGCTCTTTGAAAGAAATATATGCCGGCGGGCAAAAAACGCGGAGGAAGCATAAATGGGAACAAAAAGCTTTATCGCAAAGGTGATGGAAGCGGTATGTTCAGTGGTTTCTTTTTCGAAAAAGCAGACTTCAGAGGAAGAGAAAGTTCCTATAGATCCAATTGTCGACGAGCAAGAGGATAAAAGCTGGGACGAAATATTTAAACATGTTGGCAAAAGACGCTGGGTGTTTATGGAGATAGTCCAGATTGTAGTGTTAAACGATTCCTCCAAAGATTTGAACGAAGTTTACCACAAAATGGAAAAAGAGCTGGAGCTCGGCACGAAAACATTGACCCAGATGCTGGAAGAAACATTTGAGCGTGGCTTCCAAGCCCACCTGCCGCTAAGAGGGTTTTATGCAGAAATGAAAAAAAGCGGCCTTGATCTTGAGGCCAAGGAGTAAAGAGGTAAGCCTCGATTCGCAAACGCGGATCGGGGCTTTTTTGCTTTTTTACGCGCTTGTTATGCTGGCGCAATAAATAAAAATCTGCATGTATATCAATTTATTGCATATGCAATGAAATGATATAAATCAATTTTATTTGAATTGAAGGATATTAAAAAGATAATTAAAAGCTGAATTTATGGCGGTAAAAATAATTTCAAAATAAGATTCTTTGGTTTGTGGCACTAGCGAGATAACCGATGGATGGTAGGTAAGCGCGCCCAGAACCATGCTCGGTGTTTTTTCAAAGGAAACTAAAGCAACTTTTGATTTTGATAAATCCTCCGAAAAGTTTTTACCGCTGGCCAGAATAATATTTGTTTCAGGAATTTCTGGTTCTGTAATTATATTTTTCGGCTTGGCAGTCGCTATCGCCAGTTGAGGCGCCGCCTCGGTTGAAATTGGAGCAACCCACGCCCATTGGCCGGATTCTTTGGTATAAATTTCGTCTTCCGCCACGCTTTCTTTTTTCTTATCGTAAGCGATTTTGGAAGCGACTTTGCCATTCGGATAGCGCAATTCTATTTTTGCGGATTTATTGTTTAGCGCGAACTTCGATTCCGCACGCGTGAGTTTAAATATCTGACCCGGCTTGATAAAAATGTTTTCAGAAATCGGATGATTGTATAAATTTTTGTTGCCGGTCGCCACGCTCCAATCTTTCAAATTTATTTTTTTCTTGGATTTGTTTTGCAGGACGACATATTCATTGCCTGTCCCGCAAAAGCAAATCGGTAGGGGATATTGCAATGGATATCTATCTCTTTTCCCTTAATAACGGCTCTGCTTATAAGCATTCTAAGGAGCTCTCTTTTGTCATTATAACCAATATTTTCCAGATTGTCTTTGAATTGCTCATACATATTTTTAATGGAATTTACCCGTAATCCTTTTTCTTTCTCTGAGACAAACTGATATTTATAACGCTCTAGTTCGTTCTTGTAACGCTTCAATTCCTCTTCTAACTTTCTCGCTCTTGTTTCGTAAGACACTTTGTCTAGCCCGCCATTTATATAAAGGTCCAGCAGCTTGTCTATACCAGATCTTTTCTTCTCAATAAGAATATCCAACTCTTTCATTTTTTCCTCAACCCCGCTTTCTTTAAGTCTTTTCTTTTGGATTTTTTCCAACTGATCAAAGGCAAGCTGTGGGTTAGAAAGCGTCTGAACTAGCTTGTTCCAAATCGGTTCTTCCAAGCGGCTCTCGGTAATGCTGGGAGTTTTACATTTTTCTTGCCTAGTATAGATTCGGGAATTATTGCAGAAATATCTTTTCCGGTGGCTTTCTATGGCGTGTTTTCTGAAAGCATCGTAACTGGCTCCATATTTGCCTCCACATATCCCACATTCAAACAGCCCAGTAAACAGATATTCCCTTCGTTTGTTTCTATCAGAAAAGTTTCTATTCTTTTTTAATTGTTCCAGCGCCAGGTTAAAAGTTTCTTTGGAAATAATTTTTGGCGTCTTTATGATTATCCAGCCTTCTTCCGGTCTAACGCTCATCCCTTCGTATTTTTTTAATCTCTTATGATAAGCATGGAGCATCTTGTTATAAATAAATTCTCCAGTATAAACCTCATTAGACAAGATTCTGCCAATTGTTCTTTTCTTCCAAAAACTTGCTCCATTAACGGGCTTCTTTTTGCCAAGATTGTCATACTTGGTAGGGATAGCCAATGAATTTAACTTAGATTGAATCATATAAAGCGTTAGCCTATCCTCAACTAGCCAGCGATATATTTTCTTAACAATCTTGGCTTCTTCCTTGTTAATTTCTAGGCAATGTTTTTCCTTGTTGAGGTTGTATCCATAAGGAGCAACACCAGCATACTTGCCGGACTGCTTTGCCTTGATTTGTCCACTTACCATTCTCTCTCTGATCATCTCTCTTTCCAGTTCCGCTATTGAGCCCATATTCTGAAGCATGTATTTGCCCATTGGGGTTGAAGTGTCAAAGGTTTCCGTAACCGACTTAAAACTCACCCCGCTTTCCTCTAGCTCGCCAACGAGCTCCAGTAGGTTTTTAAGGTTTCTGGAAAATCTGTCTAGCTTATAAACCAAGACCAGATTGAATTCCTTGTCTTTTGCTGATTGCATCAGCCTGTCTAGCTGTGTCCTGTTTTTCTTAGCTCCGCTTTCTCCTTCTTCTCTGAATATGTGATCCTTGCTTATCTCATAGTCCTGAATTTTACAGAAATCCAAAAGCTTTTCTTCCTGTAGGTCTAAACTGTATCCCTTAACCTGTTCATCGCTGGATACCCTGGTGTAGATAGCGACTTTAGTCATAATTTTAATCTTAATATTTAACCAAAAGGGGACAATTCTGGTACCCCAACGAACCACGAGTGATTGTCGGCAGAATCGCCCCCTTTTGGAGACAATATAAAACTCGTGATTTATTCAGTTGGGGTACGCCTATATTATATCACACCTTCATTGCTCTTATCCACATTAATCTGCTTATCTCCAATATTCATCTGCCCAATATTGCCGATATTCAACTGAATATTTCCCCGTCTTAAATCCCGCATAGCTTTCAAATTCCTGATAAACATCCGGTTGAACTTGTCTAGAACTGGTTGCAATACTTCTTGTAAATTATGGGCTATAGCTTCAGCTACTGCCTTGTCCTTACGCTCGTCTTGCAGACGATTTCCGCAACTGTTCCTCATAAACATTGGTGCGTCCAGGGCAAACATCTGCCATTCAATATTGGCCAGAGCATTGTTGATGTCCTCATTGAGCCGGATAAAATGAAAATAACTGGTTAAGGCCATATCTAAGAGGATAAATTCTGGAATAGTCTCGACCTCATATTCACTTGACCATTGTCTTCTTAGAAAAAGCACTGTAAGAGTTAGGGAATCATCTACGCTTCTGAGGCGGCCGATCCTTTCTAAGAAGAAATTGCCATTACGATAGTCATCTGCTACTTCATTGCGCTTTTTATCAAACTCTTCCTGGCTATCAATGCCCGCCCACTCCATGTAATGGCGATAACTCAAAGAGCATTCTTTTTTTTCAAGGGCGCTTTTTTCTTTAACTTCTTTAATGCGCTTATACATAGCATCATTGAATTCCTTGCCTCCCTCCGGACGCTTACGTCCTTCTTCCATAACGGCCCTCACTATTGGTCTTGCTTCTCGTGTCATATTTTTTGATAAAGTTGTTTTAAGTATTTAAGATATTCTTTTAAAACTAGTTTTTCCTTCATGTCTTTATTCTTGGCTTGTTTAATTGTCCGTTTCAACCGCTTTATATCGCTTTTTGGGATATAGCTTTTTCGCAGGGTTTTGCCCTCCCGCCAATAGAGGTAGTAATACCAGCCATGTAGTTTGTTTTCTCGCCTACAACGGCAATTTTTGCGACCACAGCGCACTTTTTCTTTGATTATCACTCCTGTAAGCCTGGGATTTGTATGTCTAAAGCTATAAGCCATATCTTATGTAGCAAAATTAATTTAGTGCTTTTGGACGAGACGATGATTTAGAAAAAACTATCTTTTTATTGTTTTGTGAACCTCGTGAACTTGGTGAAGTTATATTTAAATCCATAAAATTAAATATAGTTTTATTAAAAGGGTTATATTAAAGGGATATCTTTATATTCACTCCTTAAGTCAATGTTCACATCATTCACATTGTTCACGCTTTCCTTTTTTTCATCTATCCTGTATCGCTTTCGTAGGATCTCAATTTTTTTCTTGTTGTCTTCGGAAATTATGTAACCATCCCTTGTCCGCTCAGTCTTGATGTCCAGCGTTTTTCTTATGAGGTATCCCATTTTTTTGGGAGTTATCTGCTCCGAAAGACTTAATCCGTTGTTGAATCTTTCCGCAACTTGCTGGACGGTGGGCTTGATATAGCCTTCGTCTAAAAGCGAACAAATAGCATCCAGGATTTGGTAACTGTAGCCTAATGTTCTATCCGTTTTGATTTTTTCGTTATATTCCCTTATGTGTTGCTGAATCTCCTTAATAACTTCTGGATCATCAATGATGCTCATCAGAGGAATAGCTATCTGATTAAGGCGGGGCTCAATTTCTCGGTTTTCCAAAGTAGTATTTAATTTGCTTTGGCCCTTGTTCTTAAAGCGAAACATCAAGAGTTTGTTCCTGATCTCTAAGGCTTCCTGCCAAAAATCATCCGGGATGTTGTAAGGAACATCTTCTCGGGGAAAATTAAGGTTCATGTCCTCGGTTATCATCCGGCTTTCTAACGCGGTATCCTTGTAGAGATTTCTTGAAGCTATAATTTTCGGACCAAACACGTCATAGGCTTTTACATCAAAGCTTTTTTTGTTGTTGCTTTCACTCCGAAGAACGGGCATGCCTTTCATAAAGCCACTATTAAGAATTTTTATTATTTCGGCGGTAGTGTCAGAAAATATAAAATCAGCCTCATCCATAATGAGCGTTCCTTTAAAGTCGTTGAGTAATCGGAAAATAGGAGAAACAGTCGTTGCTCCGCTTGCAAAGATTGGCTTATAGCATAGTGAACCGATCACTTGCAGCAACCTTGACTTGCCTGTGCCATAATCGCCCAATCCTCGCAGATAGGGAAGCTCGTTGAAATCATCAAAAATCCAAGTCAAAAGAACATAGTAGCTGGTAATCTTCTCAAAGAATTCCGATATAGAAAGATATTTATGAATAAACTGCTGAATTTCAATTATCAGTCCTTTTTGTGATCCATATTCTTTAGGCTCGGAGGGGAATAACACAACTTTGTTTTTTATTAAGTCCTTTCCAACAGAATGTGGTTTATAGAGTATGCCCTCATGCGTAACGGTTTTTTTAATTTCTAATCTTCCATTTTGATAGATAACAAAGGAGGTTGTGTTTTCTTGCGGATTAAAAATCATCTCAACAATACTGTTTTTAAACACCCCCGATGCTATTGTTTTTTCTTGCTCTTTTTTAGTATCCATAGGTTTAAATATTTGTTTAAATGTTAAGTTTTCTTAAGTTCATGCCAGCGCTGTTGAGAATTTTTGTTTAGCCAGTCTAAATTAGCTTCAGGCACGAAATTTAAGGGGGCATCTGGCATTACCCTGCCACCGGACACAAACTCCTTGCCAGCTATTTTTGAAGTCTTTGTCTCTCGCATCCATCTGCACTTGTCCGCCTTGCCTCCTGTTCGTTCCAATAGTTCTGGATCTAATGGACAAAGGTTCTGGGAGCACATCTCGAAGCAGGAACACTTCTTAATATTTTCTATAATTTCAATTTGAGTATAGTTTTTCATCTTCTTGCAGTCAGCTTAAGAATTATATTTTTAACTTCACGCTGGGCGTTTATGAGGCTCTTGATTTCTGGGAAAGCCCCGTTCATGTAGCCGCTAAGCGTTTCCTCGCAAGCTTCTTTGTCAGTAAAAGCCAGCCAAACATCCCTTTCTTTTAGCTTTGAGCCGACATATTTAGCTCCCAGGGCCGTCAAAATGCTTGCTTCTGTTAGATCCCTCGTTTCGTAAATTGACTCGCTGTAGGTCAATTTTTTTGGTTTTTCCATATAGATTTGAATTGTTAATTAAATATTGAAAAACCTGCTCCAGCTTAATTTCGGCCAGAGGGTCGCTTGAAAAATGTAAATTTATTTCAAAATCCTTGTTTTTTTGCATAATAAAAAACCTGAGTACATACTCAGGTTAATATTTTTTCAATCTTTAAAATAGAAAATTAATTGATTCTAGAAAATAAATGAATGCATTTAATTTCTCCGCAATCTTTCATCTCTGATTATTTTTTGAATGTATGTATAATCAAGAATATCGTTAAATTTCTCGCGAACCAATTTAACTAATTCTTTTGTCGGTTTAACTCTATTTTCATAAATAAAATTATTACGATCTTCTACTCTTTTAGACTTTCTTCTTGATGTTCCAAAGCCAGATTTATTCATCCCATACTTTTCTTGGAGGGGCTTGATTTCAAATTTATATAGCCTCTTAATAGTATCAATAATATCATTTTGCGTCATGTAGGGATGGATAAAAATACCAACAGGATAATGCCTCGCAAATTCTCTCATCATATCAAAATCAAAATCATCCGGCTTTTTTTTTGTTTTATTATTTTTCATTCTTTCCAGGTAGTATTCAGGAGCATCAAAGATGTGTATTGTTTCAATATAAAAATTTTTAATAAATCTAATATCATTAAATAAAACTACTGACTTAACAAATTCAGGAAAGGCTCCTAAATTATATTTTGAAGCCAATTCATTTATGTAGCTCTCATTTTCCACAAGCTTGTCATTCCTTATTGGATTGAAATTGTGTTTATCGAATATATTGTTAAATTCAGTCTCGTTTTTTGGCACAGGGAAACCTAGCGCTGGAATTTTAAAGGACTTTCTCAGGAGCTTTACTTCTTCCAAAAAATCAAGATTTCTAAGTAATGTTTTAACATAGCTTTCTATTTTCTTGAAACCAGAACTTTTTGTCAGAGCCACTCGACCTAACTCTGCTTTTTCAGGGTCAAAGCCAAGCTCTCGCAGAAGCCTATCTAATTCATCCGGATCTTTTTTCTTCCCTCTTTTTTTCATTAATTTCAATCTAAATATTTGCACTAATCCTACTTTAAATTAACCCCAAAATCAAGCTAAAATTTGTCTTTTTGCCCCTTAATGTTATCATAAAAGTGGTATCACATTTAAAAAGCACTGTAGGAATTTAATGATTCCGCCTCAATCGTGCCCTTAATGGGCGGCCTGATGCACGCGATTGAGGCACCTCGGTGTTTCTTAAGTGTGATACCCGTCGGGTCGTCCACTTAAGGGAAATTGCCGACACCCGACGACTTAATTGTTAAGTCGTTTTTATGTCTTCTGATAAAAAAATAAAAATTACTTCTGAGCAAATGGCTGAAGGTTTATGGATGTTTTTTAAAAAAATGTGTAGAGATTTTAAGGAGAAAATAGAAACAATTTCTAAAGAAAGTGGGGTTGAACTAAAATCGCCCTCAGGTGTTGAAATATTTAAATTTAATCTTTGGATGATATCAAAAGCGTTATCTTTTGAAAGTGAAAAAACTATTTTACAAGGCTTACATGATATTTATATTAAATTTTTAGTTGATACGAGTGAGATTAAAAAAGAAGATGTTGAAGATTTTTCAAAGGATATAAATGATGACATGAATAAAACTTATAAGAAATATTATGATGCATGGGACGATACTTCGGGTGGTAATCAAACTATTTTAGCAGTGGAAATTCTAGAACAAATTTTTAATGATGGAAAGCCAGATAGAAAATTTATCAATATTAAATTAACATACCCAATTAATATTTATATATTAACTGGAATAGAAGCAATACTGGATTTTAGACTGGGTTTTGAAATTATTTAATTTAGATTCGCTAATAATGTCCGTCCATTACCACAAATCAAAGTACCAAAATATTTATAAAAAATATAAGGAAAACAATAAGATTATTGTTAAGCCCAATGAATGGAAGTCCATGTTGAATGAAATCAAAGACAATTATGATCTCCGTTTTATAATTGATCTTGGGCCGGACGAATGGAAGGAAAAAGCATTAGTTAAGTTATCAAAAAACTCTCCCTCAAAAAAAGATATTGAATATGTTATTTCGGGATCGCTGCTTTTACCTGACAAATGGAAAAAGAGAGCAAGAGAGATTTTTAATAAATAAGATATTTTTCCAATCAATATTTACACATTGACTACAATGACGCTAACCACGAAATTTGAAATAAAATATGACCAGAATTGATGATTATAAAATAACTTGCTTAAGGTGTGGTCAAGTTTTCTCAACCGCATCATATGAATCTGTTAATGTTAGCATGGCTCCCCGCCTAAAAGACGACTTTCTCAGCGGAAAACTCAATACGACTGCCTGCCCTAAGTGCAATAAACAATATACGATTGGGGGCACTACTCTTTACCACGATGTGCAGAATAAAATTATGATTTATGTATTGCTTGCAGAACAATATTCAAATGATAAAAATGAGGCGATTAGAGAATTCACAGCAGTATTGAGAGAGTGTCTATCCTCCTCGGCTCTTGCAAGTAATATAAGAGATGATTTTGAACAATATCACTTCGACATTGTTTTTAGTATAGATGAATTAAAAGAAAGCTTGAGTAACATCGAAACTGGAATTTACAATGAAAAAATAGCGACGATAACAAATGATGTTCTGCTAACTGAAGAAAAGGAATTGCCACCACCAGAAAAATTTATAGACATACGGGGAGAAAAAGTTAGCTTGAAGTATTTTCCAAAACTAGCTGAACTATTGGATGTTGACCCAAGTCTTAAGAACGAAATACTCGATACAATGCAAAAAAATAATGCTGACGCAATTAATACCATGCTAGTTATGGAAAAAGTTGCAAAAATGTTGGACGATCAGATAAAAAAATAAAATAGTTTATGGAAATATTATTTATTATCATCGGATTCGTTCTGGGATCAATAAGCGTTTTTATCTTTTTCAAGAAACGACTGGAAGAATTAAAATATTTTAAAGCCGAGGAGCTGGAATTGTTTGATTCGGAACCGATAAGAAAATCCAGCCTATCGCCAGAAGAAGACGCAATTATAGATATCAGCGGGTTTAGGCGGGTTCCCCTTAAAACAGACCCTGAAAAATTGAATATGATCTATGAAAAGGAATGGATTATTATCAATTTTGCTTATGATGAAAGCGGGTTCGAACATAACCTTGATGTTCCAGAATCAACCCGAAAACGATATATGGCAATTATTCGGGAAAGAATTAACAATGGTCAGACCGTAAAAATCCCCAATGGCGTTCTCCAGTCCGATCTTTTCTTCCCCATTTTTCAAAAGGGAGAGGCAAGGATATACTCAAAAGAAGAGAAGAGAGATATTAAATATCTTCTTAGTGGAATAAAGCACCACGAATTTGGGACAACAGGCGCTGCTGCTGTGGGTTATTACTGCTTGCCGAATGGAAGAGTTTTATTTGATCAAACTGTGGCACATTTTTCTCGCATGCACCATTCCAAAAAATAGCCTTTTTTATTTTTCACTGGGGCGAAAGCCTTTTTTTGTTTTGGCACGTTATAAAACTGGGGCCCCCTAAAGTTATCTAGTGCCACCCGGCCGGGGTGATGCCCCAGGTCTCGTTTCTGACAAAAATTTTAAAAAAAATTATTTTTTTAGATAAAATTTCAAGCAAAAAAAGTCACCGAATTGGTGGCTTTTTCATTCTTTTATATACAACATATGGTATATAAAATCCGATTATGTTATGAGATGCTACTTAATGGCTTACTTAAGGGATCGACAGAGTCGCAAAATTAATTATTCTGCGACACTCATTTCTATTCACTAAAATTATTAATTCTTTCTATCGCCTCGGCCCTTTCTCTAGCGGATAGTCCAGCATTCACCCTTTTCTCCCCTATCAGTTTATCGCTCCAGCCCATATTTTTTAAAACAAAAATTGGAAAGCTTGGATTGGGCGATACATGAACTTGCAGTTCACAATAAAACTCAACCATACCTTTCCCTTTTTTTACTATGTCAACAAACTCATCATTAGAAGATCTTTCCATTTTAAGCAGACCCTGCCTACTTATCCCTAGGCTCAGACAAAGCCCTGTAATTGTAAAGGGCCATTCGTATTTAACACACTTACGAAAGTATATGACCATTTGTTCACCTATTTCTCGTGGAGAATATAAATATGGTCGGCCCCCTTTCCTGGTCACGCTGGATCTTTTATTAAAATTGTCTGCTGTTTTCTCGTATATGTACGCTTCAAAGGTGTCTAAGATACAACTCATATATTCCTTGTCTGTAGTAGTTTTATATTGCATAAAGTTTAATTTAAAAATTAGATAGGCCAATTTACTGTTTTGTAATAATGTAATTTTATCATAATTCAAGCTTTTTTAATTATATTTTTTAAGAGAAAAACTTGCATTTTAAACCAAAAATGCTACTTTTAAGTTAGATTTATATTTAGCCAAAAGCCTATGCCCTGGCTTCTAAAAAGAACGGGGACTTATTCTCTGCTAGCAGTCATTTTTTTGGCTGTTTTTTTATTGTCGGGATGCGATAGCAACCAGGCGCCAAATAAGCCACAGGTGCAAAAGCCAGTGGCTACTCCTGCGGAAATTACAACAAAGCCAAGCGAGCCGACCAAAGAATCTCAAGCAGAACCTCAAGGAGAAATTAAACAACCCTCCAGAGATATGTATAAAGTGGTCAATGTGGTTGATGGCGATACCCTTGATGTTGATCTGAACGGAAAAACAGAACGGCTAAGACTTATAGGGATTGATACGCCGGAAACCGTTGATCCTAGAAAAGAAGTCCAATGTTTCGGAACGGAAGCATCCAATAAAGCGAAAGTAGTTCTCGGTGGAAAAATAGTAAGCCTTGAGGCGGATAATACGCAGGGCGAACGAGATAAATATCAAAGGCTGCTAAGGTATGTTTATTTAGAGGACGGAACATCTTTTAATAAACTGATGATTGCTGAGGGATATGCTCATGAATATACATACCAAAGCAATCCCTATAAATATCAAGCAGCATTTAAGGAAGCGGAGAAACAAGCTAGGGAAAATAAAAAAGGACTGTGGAATCCAGATGCTTGCCCGACAGAATTTTGTGGAGATAATTCATGCAACAATGGCGAGACTTGCTCAGCATGTTCAAAGGATTGTGGGAGCTGTCCGATCCCACCTCCACTGCCAAATGGATATGAATGCAATTGCAGCAAAACATGTGCTCAAATGAAGTGTGAAGAGGCTCAATATCAACTTAATAAATGTGGCTGCAAACAGAGAGACGCCGATAAAGACGGCATTGCCTGTGATAGCCAATGCCAATAAGTTTTAATTTTAAAATATGGACAAAACATTACGAAATACAATTATAGCTGGTATTTTAATTATTACTCTTTCTATTGGCTACTATTTTATTTTCTCTTCTCCTAAAAAAATTGATACGCAAAGGGATGAGCAAATAACAAGCACTCCTGTAGTGGAAGAAGCTAAAGAAATTAAAGTTGGAGATGAATTTTTCTTAAAAAATGGCAGAAAAATTACAGTCACAGAAGTCGAAGTGGGTAATTATTATGTGGATGGATATTATGGAAATACCAAAATGATGAAAGCGCAGGTAAGTATAAGAATAAATTCCGATGGCGGACCACTGAATGCACAGGATTACGATAAAATGTATATACTTCAGGGGAATCAACTTATTAAGCTTTCAAATAGCAAAGCAGCTTATTGGGGACAGTATTGGTTTGAGATGCCCAAAACAAATAATTTTGACGGAATGAGGCTATATTTTGGTGAGGAAGCAACAGTGGCGCTAGAGCCATATATAAAAGCTAATAACCTTTAACTCAAACAGTATTAACAAGGCACTTCGTAACATATTAATGGCGGGGATTATTGCAATAACTCTATCGGTTAGTTATATTTTCGTTGTTTTGCTACCAAATAAGAATACGTCGGTGTTTGGTATGAGTTTTAGCAAGCCAGTTATTGCGCTGATTCTTCTTACAGTATTTTCAGTTATAAGCTGTGCTTACTATTTGTTAAGGAAAAAAATCAGCACAGATCACGGAGTCTCAGAAAATAAATCACCAGAAATTGAGCATGCGCAACAGCACAAGGATGCTCATCAAAAGAAGGGCAAGATCAAAGACTTTCTATCAGCGTTGCTCTTAGCAATAATCTTTCTTGTTATTTCCGTTCCATTCCTTTTGGAAGCCAATAATCTTACTGACGCAGAAAAAACTTCAATCGGACAAATAAATTTATTGAGAATTATTATAATCTTTGGATCACTTTCTATATTAACAACAGCTTTTTATTTTATTAAGCAAAGGAAAAATAAACTAGTAATTATATTCGTGTGGATATTTTGGTTTCTGGGAACAATTTTTGTGATTTTTATTTCTAACAAAAACGGAGGGATTCAGTTAAGCTCTAATATCTTTGAAAATAGTGCTCCTTTGATGGGAATCGTGCCAATCACGCCGTTTGTCATTTGGTTTTTTAGCATTTATTACTGTAGGAGGGTAGCAATGCGTTTAAAAAAGAATATTTACATTGCTATTATTTCTGCAACAATTTTGTCCATACTTGCGGTCCCAATATATTTTATATTTTCACTCGTATATTCTTATCAAAAAAAGAAAAAAGAAGATAGGATTAAAATACTGAAACTTGTTGGTGTCGTCACTATTTTCCTTTTACTCATATCTGCCGGTGCAGTTTATTATTTAACGGGAACTCCTGAATATTCTTTGTATAAGCTTAGACAATCCATAAAGAACAACGATACAGTTGGGATAGAAAGACATCTAGATTTTAAGAGCATCATAGAAAAAGACAATGACCTTGGCGCCTTATCCCAAGAAGAACTTGTTGTTGGTCTCAACAAATCATTTTGGGAAATAAAGGAAGAAAATCCCGATAAGAGTAAGAATGCTGACGCATATATTACAACTGGTCTTGCTGGAAATAAACTAGAAATTGCATCTGTCACATTTTCCCAAAACTCTGATCCGTTAATTTCGCTAAAGCTTAATCCCGAAGGGACTGAAGATTTCAAGGAGATAACAAAAAGAAATATTGGCAAAACCATCACCCTTTTTCTGGGAGGACAATTAGTTTCATCTCCCAATGTTGAACATGAGATAGAAAACGGAAAAGTAGCGTTTAATTCTAAATACAGCAGAAAACAATCAGTTGCTTTGGTGGAAAGAATTAACAATGAAAAAACAGGCATGATCAATGGATTGAAAATAATAAAAAAAACAATTGATGGTAATTCTGCAAAAATATTAATCGGAATAATTAGCGAAATGGGAACGGGAATAAATACAGAACTAAGCATGGAACGAATGAGGGGTAACTACTGGAAAATTGTTCAAATCAATAAATCAACCGAATTGGCCGGAGTTAAGCTCCCAGCCGCAGAGGGGGAGAAGCTAGCTACGTTCAAATGGAAATACAAAGGAAAGAATTATTCTCTGGATAAAACATTATATGATTCTTATTATCAATTCTATAATTCTCTTCCTGGGGATGCTGTTTTTAACGGTGAATCTGCTATTGGCTGGGCAGAAAAAAATAACGATATATTTATTAATAAAATAGGAGACGATAAATCATTAGAGGATCTAGCTCAATCATTAAAAGCTCTTGCAGATGAAAATACTTTTGACGAAAACCAGCTTGCAGAATTTGTTGCATCCTTTGTTCAAACAATCCCATACGATACAGAAAAATTTAATTTAATAAAAGCTGGAATTAGGGCAAAGATATATTATTCGTATGAGGTATTATTTAATAATAAAGGGGTGTGTTCTGACAAGAGCTTCATGGCTTATTCCCTATTAAGAGATTTGGGATATGGTGTCGCAATCTTTCTCTTTCCAGAAGATCAGCATATGGCAATGGGAATAAAATGCCCACTGGAATACTCATCTTATGGTTCGGGATATTGCTTTTTAGAATCAACTGTTACTGGAAATAGAATTGGCATAATACCCGAACTTATGCCCAGCAGCAATATAGCTACTTCTAATATCGAAATTGGATCTTACGGAAATGATCAAGGCGAAAATGAATACAATCCCTTGGGGCGTGTTGAAATAATTAATGTTATTGATGGAAAAGAATATACAGGCATTATCAACACTATTGCGCTCCAAAAAGAAATTGATGGACTGAGAGCTTCTTTAAATGCTCAAGACAACACTCTCAATGCGTTAGATTCAGAAATCAAAAACACCGAAGAAGACTTGAGAGGCATGGAAGACAATCTAAGAGATATGGAGAAAAAGTTAACTAATTTAGCAAAAAATGAAGACTATAATGGCTATGCTGAGCTCTATTCTAAATATGAAAAATATTATTCTAAATATAAAAAAGCTTTCTCTGAATATAAAAAAGATTTTAAAGATTACGACAATAAGATTGAAATATACAATCAAACCTCAAATAAACACAATCGTCTATTGAACAGTTTTTATCAATAAACTTTTAATTTTAGTTAAAAATTATGAAAAAAATAATAATAGGTGTAGTCATTGGTTTAATTGTGGGAGCCATAAGCTCTCCAATTTTGGGCATGGCGGTAGGGGCGACAAGAAGTCTGATTCTGGGAATGGCTCCCGATGAAGCCATTTTGACTTTGGCAGATAAAATTGATCAAGAGTCAGGAAGAAATGATGCTCAACAGCAAGCCATTACAGAGTTAAATGCGGCCAATGAACAGAACAATATGCAACTAAATGAATTGACAAAAAGCCAAGAGATAGCGCTTTGTAATGAAAAAAAGAACACTTGTGAATCAAAAATTAATGCAATAGGAAGTCAGGCCATTACTTTAGGCACAGGCAGAATCTTAATAGGCAATAGGCAAGAACTTATTAATAAAATTGAAGGCCATGTTGAGGACTGTAAAAAAACCAGAGATAGCGGAGAGTTCAAAAGCCAAGAAGTAAAAAACGCTTGGGAGAGATGTATTGAAAATGGGGAAAAAGAAATAGCACAAATCAAAAGCATTATTGCAAGTGAGGGTTCAGAAAAAGCAATTCTGCTTAGTGGCGAATGTAAAAATTATCAAAATCCTTGCGAATAATTTTATAAACCAAATCCGCCGGTGTCTTTCAAGATACTTTCTTGAATCTAGGGCTTTTGCTTGAGGTGTATATTCGGGCTAAAGCTTTTTTTATTCTTCCTAAGTGGCTATTGGGTTTCAGATTGAAGCATTTCCATCCAGCCTTATTCTTAACACACACATGGAGGCTCTTCCGAAACACCTCTAGCGCCATATATTTAAAATTAGTCTTAAGGCTAATCCGTTTTTTGGAGTAGACTATTTTGGTTCCCGCAAGTTCAACAGCCAAACCAATAATCTGCTCAAGTTTAGATTTGAGCCTCTTTGAATCAGTTTTTTCAAGATGATATTTAAGATTATATTTACCCCTCGGTCTATGATTTGGAATTCTTTTGTAGTCTCCGGCTTCAGTAAAGAGGTTTTTATGAGCCTCGGAATAGTCTATTTCGGCTACCCTAGTATGCAGAATTAACGTGAAGCTTTTGTTATTGTGGGACAACCCACTCATTTTCGGAATCTTTGCCTTGGGGATTGGGCGAGACGCTCAAAATTTTCACTTGGCTTTTGGGAAATTTTTTCACTTCCACCTTGAAAGTTTCAATTTTATCCTCTGAACCGTCGGAAACTTTAAGCGTGACCTTGTATTTTCCCGCTTTTTCAAATTTATGGCGAGTTTCTTTTTTGTAGCTTTTATGCCCATCGCCAAAATCCCAAACGAATTTCAATTTATCCTTGTCTTTGTCGTAGCCTTTGGCCGAAAAATCGGCATAAACTCCGACATAAATTTTATGGTCATTTTTCTTTTTAACTTCAGGAAAATTGTTGAATTTATTTTTCTTACCAGGCGTTAAAAATTTGCTTTGGCGCCAACCTTTGCCGTCAAAATCATAGGAGACATTAGCCTTACTACCAGAGTAAGAAACAGTTGAAACAATTTTTTTATTCGGATCCAGAAAGGTTATGGATTCTTCGCCTGAATTATTCAAAGCAAACTTAAAATCTTTTTTATAAATCACCAGATAATCTAAAGGCTTAATTTTCGTGTTGTTCGGAAAAATATATTTTCCTGATTTGGACGCATCTTTCAATATATAGCCGGATAAATCAATGTTTTCATCGGTTGAATTGTATAGTTCTATGTATTCTTCATTTTCGGAAGAAGGTGCTGGCAAAAACTCGTTGATGACTATTTTGGCGGAATAAATTTTTGGTTCAGGTTCTGGACACATAGCCAATTCATCCTTTTCTACAAAAGCAGAGGAAGAATTTTTAGGAGAATAATTTTGAACTAATTTAAGCGTATTTCCATTTCTTTTAAGCGACCATAAAGCATCCGGATTGAAGCCTGCTATTGTGTCACTAAAAGGATTAGCGTTTGTGCCCCACGTTACCGAGTCAACTTGTTTTCCTTCATCATTAAAAAGGGCAAGGCTATAATCTTTTGATAAAATAGTTTTGGTATATTCGTCAGCAGAAATGACTGACTCGAACCCTTTTTTAGAATTTGCCCATAAAAAATAGCCTTTAGCCGGAATACTTTTTTGCAGTTCCTTTATTGATTGTTCGCTTCCCGAACCAATTCTTTTGCGGAGTTTCCATCCGGCTAGATCTTGTTCTTCGCAAGCTGAATTATAAATTTCTATGAAATCATCGTCCGAGTCGTCTCCGGCGATTTGAACAGCGCTAATATATACATGGTTAGCAGCATATATATTTTCCCCAAACCCAAAAAATCCCGCCAGAACGAGAACAAAGAAAAAGAAAAGAATTTTGAATTTAAGGCTCACCCGTATTTTTTTACCCCGTTGAGCAATCCCGACGAGTCGGGATAATTTTACAAAGCAAAGTTATTCAATCGGGGAAATTTTGTTTTTATGTTATAAGCCTTGTCCATCCATGATCTTACGGAATTCTTCGGTTTTTTGCGTGTTTCTTTTTTTCTGAAGCGCCATTATCTGGTCCTTGATTTGGTATGGATCTGGTACTTGCCGGAAAAGAAAACGTTCAGTTTCGGCCGCGGTCTGAATAAAAACATCGCCGTAATTGAGAAAGGTCGGGATTATGCCCACCACCTCGGTTGTGATGTCTTGGATGCGGCTCAATTCCAGCTCGCTCACAGAGCGATGAAAAAGCCCCGCCTGTTCGATGTTAACTATGCGAAGATTGGTGATGATCCAAACGTCGAAATAGTAGTCGATCCAGATCAGGAAAAAAACCGTCCAGATGAACATGAAAAAAATATTTTCCAGAAAAGAAAAAAACCGACGAAAGGTCGGATTTTTAAAAGCGGGGAAAAGCCAGGGCAAATATATCGCGCCGGAGAACAGAACAACCAGCATCAAGAAAACCAGGAACATTTGCTCCAAAATATTAATCCAGTGCCGATGAACCACCAAGACAATCTCTTCTCCATCTTTCTGTCCGTCGAAATGAAATTTTTTGTATTTTTCCATCAAAATTGAATCAAAATATTATTTTTGTCAGCAGACTATTCCAGTCCATGGAGAAAAAAAGGAGCAAATTGGAGAAAAAAAGACCGCCGGAGACGAGTATGAACAAAGATAACATCACGATCCGGAGTTCTGGATCGATAGAATAGGCAGCCAAGTGATAGACAATGAAAAAAGAAGTTATCAAAAACAAAGCAATGAAAATAAAGTAAGCGATAAAAATTATTATTCCAAGCATTAAATTAAATTTTTTTGGTTATTTTCGCGCTTTATCCCGAGATGATGGTAAGCGTTTTCCGTGATAACGCGGCCGCGGGTGGTTCTGGTTAAAAAACCGATCTGCAAAAGATATGGTTCGTAAACTTCTTCAATGGTTTTCACTTCTTCGGAGATGGCGGCGGCAATCGTGTTAAGTCCGACCGGGCCGCCATCGAATTTTTCAATGATTGTTTTCAAAAAATGGCGGTCGGAAGGCTCTAGTCCCAGCGGATCAACGTCGATCATTTCCAGCGCATCCGTGGCCACGGCGCTGTCGATCTCTTTGTGGTTTTTAATTTGGGAAAAATCGCGGACGCGCTTGAGCAGGCGGTTGGCGACGCGAGGCGTGTGGCGCGAGCAGCTGGCGATCTTTTCCAAGCCCGTTTCGTTTATTTCCACTCCAAGAATTCTAGCAGAACGTTTGAGTATTTTTTTAATTTCTTCTTTGGAATAAAATTCCAACCGGTGCGTGGCGCCAAAGCGATTGCGCAGCGGATTGGAAAGCGAACCCAGCTTGGTAGTTGCTCCAATTAGCGTGAAGCGCGGCAGATCCAGCTGTAAGGTGCGAGCCGAAGGGCCTTTGCCGATGATGATATCCAGTTTAAAATCTTCCATGGCCGGGTAAAGCACCTCCTCAATCACTTTATTGAGCCGGTGAATTTCATCGATGAAAAGCACGTCGCCGTCCTGAAGATTGGTGAGAATCGAGCCGAAGTCACCGACGCGTTCGATGGCCGGTCCGGAAGTCGTTCTGATGTTCACGCCCATTTCCTTGGCAATGATGTTGGCGAGCGTAGTTTTGCCGAGGCCGGCCGGTCCGTAAAGTAGGATATGTTCAATCGGCTCTTTTCTTTTTTTGGCGGCACGGATGAGAATATCCAGGTTTTTCTTGATTTTTTCTTGGCCGATATATTCGTCAAAATTCTGCGGACGCAAGGTGTTGTCCAGATTTCTGTCTTCTTTTCCAGCGAGCTGGCCGCGAACAGGCGACTCCTCTCTGGTCTCAATTTCCGTTGAATCAATGATGGTCATGAGTCCATGATATCATCAGTTGACAAATTTTGAAAGTTATGCTACTATGTCCAGTCATCTTGAAAATACCCCTTTATTGGGCTTTTCGATGGCTAGCAGTAAACTGTAGGCAATTTGGGGGCTTCTATCTTTTGTCCTCAAAATCGGGAACTCTCTTGTCCAGACATGGGTATTTCGGTTTCGGCTGAAATATTCCTCGACATTGTTCCTTCCCCAAGGCCCTAGGTTTTGGGACTTGTCTACAGATTATTGATAATAAAAAGGCCGGACATTTCCGGCATTTTTTATTTTTATAAATTTTCTACAAATTCGTCACTCTCTCTACTTCCTCTAGCGTTGTTACTCCTTCCAAAACTTTTAAAACTCCATCCTGTTCCATGGTAATCATCCCGTTTTCCACGGCTTTATCCTGGATTTCCGAAGTGATGGCGGCGCGAGTGACGAGATCCTGAATGTCGCGATCAACTACCAAAATCTCGGAAAGCGTCGTGCGACCTTTATAGCCGATGTTGTTGCACTTTACGCATCCTTTCGGCTTCCAAATATCCGTAATTTTCGGTATGCTTGCCCCAGATTTGGCAGAAATTGTTTTTAAAACGGTTTCAATTTTTTGCTTCTCCTCTTCAGTTGGCTTAGTTTTGGTTTTACAATCGCAAAGCCGGCGAGCCAAGCGTTGAGCCATAAGCGCGTTTGTGGCTGAGGCAATGTCAGCCGGTGCCACGCCCATATTGAGCATTCTTTGTATCGCTCCGGCGGCATTATTAGTGTGAATGGTGGACAAGACCAAGTGTCCGGTGAGCGCGGCTTGCACCGCGATTTGGGCAGTTTCGTCGTCGCGAATTTCGCCGATCATCATTACATCCGGATTCTGGCGAAGAAGTGCCCGGAGAGCTGTAGAAAAAGTGTAGCCTTCTTTTTCTTTGACCGGCGTTTGCAGAATGCCTTCAATTTGATATTCAATCGGATCTTCTACGGTTATAATTTTCACTTCCGGCTTATTGAGTATATTGAGGACGCTGTAAAGAGTGGTGGTTTTTCCCGAACCGGTCGGTCCGGTGACGAGAATAACGCCGTTAGGCTTGCCAATTTCCTTTTCGATTTTTACCAAGGTTTCTTTGCGGATTCCGAGCTTATTCAAATCCAACTCTTGCGTGGCCTTGCTTAAAAGTCTAAGTACGGCTGTTTCTCCATAACCGCCTAAAATTATGGAAACGCGAACATCCACCGAACTTTCTTTGATATCTTTTATGTCTGGCGCGAATTTAAAATTAAAGCGGCTGTCAATAACGCCTTCGCGCACTTCGGTTTTCACGCCGCTTAAAATTTTTATCTCTCCCAAAAGAGCAGGGTATTCATTGAGCGGAAAAGAAGCGGCCGTTTGCAATATTCCGTCAATTCTGAAACGCACCTTCACGTCTTTAGCGCCCGGTTCAATATGGATGTCTCCTACGCCTAAGATAGAAGCGGCGGAAAAAATTATTTTATTGGCTTCTTTGATCGCGACTTGCTTGAGGACTGAATCCAGTTTTTTGAAATCTGAAGCTGCCGTTTGAGCTTTCTGAAAGATTTCTTTTTCAATTAAAATTCCATGTCCCAAAGTTTGGGCCATAAGTTTTTCATAAATCTCTTCCAGAAACTCGCCTTCACCGGTGGCGCGCTTCACTTCCTCAATGGAAGTAATGCCCTCCAAGGATTTCAATATCCCATCTTGCAACATAGTCATCATGCCTGATTCCAAAGCGGCGAAAACCAAATCAGTTTCTGGCGCCATTTCAAGAATTAATTTTTCCAATTCCTGATTAATGGTAAACACCTCAAAAATTCCAATCCGGCCCTTGTAACCTAAATTATTGCATTTAGGACAACCTTTCGGCCGGTAAAGCTTGGTAATTTCTTTGGGAATTTGCACACCGGCTTTAGGCGAAATTATGGAAATGATTTTTTTGAGAGATTCAACCGCTTCTGCCGCTGGCACGTATTCTTCGCGGCAAGAACACAGTTTTCTGACCAAGCGCTGGCCGATTAGCGCGTTCAGAGACGGCGGAATAAGAGTCGGCTTAATGTTCATTTCAATGAGCCGCGGGATGGTGGCAATGGCGCTGTTGGTGTGGATGGTAGAAAGCACCAGATGTCCGGTGAGGGCGGAGTTTACCGCGATGTCGGCTGTTTCTTCGTCCCGAATTTCTCCAACAAGGATTACGTCCGGATCCTGGCGGACGATAGAGCGCAGTCCCGAAGCGAAAGTATAGCCGCGTTCCGATTCCACCTGAGTTTGGGAAATGCCTTTCACTTCATACTCAATCGGATCTTCAATGGTTATGATTTTTGTTTCTGGATCGTTAAGTTTATTGACGATCGCGTATAGAGTGGTTGTTTTTCCTGAGCCAGTCGGTCCGGTGACAAGAATCATGCCGTTAGGCGCGCTGATTCGCTTTTGCACCTCTTCATAAGCCAAACCTCTTAGTCCCAAATTCTCAATGTCCACTTTAATGGCCGAAGGATCGAGGAGGCGCATAACAATGGATTCTCCATAGTTTTCCGGAATAATTGAAACACGCACGGAAATCTTTTTGTCTTCGATAGTGATTAAAAACGATCCGTCCTGGGCGATATCATGAAGATTGAGTTTGAGCCCCGCCATCATTTTTATCCGGGAAACGATATTTTTAAAAACGGAAAGAGGCAAAAAAGTTACGTCATGGAGAATCCCATCTAGCCGGTAACGAATGCGGATGTCTTTTTCCTGCGGTTCAATGTGCACGTCGCTTGCCCCCAACTTGTATGAGCCGGCCATTAAAACATTAAGCACTTGGGTAACGGGCAATTCCAAAATCCTTTCCTTAAACGTAACCAGGTCTTTCAAATATTTATCAAAATTTTCCAGATCTTTTCCGGTGAGGCTTATGCTCATCTGGCTCAAAACGTCGGCAAAAACAATTTGCTTGTATTTATCCAGAATTTTATTCATGTTGTATTGGGAAACGACGAATATTTTGGCTTCCCAACCATTTTCCTTGATCAAATTTTCCATGTAGTTCTGGGTTTCCGGAATACTTGGGTCAGGAGAGACAAAAGTCACTTTTTTACCAGTTTTTTGGATAACGGCAACATTAAACTTTCTGGCCTCTGTTTCAGGCAAGGTGCCGACAACCTCATCGCTTATCGGAATAAGATTAGTGTCAACGTAAGGAAGATTAAGACTAGCCGCCAGTTCGGACGCCTGTTCTTCTTCGGACTTGTGGCGAAGCCGGCTGAGAACATCAGAGGTTTCCCTTTCTTTTTCATCGGCGGCTTTTTTTCCTGAAAGCGATCCCTTTTTCAAAATTTTAATCATAGACTCATTTTAGCATAAATAAACAAATCAAAAAAACCGTTCTGGCGGCCTTAAAAATTTTGGGTGCCAGATACGATTTGCGCGCGCGATATAAGTTTCGGTGAAAGTCCGGATGAAAAGCGCTGATTTATATTCCCAGTTCCCTGACTCTTTTGTTCAGAAGATCGCCGGCTTCGGAAAGATTGCCGGTAAACAGTTTGATTTCCAAAACATCGCGGACCAAAGTGCCGTCCATGGTATCGTGGATCTTTCTTACGTCCTCATTTGCCAAGCATTTGATTATGGCCACGGACGAATCCGGAGTGTCGTTATATAAAGTCATAAAAATTCTTCCGTCGCTGTAGTTCTCCTGGAGTTTTTCCAAAATCAACGGAATATCTTTGGGATTGGAACGGCTCTGGACAAAATCCTCGACGGACAGGCGGGTCCATGCCAGGCGCGCTTTTTCATCCCAGCTCAAATGAACCATTGCCCGTCCCCACAACTTTAAAATATGAAGCGGCTGGGTTTTGTACAGCCAGCGGATGATTGATTGTTGATCGGCGCCTTGCTCCATAAGGGATGCTGCTGTGGTAAGTGACTTGGGTGTTGTGTTTTTTTTCTGGAAACTGTCCGTCGCGCTGATGATGCCGGTCAGGAAGCATTCCGCGATCGATTTGTCGATGGAAGATTGATCGATACGGGACAACGCGTTGTATAAAATTTCGCTGCAGGACGAGGCGGTCAGGTCAACCAGATTTATCTGTCCGAAATTTTCATTATTGCTATGCCAGTCAATGTTGACAACAGGAACCTCAAAAAAAAGATCCGGATTTTTTTCATAAAGCTTCCCGAGTTTTTCTAAATCAGGACAATCTATCACCGCGATAAGATCGTATTGAAATTTAGCCAAAATGAAAGAAAAATCCTTGGGATTGATGGAGCCTCTTTCCGGAGTCAGATAGATGTTATATTTATCCGGTGTCTCCTCGGTTTTGATGTCGATAACTTTATTGCGGGTCGTGTCAAAAGACAGAACAAAGGTCCGCGCGCCGGAAATTTCAGCAAGAACGCGTTCCGGCTTGGGCAGATAAGAATATTTGTCCGAAAGAGTATTGGAAAAAGCGATAGTCGGCAAGATGCCTTTTTTTTGCAGAAAAAAATAAAGAGCCCAGGCGGATCCCACCGCGTCTCCGGTCGGATTTTCCGGAATGAGAATCAGGACCTCGCGGGATTTTTCCATGTAGCTTTTAAATTGTTCGTCGGGAGTCAGGCTCATAAGACAATTAAATCAAGCGCGATATATTAGATTAGCAAGCTTCCTTCAGCGTGTCAATTTTGCCCGTCTTTTGACGGCTTTTTAGGCTGTGATATACTTTGGATATGGAAAATAAACAAAAAATTCTGGAAGTCGTTCAAGAAAGCCAGCTTTCTCCCGAGGACAAAAAAGAGTGGAAATTTTTTCTTGAATCAGCTTCGGGAGAAGTAGCCAATTCCTTGGCAGTTCTTTTGGAAATTCTTCCCGGAGAAATTCAGTGGTTTACGGATATTTTAAAAAAGAAAAAAGAGGCCTTTGCTATTCTTAAAGAAGACAAGACTAAGGGAGAAACATTGCTCCAAGAAATTTATGAGGAAGAAAAAATAAAACTTGAAAAATTAGCGGACAAACAAGCGTAAGTTTAAAAAAATATGAATCCAGAAAATCCAGGAATAAATCCACCAAAAAGTGAACGGCCGGAAGGAGCAGAGCCAAAGGTGATTCTGCCGACAGCTGAAGAAATCATGGTGCAAGTTGAGGGCGGACTGGACGAAAAAGCGGCCGAGATGGCAGTTGTGGAAAAGGAATATTTGCAGCTGACAATTGATCAAGTAGGAAGGGAACAAGACGAATTGAAAGGAGGAATTTTTTCCAAGCTTTCCGAAAAAGTCAGGAAAGCCGCACTAGTCGGTTTTGCCGGCCTTTCTCTTTTCGCGGCCTCGGGTTCATTCAGTAATGCGGAAGCCGGAGACAGATCTTTTGCCGGAAAAATGGTTAGGCAAATCGAAGCGGGCGTGCTTAATCAAGTGAGAGGAGGATTTCAAAGAGGAGAGCGAGAAGCCGACTGGCAGCAACAGATGAGTCAACAAATAGAGATGCAGGAATATTATAATAGAAGGAATGATGAGCAGATGGCGAGGCAAATGGAATATCAGCGGAGGCAGCAAAGGGACAATGAAAGGATACAACAAGAACGGCAAAGAGAAATGGCAATTCAGCAGGAGGTCAGGCGCTACGCGGATGACATAGCCAGAGCCAAGAGTTCTGAGGAAATGGCAACGGCAAAAGAGAAGCACAATGTCATAATGGAAGAGTTAAGAAATATTTAAAAATATTAAAATTTCCAAAAAAGCAGGCTTTGACTCGGGTATGCTTTTTTTATTTACATAACTGAAATTGCGGCAATGATCAAAAAAACTTTCATAACGGAAAAGCGAAAAGAAACCCAAAATCTGGGAAAAATTTTGGCCGGTGAAATTAAAAAAGGGGCCATTATCTGCCTGTCCGGTGATTTGGGCGCGGGCAAAACGACGTTTACTCAAGGTTTGCTCAAAGGGTTAGAAATCAAAGGACCATATATCAGCCCGACCTTTTTGATAATTAAAAATTATAAACGCAAATTTCGGAACGCATATAGCATGTCGAAAAATAAAAAACAGATTCATGATACGCGTTCTACGGTCCAAGATATTTATCATATCGACGCATATAGAGTTAATCAAAAAGATATTTTAAATCTGGGCTGGAAAGAACTGATTGCCGAAAAAGATAATATCATTATAATTGAATGGGCGGAGCGGATCAGGAAGATAATTCCGAAAAACGCGGTTTGGATAAAATTTGAGTGGGTGGGTGAGAATAAAAGAAAACTAACTTTTAAATAACAATGTCATCCTGAACTTGTTTCAGGATCCCTGCCTGCTGGCAGGCAGGTAATTAGATTCCGGATCAAGTCCGGAATGACAAATCACATAACTTATGAATAAAATAAAAATCGCTGGTTTAATATTAGTTCTCCTTCTTTTAGCTGGCTGTTCCACGGCCAACAAAGCAAAGCAGAAAAGTCCGGAAGCAGGACAAAATCAGGAACAAACGCCAGACGTTGGATATTTGCGGGGGATGGTTGGTATAAAAGACCAAGCCGAAAAAAATATTCAAAACGCCACGGACGCGGAAAACAAGCGGCTGGATGCTACTTTAAACGAAGATAATAAAAATAATAACATCAACAATATGGACTACGTGAAGAAATACAGCGGCGCGGCGCTCAATACTAATTTTGGAAAAATAACAGTAAAGTTCAACAATGACACAGCGCCCGTGACAGTCAATAATTTTCTAAAACTCGCTTCGGAAAAATTTTACGACGGCACGAAATTCCACCGAGTGATTAAAAATTTCATGATCCAAGGCGGAGACCCAAATTCCAAAGATGACGACTGGACCAATGACGGCCAAGGCGGACCGGGCTACAAATTCGCCGATGAGCTAAGTGGCAATGAAAAATATATTCAAGGAACGCTGGCTATGGCCAATTCTGGTCCCAACACCAACGGCAGTCAATTTTTCATCGTGACGGCCAGCCCCGGCTATCCTTTGCCACCTAGCTATACTGTTTTCGGGCAAGTAACAGATGGAATGGATGTGGCGCTCAAAATTGAAAATGTGAAAACCAATCAGAATGATCATCCGACTGAGGACGTGGTGATGAAAAGCATTGAATTGATAGCGAAATAAAAACATGTCATCCTGAACGTGTTTCAGGATCTAATTATTCGTCTGCCGGCAGTGATTTCGGATCGGAGGCGGGAATGACAAAAAAATATTTCAAGCGGCTTTTTTGGAAGGACCGGATTCGTCCGGTTTTTTCTTTTTGGGAAGCTCAATAACTCTAGCTAATTTTTTGGTTTCCTCTGTCAGTCTGTTTTCCAAAACTTCTATATCTTCCTCTGAAATTTCCGGCGTGACCGTTGCCGGGCCGGGAAATTCTATTTTCTCTTCGGGCGATAATGATTTCGCCAGTTTCGCATCAGCCTCCTCGGCTTTTCGCAGTTCGGGGGATTTTTCGTAATGCATATTTTTTAATTGTTGTTTAATGATTTTATTATAGCACCTCCCAAAATAAAAAAGGGGTGGCGCAAAATACGCACCACCCCGCCGGAAATTTCCCGTGCATTCTTCGCGGCCACTTAATTTCCAAAAGCAGCCGCCTTCTTACCGCCCGCAGGCAGGCGGAGGCGCGCCCAGACAACTAAAGCTTTGTCCAGGCAATAACCGCCAGATACGAAACTCCGAAGGCGGAAGTTCCGTAAATAACGGTTCCCGCCACCAGTTCCCATTTGGCAAAGGGGAACGGCAGTAGGACGCCCGCCAATCCTGCCGCGTTAGCTGCCGCCAACGCGAGCAGGAAGATGGCGAGGAGCGGGCAGGAGATTCTGCCAGTCCACCGCATAAAACGGTCCATTTTCTCACCCCCTTTCTGGGAATTTAGGTTTTCCCTAACCTTGTATTGCTTAGCTAATAATCCTGAATAATGAATTGCTAGATAAGCAATACAATAAAAATTTTTTAAAGTACTAACTTTTTATATTCGGCTTGAAACCAGTTCAGAACCATACATTATACCAAAAAATATAGTTTTTGTCAAGCAAAATTATTTGTAAAAAACTATTAGAATTTGTAATATTTAAATCTAGCTATATACTTAAAATATGGACAAAAAACCAAGAAAACTGGTCCTCATCGATGGCAACGCCATTATTCACCGGGCCTTTCATGCTTTGCCACCGCTGACCAACAAAAAAGGTGAACTTTTGAATGCGGTTTATGGTTTTACCAGCATGCTGCTGAAAGTTATTGCGGAACTGAAGCCTGACTATATTATCACTTCTTTTGACTTGGCCGGGCCGACGTTTCGGCACGAAGAATACAAAGAGTATAAAGCCACGCGAGTAAAAGCTCCCGATGAACTCTATGCGCAGATTGGCCGCGTGAAAGAAGTAGTCCGCGCGTTCAACATTCCGATTTATGAAAAAGAAGGTTTTGAGGCAGATGATGTTATTGGAACGCTGGCAGAGCAAGCGGAAAGATCCAAAGAAGAAATCGAAAGTGTTGTGGTGACGGGCGATTTGGACACCTTGCAACTCGTGAGTCCCCGAACAAAGGTGTATGCTTTGCGGCGCGGCATGAGCGACACGGTCATTTATGATGAGGAGGCGGTCCGCGAGCGCTACGGCATCGGTCCGGAACAGATGGTTGACTACAGGGGTCTTCGCGGCGATCCTTCCGACAACATTCCGGGCGTCAAAGGCGTCGGTGAAAAAACGGCTATTGAACTGATTAAAAAATATGATTCCATTGAAGGAGTTTACAAAAACATCAATGAGATAAAAGGATCTCTTAAGGAAAAATTAGAGCGGGACAAAATGCAGGCTTTTATGTCGAAAAAGCTTTCCGAAATTGTCAAAAGTGTTCCCGTAAAATTAAATCTGGCCGAGGCGGTAACACGCGAATTTGACCGGCAAAAACTGGTGGCGCTGTTTCAGGAGTTGAATTTTTTCAGCCTTATCAAACGTTTGCCGGATTCAAATCACAACCCCGCCCCAGCCCTCCCCTTATCAAGGGGAGGGGGCGAGGAAGGAGTAGCTGATTTTAAATACGAACTCATAACTGAAAAAAAACTGGATGATTTCATAAAACTGCTCGGCGAACAAAAAGAAATTGCTCTATATCTGCGCACAAGCGGAAACAAGTATTACAATTCCGACCTGCTGGGCATCGGATTTTGCTGGAAAGCGGGACGCGCCGGCTATACCGGCGAGTTAAAATTTAAAAGTGAAAAGTTAAAAGGTATTTTGGAAAATCCAGAGATAAAAAAGATCGGGTATGATCTCAAATATGTCATTGAAGTTTTGAGAAAATATGAAATTGAACTCGAGGGAGAATTATATGATGTAATGTTAGCCGCTTATGTTTTGGATCCAGGCGGGAAAATAGAATTTAAAAATCTGGTTTTGGAAGAGCTCAAGGAAGAAATAACAGGCAAAGACAAGTCCGGCCAGTTAGGCCTGGAAATCGAATCCGAAGAGACAATGGCCCAGAAGACTTGCCAGGCGGCTGATTATATTTTCAAGCTCAAACAAATTTTTGAAGAAAGAATAAAGAAAGTATCCGAAGAACAAAAAACCACTCTGTCCTTCGGACACCCACCTGTCGGTGAGGCAGGTTTCTCATTAAACAAGGATAGAGGAAATTTGAAATATGTTTTTGATCATATTGAAACTCCGCTCGTTGATATTTTAGCGGGGATGGAAATGTCGGGTATCCGGCTGAACCCAATAATTTTTAAAGGTATTTCCGAAAGCATAGACAAAAAAATAAAAACTCTGGAAGCCTCGATCTATAAACTATCCGGAACGGAATTTAACATCAATTCGCCCAAGCAAGTGGCGGAAGTGCTTTTCGAAAAACTGAAACTGCCGACCGAAAATATTAAAAAACTGAAAACTGGATTTTCCACTGCTTCCGGAGAATTGGCCAAGCTAGCGAAAGATCATAAGATCGTAGAAAAGATTGAAGAATATCGGGAGCTTTTCAAATTAAAGACGACTTATCTGGACACCTTGCCGGCCTATATGGACAAAAAACACCGCATTCACACCAATTTTAACCAGGCAGTCACCGCGACCGGCCGGCTTTCTTCCTCTGACCCGAATTTGCAAAATATTCCCATAAAAACAGATCTCGGTCAGCTTATTAGGACGGCTTTTGTTCCGGAAGATGGCTGGAAATTTTTGAGCGCCGATTATTCCCAAATTGATCTTAGAGTCGTGGCACATGTGAGTGAGGATAAAAAAATGATCGAGACTTTCTATAAAGGCGAAGATATCCATCGAATGACAGCGGCAGAAATCAACAAAGTGCCGCTTTCCCAGGTGACGGAAACAATGAGAAAAAAGGCCAAAGCTCTCAATTTCGGGGTGCTTTACGGCATGAGCGTTTTTGGCTTTTCCGAATCGGCCGGCATCGGAAGGGAAGATGCCAAAAAATTCATCAATGAATATATGGAAAAATTTTCCGGCGTGGCCCGCTACATCCGAGAAACCAAAGAGTTTGTCAAAAACAATTTATACGTGGAAACGGAACTGGGCCGGCGGCGCTATATTCCGGAAATAAATTCGCCCAATTTTCAGGTGGCCAACGCGGCCGAGAGGATGGCCATCAATATGCCAATCCAAGGCATGACGGCCGATATAATGAAATTGGCCATGATAAAGATTTATGAGGAGTATAAAAATAATCCGAATGTTCGCATGATACTTCAGATACATGATGAAATTATATTTGAAGTCAAAGAACCCGCCTCGACTCGCGGAGGCTCATCGACGCGAGGCGGGGAAATAGTTGATGCAGTCAGCAAAAAAGTCAAAGAGATCATGGAAAATGTTTATAAACTTAAGGTTCCGCTGGTAGCGAAAATAAAAATTGGCGACAGTTGGGGGGAAATCTAAAAACGAGTAAAAAATAACAGCCCGCTTGGGAATTTATCCCAAGTGGGCTTCTTTAAATAATTAGTAGAGGACGGAAAACTACTTGTCAGTAATGATTCCAATATGACTGGGAGTTTTTTGGTCAGTCATAAATAAAGCAATCCGGCTAAGTTGTTCCATCCAATATTTCTTAAGTTCCCACTCAAACGGCAAATCAGGATTTCCAATCAAGATAATCTCAGTTGATCCGCTCCCGTGTTTTCTGATTGAAATATCTCCAATAAATTCATAAACCCCGCAAACTTCTTTCCAGATACAAATACCCGCAGGAACACATTCCTCACAAGACTCTTTCCTTGTCCGGTTACTGATACTGATGATGATGCTTAATGTAATGCGAATAAACAGAATTTGCTCTCCGGAAAGATTGCTGGAAATTTTCACCTTTTCTCCGTCAAATAAAGTCACAGTTTCAGTTAGCATTTTCCCTCCGCGTTTTTAGCCCGCCGGCTATGGATTTTTAAGGAACTTCGCTACGCTTTTTCAGCATAACAGGGTAGTGTACACTTTTTTACAAAAATAGTCAATATATCCGTAATATTAATATTAAAAAAATTAATAAATTGCCATTACAAGCCATTATTGACATATATCTAGCAAAATGATATACTTAAATAAAATGACTAAAAAACCGACATTTATCTAAAATATGCTCCTAGAAACTCTTAAGCAAATAGGCCTGCATGAAAAAGAAGCCAAGATATATTTGGCTTGTCTTGAGCTTGGGGAAACTGGAATCAAGGATGTTGCCCGGAAATCCAATATAAAAAGAACGACCATCTATGAAATAATCGATGAAATGATCAATGCTGGTTATCTGAAAACCACTTTCAAAGGCAAAAGAAAACGCTATGTGGCGATAGAACCGCAAGAGTTAAAAATATTAATCAGAAAAAAAGAAACTTTGCTAAATCACATCCTTCCGCAATTATCGGCCATGAGTAATGTAAGCGACATGAAACCCAGGGTATGGTTTTATCAGGGGAAAGACGGAATATTGCAAGCCTATGAAGATTCGCTTAATTATCCTGGGATCGAAGTAGTCGGTTGGGGTTCGGGAGAAGTGGTTAGGATGTTTGACGCTAATGAGGTCGAAAAATATATTCAAAAAAGATTAAGGAAAAAAATTTTGCAAACATTGATTATGCCAAACGACGAAGAATCAAATAAATTTGCGGAAAAGGATAGTCGTCAGCTTAGGAAAACAAAATCAGTCAGCGTGGAAGAATATCCATTCAAGATCGAAATAAATATTTATGCCAACAGAGTGGGTATATTTTCTATCAGAGACAAAATGGCCGTGATTATGGAATCGGAGCAAATTTCCTCAGCCATGCGGATGATTTTCCAAATGTGTTGGAAAGGTATAAAATAATCAAATTAGATTCCGGATCAAGTCCGGAATGACATAATATATAAATCATGCCGGAACTTCCAGAAGTTCAAACGATCATAAGCGATCTTAATAAAAAAATTGTTGGTGACACCATCACCGATTTTTGGAGTGATTGGCCGAAAGCCATCAAAATGAAATCCCTGGCGGTTTTCAAGAAAGAAATAAATGGCCGGAAAATTATCGGTGTCCGGCGGATCGGAAAGAATATCTTCATTAATCTATCCGGCGGAAAAACTTTGTATATACATTTGAAGATGACGGGACACTTATTAGTCAAAAATGCAAAGTTAAAAGTTCAAAGTAAAAAGGACTATTTTTCAGATAAAGTGAATCAGTATATTCATCACATTTGGTACCTAGGAAAACATAAAACCATGGAGTTTTCGGATCTGCGGAAATTTGCCAAAATTGTTTTAGGCGATACTAAAAAAATAAACGACCTTAAGGAAATAAAAGCTTTGGGTGTGGATGCTATGAGTCCGGAATTCACTTTTAAAAAATTTAGCGAAATCTTAGACCGACGAAAAAACAAACCTATTGGATTGATTTTGATGGAGCAAGAGCTGATTTCCGGCATCGGGAATATTTATCGCAGTGAAATTTTGTTTGAAGCTGGAATTTTACCGCAAAGAATTTTTGGGAGTTCAACTCCCAAAAGGGAGTTGAACTCCCTTTATGCGGCCATTAAAAAGGTTTTAGGAAAAGCCATCAAGCTTCGCGGCACTTCCGATTCCGATTATCGCGACACAGCCGGCGCGCCGGGCGGTTTTCAAAAAGTCCTTAAGGTCTATCGAAAGGATGGGGGAAAATGCCAAAAATGTGGTACAATAATAATACGTAAAAAAATGGCACAGCGGAGCTTATTTTATTGCCCGGTCTGCCAGAAATAATCAGCTGACTGATCCCAGTACCAAACTCCGAATATGGTTATGCGTTATCTAACGCCTATGTCCACGGAAATGCCTGCGGCTCAGCTGTAAGGTAAATAAAAATTAAATCGTCTAATTGGTGCGGGATGCTAATTTTTGTAGCTTTTCGTTCCTCGAAGACAAAAAGCGCAAACTTATGAGCACAATCAAGAAAATTGGTATTGCGTCTGTCGCGTTAATAATCGCTGGTGGAGCCTTCTATTTTTTGACTCAGCCAAAGAAACCAGTGAAAAAAATCGAAATTAACAATGGAGCAGAGGAAAATTTACCGATTGTTAATCAAGGTCCGGTCAGTCCAATTTCTGGACTTTCGTGTGAAAATTGGAATCGGCGACCGATCGCGGTGATGCAGCCCGGAGACGTGGCCGCCAGGCCGGATGCCGGATTTTCCGATGCCGATATGGTCATAGAAATGCCGGTAATCACGGCCACCATTACTCGACTCATGGGAGTTTATGTTTGTGGCAATCCGGATGATGTCGGTTCGATGCGGAGCGCCCGCCACGATTATGTAGCACTGGCGAAAGGGCTGGATGCTATTTTTGTCCATTGGGGAAGATCGGACATCGAAGCATTTAAAGAAAGATTAAACAGCGGAGTTATTGATGACATAAATTGTAATGGCGATGCCGGAAAATCGGCCAATGCTTGTCCAGACAATCCTTGCTATCGGAAGGAAGCTTCAGGAACTATGCGGGGAGTGGACACTGGCTATGCCAAGTTCGCCAAAATAGCCCAATGCGCCAAAGATTTCGGTTATCGAATGGAGAATAAATTTTCCGGCTATCCGCACCAAGAGGAAGCTCCGCTTGATGCTCGGCCAGCTGGTGGACATTTGCGCGTAGCTTTTCCGGGACCGTTTGCGGCTGAGTACGATTATGACAAGAAGTCTAATTCTTATCCGAGAACCTGGGGCAAAACAGCTGATGTTGACCGGAACAACAACAAAAGAATGACGCCAAAAAATATTGTTGTTGCTATGGCGGTGTCGGAACAGATTGAAGGACAATATAACAACGTCCAGATCGGAGATCCCTGGTATGACACATCGGATTCAGGCGAAGCATTTTATTACATGAACGGTCAGGAATATTCTGGAACCTGGAAAAAAGACAAATCCAAACTAGACAGCAAGCGGTTTTTCTATGATTCCAGCGGACAGGAAATAAAATTCGTGCCGGGGCAAATTTGGGTGGAATTTCTCGAACCGGGCCAAACACTCCGCTGGACGCCGGCAGCCTAGCTTTTAGCTTGTAGCTTTTAGGAAAAAGTTCCTTTTTTGGAACTTTTTTTATTTTTTTATCGGATATATAATATAAAAACTGATAATCTCTAAAAGCCGAAAGCTGTTAAAATGATTATTTTTCTTTATGGCGATGATCAATTCCGGTCCAGCCAAAAAATGCAGGAGATAAAAGAAAAGTTCCTGGCAGCCAGTCCAGCTGGAGCTGGCTTGTCAGTTTTTGATTATGAAAATGGAAGTTTAAAATCTAGGCCGTTGGATATTCTGGGAATGCCGAATTTACTGAGTCCAAAAAGGCTGGTGATCATAAAGAATTTGATTTTGGCCGGTGAAGAAACAGAACGGGATGACATTCTTGATTATTTGAAAAAAAATGATTCCTTGGATAGCGATACGGATATAGTGGTCGTGTTTTTTGAAAACAATCTGCCAAAAAAAACAAACACGCTCTTCAAGTTTTTGGATAAAAATTCCAAAGCCCAGAATTTCGAGAAATTGTCCGGGCTAAAGCTCAATCAATGGGTTTTGAAAAGATTTAAAGAATTAGATCCATCTATCGGCATAACTAATTCCGCTTTGGAAAAACTCATCGCCTTCTCTGGAAACGATACGCAAACTCTGAACTCAGAAATCCAAAAACTAGTGAATTTTTCTGGAGGAAAACTGGTCGAAGAAACAGACATTGAAGAAATGGTCAATTCCAATGTAAATATCAGCATATTTAGCATGGTTGACGCGCTGGGAAATAATAACAAAAAAGAAGTCACCAAGCTTCTTCATGAGCATCTCAGGCGCGGGGAAGATCCATTTTATCTTTTTTCCATGTTTATTTACCAATTTAGAAATCTTTTGAAAGTGGCGGATGCCAAAGAGAATCAGGGCGCGCCGGAGCATGAAATAGCTAAAATTACTCAGCTGCATCCCTTCGTGGTCAAAAAAAGTCTGGCGCAAATCAGACACTTTTCCTTGGCCAGGCTTACAAGCAGTTATCGGCAATTGGCGGAACTGGATACAAAAATAAAAACCGGAAAAATTGATATTCGGCTGGCGCTGGATAAATTTTTGGTAGAGCTGTAAAAAACCGGAAACAAAAAAAGCCCTTGCGAGCTTTTTTTATTTTATTTCAAAAGCTATTTTTTATTTGCCAAAGAGTCCTTTACGAATTTATTGAGCCTTGATTTTTTTCTGGCAGCAGTGTTTTTACCGATGAGTTTTTTTTGCGCGGCCTTGTCCAAGGCCTGGGCTGATTTTTTGAACCAAGTTTTGGCGTCTTCAGCCGAGCCTTTAGCAGCCGCCTCCACCGTTTTTTTAATGGCGCTGCGAAAAGTGCCCTTGATTTTGGCATTTTTGGCGGTTTTGCTGACCGTAATTCGCATGTACTTTTTGGCTGATTTCTTGATTGGCATAAATAAAAAAAGTTAAAAGTGAGAAATTAAAAGTAAAAAATTATTAATTACTCTAATATTTTTAGCATAGCCAAGGTTTTTTGGCAAGAGACAGGGAAAATTGTATAATAAGGCAGGATTATGATTGCTAAAATAAAGGGGAAATTAGAATATATAAAAAATAGCTACGCGGTCGTAGATGTTGGCGGCGTGGGCTATAAAATATACTCAACAGCTTATACCTTGGGAAAAATCAGTGGCCAGTCAGAGGTTGATTTTTTCATCCATACTCATGTCCGAGAAGACGCCATCACTCTCTACGGTTTTTTAACCCTGGAGGAGCTGGAAATGTTTGAGCTTTTAATTTCTATTTCCGGCGTCGGACCAAAAGCCGGACTCGGCATTCTGACTGTTGCTTCTACGAAAACTATAAAAACTGCCATAGTGAATGAAGATTCGTCAATTCTCACCAAAGTTTCCGGTGTGGGAAAAAAGACGGCCGAAAGAGTAATTCTGGAACTGAAAAACAAGATTGGCGATATTTCGCTTGGCGACCGGGAAAGCGCGATTAGCGGCTCGGATGCCATTGAGGCCTTAATTTCCATGGGCTATTCGGCGGCCGAGGCGCGCGAAGCTTTGAAGGCGGTACCAAAAGACATAAAAGACATCGGAGAAATGGTGAAGTGGGCGCTAAAAGGTTTGGGAAAGAAATGATATGTGGTGTCATCCTGGGCTTGACCTGGGATCTAATTACCTGCCTGCCGATAGGCAGTAATTCCGGTTCAAAGGCGGAATGATAAATATGAATATAGGAAAAAATAATTTTATCCAAACTAACTCTCCTGACGGAGGGTTCTTACAATCAGAAAATTGGCGCAAGTTTCAGGAGTCAGTTGGACGAAAAACTTTTAATATTTTCGACAATAATTTTTATGCCAACATCATCGAGCATGAGCTTCCAGTAGTCGGGAAGTATTTTTATATTCCGCGCGGACCGATTATAGAAGTTCAAAGTTCAAAGTTCAAAGTTCAAAACTACAACTCTAAATTAAAAGTTTTGTTAAAAAAACTTATCAATCTGGCGAAAGAAAATAATATTGGCTGGATAAGATTTGATCCTCTGGATGAAAAAATTACTGAATTAATTCATGAATTAATTCCTGAGTTTGAAATTAAAAAAGCGCCGCATGACATGCAGCCGAAAGAAGTTTTTATAATTGATATCACGAAACCGGAAGAACAACTTCTGGCCGAAATGAAACCAAAAACTCGCTATAATATTAAACTTGCACAGAAACACGGAGTAAAAATTAATGTCATTCACGCGCAGGCGGGAATCCAGTCATCCGCACTAGTTTCCGGTTCGGAGGCCGGAATGACAGAAAAATATATTAACGAATTTTTGAGACTTACGAAATTAACGGCCAAGCGCGATAGTATAACGCCCCATCCGGACAGTTATTACCGGAAAATGCTGGAAACCATTCCGGCGGAAAAGTTGAAGTTATATGTAGCGGAATATAACGGTAAGATTATCGCGGCTAATCTCGTTTCATTTTATGGCAATGTAGCGACTTATCTTCATGGCGCGTCAGACAGTGAATGCCGCCAGGTCATGGCACCGTATCTTTTGCAATGGCAGCAGATTTTGGATGCGAAAGAAATGGGGTGCGAAAAATATGACCTAGGGGGAATAAAATCATACAATATAAAACATGAAAAATATAACAAGGATTCTTGGTCTGGCATTACCCGTTTTAAATTAGGATTTTCCATGACTGCAAAGCCTACCGAATTTGCCGGTTCGTATGATATTGTCATAAACCCGTTGAGATATAATTTTTACCGAATTATTCAGTCAATTAAGGCGTTATTTTAGGCAAGATATCCGCTAAGCCATTGACATAATGGTTATTTTGCGCTATGTTTTATTGATTCTTTTCAAATAAAATATTAAAAACACGGAGGGCATATGAAAGCGAAAGAATATGCTGTGTTGTATCAGGAGAAGAGCAAGGAAAAGGGGTGTAATCAAGCATTATCGGATATTGCAATGATGTTTTTAACAGAAGTAAAAACAATTGGCGAAAGCCGCGTGCCTTCTGGCCATGTTTCTGAATCTGTTCTTCGTTCTATTCTAAACGAGCAATCAGCAAAGTGGGGTTCATTTGCTCGCATCGCAGGAGACGGCATAAGAGCAAATGGTTTTAAGGCGTATGTTAAAGCGAAGATGCCCTACATGCCAATTGAATAAATGGCCAAACAAATCCGGCTACGGCCGAAAAATATGGAGGAACGAACATGTATTTCAGAGCCAGTAACTGGTGGATTGCGTTTGGCGCGCTCTTGGCAACAGTCTGGGCGTTATCATCGTGAGCTCAGCATTTCCGCACGGGCCGGGAAGGCAACGTAACACCTTCCCGGCCTTGTTTTATTTCCAAAGTCTTTTAAGATATAATGATTTTGTAATGTCATCCTGAACTTGTTTCAGGATATAAAAAAATTACTTACCTGCCAGCAGGCAAGGATTCCGGCTCGGAGTCCGGAATGGCAAGAAGAATATAATGAAAGATTTGATACCACGAAAATTGAAAAATATCTATCACATGGGCATGGCTTTTTTGGCCAATGTTTTTTACCGCTTTCCCTCCAGAAAAATAAAAGTTATCGGGGTAACTGGCACCAACGGTAAAACCACGACCATTCTCATGATTACTTGGATATTGGAAGAGGCCGGGTATAAAGTAGCCATGGCTTCTACCATCCGTTTTAAGATCGGAGAAAAAGAATGGGTCAATCGGACCAAGTTCACCACCATGTCTTCCTGGGCGATTCAGAAATTTTTCCGTTCGGCAGTCAATGCCGGCTGCCAATATATGATGTTGGAAACTTCATCGCACTCCTTGGATCAAAACCGGATCTGGGGCATAAATTTCAAAGTTGGCGCGGTGACCAATGTTACCCGTGAACATCTGGATTATCACAAAACAATGGAAAGATATCGGGAGATAAAACTGAAACTCTTCCGAAAAATTAAAACAGCCGTAGTTAATTTGGACATGGAAGATCCGGAACAATTTCTGGATTGCCGGGCGGAGAAAAAATACGGCTATACGCTCAAGAGTTTGAATGCCCGGCCGGAAGCGCAGAATTTTTTCCGGGATGTAGAGATCGTGCAGGCCGAGGACATGAAATTTGGTATCTCTAAGACAAACTTTAAGGTCAGAGGCACTGAAATGGCACTGCATCTGTCGGGTGAGTTTAATGTGGAAAATGCTATGGCCGCCATCTGCGCCGGGTTTTCAGAAGGGATAGATCTCACAACAATGAAAAAAGCTCTTGGGAAAATAATGCTGATTCCAGGAAGATTTGAGGCGGTTGAAAATCAGCGAGGCATCAATATAATTATAGATTATGCCGTCACCCCTGATTCATTGGAAAAGCTTTACAAGCTGATCGAAAAAATAAAAGTTGCCAAGGAGGGTGGAAAAATAATCGCGGTTTTTGGTTCTTGCGGAGAACGGGATTGCGGCAAGCGGCCGATCATGGGACAGATTGTTTCTGCTTATGCCGACTTCGTAATTGTTACCAATGAAGATCCATATCGAGAAGATCCGTTAAGAATAATCGAGGAAATTTCTGGAGGAGTCCAAAACAAAACAGAAGGAGAAAGCTTCTGGAAAATTATCGATCGCCGCGAGGCTATAAAAAAAGCCCTCACCTTGGCGGGGCCCGGAGATTATATCGTGGTAACCGGCAAAGGCGCGGAAGAAACAATGGCAATCGGAAAAGAAAGAATTCCTTGGAATGACAAGACGGTCATCCAAGAAATTTTGCGAGAGCGATAGTCAATACGAATCCTAAGATTCCGCCCACGATCACTTCGCTGACGCGGTGGCCGACTCTTTCCTTGAGGCGTGGGAATTGTTCCTCGCTCACGTTAAGTTGCCGGATAAGCATATTCAAATATCGGCCTTGGTCGCCCATATACATTCTGAGCCGCGCCGCGTCATCAATCACTATGATTGCCAAAGCCAAGGCGACCGTAAAGGCGCCCGAAGTGAGGCCGGCATAATAGCCGACGGAAGTGACCAGCGACACAATGAATCCGGTATGAGCCGAAGGCATGTGGCCGTGCGTCATGGCATAGTGCCAATCCCAACCGTGTTTCAGGGAAAAAACTATGAATTTTGTAAACTGGACGATGAAGCCGACGGCCATCGGTATCAGAAATATGTAATAGGGCTTGAAAAACGACATCTTATTTTATTTTATTTGTAGTTAAATTATAGCACAATTTTAGATGAGCCGGTAATTTTTTGAGGCTTGTTTTTTGGCTAATCCGGGATATAATAAGAGCAGGATAATCATTAATTCGGCTATCAAAAATAGCCAAAATATATGGGTTTAATATTATTAGCCATCATCGTGGTAATCGCGGTCTGGATAATCGCGATGTATAACGGTCTGATCCGTCTCAGGAATCGAGTGGATGAAGCTTGGAGCGACATCAGTGTCCAGCTTAAAAGACGATACGATCTGATTCCGAATTTAGTGAACACCGTCAAGGGTTACGCGGCGCACGAAAAAGAGGTGTTTGAAAAAGTAACAGAAGCTAGAACCCGGGCGATGGGCGCCGGAACGGCCGGCGACAAAGCGCAGGCGGAGAATATGTTGTCCGGGGCTCTTAAAAGCCTGTTTGCGGTAGCGGAAGCTTATCCCGATCTCAAAGCCAACCAGAACTTTTTGGAATTGCAAAGAGAATTGACCGACACGGAAGATAAAATTCAAGCGTCCAGAAGATTCTATAATGGCAACGTGCGCGACTTCAATATTAAGATTGAAATTTTTCCCAGCAACCTTATTGCTGGCATGCTCAACTTCACTAAAAGAGAATTCTTTGGGATAGACGAAGGGGAAAAAGAGCCGGTGAAGGTGGAATTTTAAATTTAGTTAAAAATTCAAAATTAAAAGTTAAAAGTTGCAGTTATCAGTTCAAGGTCATATATTATTTTAACTTTGGACTTTGAATTGCAACTTTTTATTTTGTACTTTTGGTTTTAACGCGATTATTATGGCAACTTTATACAATCAAGCGGATAAAAACACTCGATTAACTTGGGTGTATATTACCGGTTTTCTAGTTTTTGTCATCGGCGTGGGTTATGTTTTCGCCGGGGCGACAAACAACAGCGCGATTCTGTATTTTTGTGTGCTCTTTTCGATTTTAATGAGTTTCGGTTCCTATTGGTGGAGCGATAAAATTGTTCTGGCTATGAGCAGCGCCAAGCCGGTCACCCATGAAAACGGACGGGAAATTTATCATATCGTGGAAAATCTTTGCATCACGGCCGGTCTGCCGGTTCCAAAAATATATATAATCGAAGATACGGCACCCAACGCGTTCGCGACCGGTCGCGATCCGGAACATGCCGTCATTTGTCTCACAACCGGTATCATCCAAAAACTGGAAAAGGCTGAGCTGGAAGGCGTGATTGCTCACGAACTTTCGCATATCGGAAATAAAGATATACTGCTTTCCACGGTAGTAGTTGTCATGGTGGGATTTGTGACTCTTCTGGCTGACTGGTTTCGTCACTGGGCTTTTTGGGGAGGGAAATCTCGCGACAATAATGAAGGCGGCGGACAGCTACGAGCTATCCTGATGATAGTCGCCATAGTTTTGTCCATATTGGCTCCTTTCGCCGCGATGTTGATGCAATTGGCAATATCGCGAAAACGCGAATTTCTAGCCGATGCTGATGGAGCGCTCCTTACCCGCTATCCGGAAGGGCTGGCCAAAGCTCTGGAAAAAATTTCATCTGACCAAGAACCGCTGGAAGCGGCCAACCGAGCCACGGCACATCTTTACATCGTCAATCCCTTCAAAGGAAAAAAATTAACGAAACTTTTTATGACTCATCCGCCGATAGAAGAGAGAGTTAAAGCGTTAAGGGATATGACAGCGTAATGATGGTAATTAACTTGAGTATATTGTTTTGAATTGGTGGGCGGGCAGACTCGGCAATCGATCAAGGAAGGGATGGAAATGCTGCGAAAAAAGGAAAAAGTAATTTGCTAGACTAACTCTTAGAATTTTCAAATAAATTTATTAATACTTAAAATCTTGCATATGCAAGATTTTAAGTGGCTATCTTCTTGAGTAGTTACTATGAATTGTAAGCCTCCGAAAAACACCGAAAAATATTTTTGGACTCAGCATGCCATTTACAAGTTGCGCCAATATGGACTTTCGGCGCAAAGGGTGATTCGGGTGATTAACAATCCGCAAAGAAAGGAAGAGGGAATTGTCGCCAAAACTGTCGCGGTCATGCAGCCCGCTTCCGTCCGCACGGTGCGAACCTCGGCGGGTAAGCCAGTTAAGAAATGGAGCCAGGAGATTTGGGCGATGTACCAGTCCGCCGGAGGCGGCCAAGCTAAAAGTGCCAAGTTTCAACCCATGGCTGATCCGTCCGGGGCGGAAAAAGTTCAAAGTGAGCTTGTGAATCTAATATCCAAAAAACAAATAAAAATCATCAGCGCTTGGCGGTATCCGGGCGTGAGCCCGAAAAAAGATCCAATTCCTCGAGAAATATTGGAAGAACTCGAAAATTTGGAATAAAAAAGGCTCATCTGAAATTGATCAGAGAGCCGTTTTTCTTTTTAGGGAAAAATGTTTACCCTAGCGCCTTTTTTTAGAATGCCGGCGCGGATAAGATCCAATCCTTCTTTATTTTTCATTCGAATGCAGCCGCCGGTGGCGCGCTTGCCGATTTTGGAAGGATCATTGTTGCCATGGATGCGATAGATTGATCCTTTACCGGGGACAAAATGAGAAAGATGAATCTTAAAGGAACCCATGTAATTAAGTTTATCGCCGGGCAAAACGATTTTTGGCAGGACAACGCCTCGCTCGGAAAAAACTTGACGGGTGTAGGCAGTCGGGTACCAAGTCGGATTTTCTTCGACTTTCGTTATATATCCAAGCCCTTGGGGATAAGCCGGAATCCCTTTTTTTACGGTGGCAATCTCATATTCTCCCAGGAATTTCTTTCCGTCATCGGATTGAAATTCATAAATCCGCATCTTACACTCATTCAGGCTTATTTCAACTAGGTAAGAGGATTCTTTTGCCTCGGCCGTGTCGAAAAAGAAGAAAAAACAGGTAAATATTAAGGAAAAAATATAAAGAACTGACTTTTTCATCCGCCCCTCCCAAACGTTTTTTTAGCTAGATGAACCAATTTTAGCTAGAAACGGCGGATTGTCAATTAGTTTCTAATCTGCTAAAATAAAAGAAAGAAATAAGTAAATAGAAAGGCAGGTGTAACGTGGAAGAAACAACAAATCAACAACAGAATTCAGGCACGCAGCCAGAAGCATCAAAAGGCGGCAATCAGGACGTGGAGAAAAACAAGGCGCTAGCCATTGTTGGCTATATAATTCCGATTTTGTTTTTCGTTCCCCTTCTAAGCGAAGCAAAAAACAGTCCCTATGCCAAATTTCATTCTAACCAGCAGTTAAATCTTCTATTGGCGGCTGTCGCGGTAAATGTTGTTGGAACAATCATTCCGATTCTCGGTTGGTTTATAATTTTGCCGTTTGGCACTATTGTTCTGATAGTTCTGGCTATCATGGGGATCATCAATGCGTCCAAAGGAGAAATGAAAAAACTACCCATCATCGGTGGATTTGAATTAATCAAATAGCGATTAGGTTTTTAAAGACAGGTGGCTTTAGAGTTGCCTGTTTTCATTTGCTCTGAATCAATTTCCGTCTAATTCAGGGCGAAACAGCCCTTGTGCAAAGTCAGCACGGCATTTATTATATATGTATGAACAATAAGAAAACCAAAATCGTCGCGACTATTGGTCCGGCGTCAGAGTCCAGGGAAATTCTCAAAAAACTTATAGAAGCGGGAATGAACGTAGTTCGGCTTAATTTTTCCCATGGTGAGCACAATTGGCATGGAAAAATAATTGATACAGTCAGGGACTTGGCGGCAGAGATGGGCATTTCAATTGGAATCATAGCCGATCTGCAAGGACCCCGCATAAGGACATCAGTAGACAAGGATGTTGAATTAAAAAACGGGGAAATAATAAGAATTTCTGATTCCGCGGCATTTCCTAATTTTTCCCCCTCCGGAGGATCTCCCGAAGGGAGACAATTTCCAATTTCCAATTTCCAATTAAATCCAAATGATCCAATTTCAAAAATTGCTTTTCTTGATTATCCCGGGATTATAAATGATATTGGGATCGGCAATGAAATTCTCATAGAAGACGGGCTGAAAAGGCTCAAAGTTACAAAAAAAGAAAAAGAATTTTTGGAAGCCGAAGTCATAAACGGCGGGATTATTAAAAATCACAAGGGGGTGAATATTCCGGATGCCGGTTTCCATTTCGGGGCGGTAACGGAAAAAGATGAGCGCGATTTGGAATTCGCGCTGGGCAAAGAAGTTGATTTCGTCGCTTTGTCGTTTGTCAGTACTGCCAAAGAATTGGAAGAAACACGGGAAAAAATGAGAAAAATTCTGGGACGAGACAAAAATATCCCTCAGATTATTCCCAAAATAGAGAGAAAGGAAGCCATTAAAAATATTGACGAAATTGTCGCGGCCTCCGACGTTGTTATGGTCGCTCGGGGAGATCTTGGCATTGAGCTTCCGGAAACAGAAGTGGTTATTCATCAGAAAGAGATAATTGGCAAATGTTTGGCGGCCGGAAAACCGGTCATTGTGGCCACGCAAATGCTGGATTCAATGATTGAAAATCCTATTCCGACTCGAGCGGAAGTAGCCGACGTTTCCAACGCGGTCATTGATCACGCTGACGCGGTGATGCTTTCCGGTGAATCAGCCAACGGCAAATATCCAGTGGAGGCAGTCGCGACTATGAGCGAAATAATCATAAATACCGAAAAGTCGCCTTATGATGACGTGACGCCGGACTATTTGGACAAAAATATTCTTTCTGACTACGCTTCCATCATCAACAGCGCCCATGAGCTGGCAAAAAGTTCCAATGCCAAGGCGATTGTAATGTTTAGCAATTCAGGACTGACTGCTCGAATGATGGCGCATCACCGGCCGGAACAGTTGCTGATAGCGGCCACTGACAGTCCCAAAACTTACCATCAGCTATCCATTGTTTGGGGAATAGAAAATTATTTATTTCAAATCATTGACGGCCGAGGAAGGGCCATTGATCTCGTGCTGGAAAAAGCCAAAAAAGAGGGACACCTGGCGTCTGGGGACAAAGTCGTGGTTATTTTGGGCAAAGTTCCAGACGGAAAAGAGCTGGCACTGGTCGGTATTCGAACTATTGAATAAATTGGTCAAAACTGATAGATTGTTATGTGCGAGGCATTAGCCTCGCATTAAGGTATATAAGGAGGCGTCGCATAGTGGCCTATTGCGCACGCTTGGAAAGCGTGTATATCGCAAGGTATCGTGAGTTCGACTCTCACCGCCTCCGCTGTGGAATTTTTTGCCGCAAGAAGTGTAGTAAGTATCAATACCACATGAATTCGGACATTGAGGAGATAAAATCGAGGCTTAACGCCGCGGATATTATCGGAGAATACATTCGTCTCGAGAAGACAGGCGCCAACTATAAGGCGCGCTGTCCTTTTCATAATGAAAAAACCCCATCTTTTATGGTCAATGCCGAAAAGCAGATCTGGCACTGTTTCGGCTGTCAAAAAGGCGGTGATATTTTTTCTTTTGTCATGGAAATGGAAGGAGTGGAATTTAAGGAAGCGCTAAAGATTCTGGCAGACAAGGCTGGTGTACCGCTCAAAAAATTCAACGCGGAGACGGAAAAGAAAAAAAATAGAACGCTCGAGATCTTGGAGCTGGCCACTAAATTTTATGAAACCCAGCTTTGGTCCGGGGCGGGTAAAATAAAAATTCTGAATTATCTGAAAGAGCGAGGTCTCAATGAAGAGTCCATCCGGCAGTTCCGTCTGGGCTACGCGCCTGCCGGCTGGAGAAACATCCTCACTTTTTTGACCGGCCGGGGATATTCCGTCCAGGAAATAGAAAAAACAGGCCTACTGGTGAAAAAAGAAAATGCTGATTTTTATGACCGTTTTCGCGATCGGATAATTTTTCCGGTAGCTGATGCGATGGGAAAAGTGGTCGGTTTCAGCGCGCGCGTTGCTCCCGGTGGGGACGAGTCACAAGCCAAATACGTGAATACGCCCGAATCTGAGGTTTATCATAAAGGCAAAGTGCTTTATGGAGCTGATAAAGCTAAAAGCGAAATAAAAAGTCAGGATTTCGTGTTACTAGTAGAAGGGAATATGGATGTAATCGCAGCCGTGCAAGCTGGGATAAAAAATACGGTGGCAGTCTCCGGAACAGCCTTGACTGCGGAGCAAATCAACATAGTTAAGCGCTATACCAATAATCTGAGAATGTTTTTTGACATGGATAAGGCCGGGGAGGCGGCCACCAAAAAAAGCATCAAGCTTTGTTTCGAGCAGGACGTGAATGTCAAAGTAGTTGAGTTGCCGGAAGGAAAAGACGCGGCTGATTTGGCCAGAAGCAATCCAGTGTTGCTCAAAGAAACAGTGGAAAAACCGGCTGACGCGATGGAATATTTTTTTCAGAAAGTTTTTTCTAAGGAGGATAAGTCTGAGGTTGAGGGAAAAAATAAAATAGCCGGAGAGATTTTGGACATGCTTTCCCATGTGTCTTCGGAAATCGGGAAAAGCCATTGGGTAAAAAAACTGGCTGAAGAATTGCAAACAACGGAATCTGTGTTGACCGACATGCTTAAAAAAGTTACTCTGAAAAGCAGAACGAACGAAAATCACCAGTCGGAAAAAGAAGAAAACACGGAATTTTCCGCGAAAACCAAAATGGAAATTCTTGTCGATGATCTGCTTGGCCTTATGCTTATCCATGAAAGCGTTTGGAGAAAAGCTTTTGTGGAAGAAAAAGGAAATCCAAATCTGCTAAAGGATAAACTGCTTTCTGCTATGCTTGAGCAGGGCGAAAAAATTCAGTTCAAATTCGACAATTTGCTGAAAGAGCTGGATAATCCGGCAGAAGTTTCCCGGGCGGAGAAAATATATTTCGAAAAAAAATATCGTCCGGATCTAAACAACAACATCGAAGAAATAATATCGGAAAATCCCACAAACGATTATTTAAACTGTGTCCGGGAGATTAAGAAAGAGGTTAAGCGCAAGGAATTAGCAAGGATAGAAAAAGACCTGAAAATAGCTGAGGCAAATGGTGATCGGGAAGCGATTTTGTTTTTGCGGGAAGAAGTTAAAAAAATTTCCGGCGAATTGATAAATTAATCAAATTTAGCCTATTTTTATTTTATGGCCAAAAAGAAACAAAAAAAATCCAAAAAGAAATTCCGCAAAAGCGGCGCGAGAAAGGCGATTAAGAAAAGAAAGAATATCCGCGGAAAAAAGAAAAGAGCGGTCGTGAAAACGAAAAAGAAAGGCAAGGAGAAGAGCGCGAAAAAGAAGCAGGCGAAAAAAACGGAAAAGCCCAAGGAGGAAAGAGTAGATCTGGTAGCTGATCTGATTTTACGAGCCAAACAGCGGGGATTTGTCACGGAGGATGAGATTCTTCATGTTATTCCCAATGCCGAACAGAACATTGAAGAGCTGGAAGGTCTCTATGAGAAATTAGAGGAATTGGGAGTTCGCGTCATGAGCTCCGGCGACATGATAAAAATGGAGACTGACAAAATCTCCGAAGATTTGGAAGAGGAGAAAAAGGAAGGAAAAAAAGGAAGGAAAAAGAAAGAGTTCGCCGATATTCCGGAAGAGGCATCTTCTGATCTGGTGCAGATGTATCTCCGGGAGATCGGCCGGGTGGATCTTTTGAAATCGGAAGAAGAAGTCAGTCTGGCCAAACGGATTGAGAAAGGCGACCCGCAAGCCAAGCAAAAATTGACGGAGGCTAATTTGCGTCTCGTAGTTTCCATCGCCAAAAAATATGTCGGGCGTTCGCATAACTTATCGTTGCTTGATCTCATTCAAGAGGGTAACATCGGACTTTTTCGGGCGGTCGAGAAATTCGATTACCGGAAAGGGTATAAATTTTCCACTTATGCGACCTGGTGGATAAGGCAAGCCATCACGCGGGCCTTGGCTGATCAATCGCGAACGATCCGCATTCCGGTGCATATGGTGGAAACTATCAATAAATATACCCAGGTGACGAGACGCCTGGTCCAGGACCTGGGGCGAGAACCATTGCCGGAAGAAATCGCCGTGGAAATGGGACTGGAAGTGGACAAAATCCGTCACATCATGAAAATTTCCCAAGAAACAGTGTCGCTTGAAACTTCGGTTGGAGATTCCGATGACGATTCGGTACTCGGCGATTTTATCGAAGATACGGAAACAATCATGCCGAACCAATCAGCCGCGCGAAAGCTCTTGAAAGATCATATTGGGGAAGTCTTGAGCACGCTGACTCCGAGGGAACAGAAAATTCTGAAAATTCGGTTTGGCCTTGAAGACGGAGTGATTCACACTTTGGAGGAAGTCGGGCAGGAATTCGGAGTGACGCGGGAACGCATCCGGCAAATCGAAGCCAAAGCCTTGGAAAAAATTCGCGAGCACAGCACGATTAAAAAACTCAAAGACTATTAAAAAATTCCCCGCTCAAGCGGGGTTTTTCATTTTCAATTTCTTGGTCAACGCTAGCCGAGAACGCAATGTTCTTTAGCGGAAGATGAAATTTTTACCCGGCCGGAGTAAAATAGGAAAATAGCGGAAATTTTTTGACTTTCCACGAATTTTTCCCTTTCCTCCTTATCTTTAATAAAAATAGTTTTTGCCAGAACATCCGCTTCTTCGGCGGAATCGGCGATGACTGAAACTGTGCGCAGGTCAAAAGAAAAGTTAGTCGGATATTTCGGATGGATCAAATGATGGAAACGCTTTCCATCCCGCTCCCATTTTCGTCGGCTGATACCTGAGGTGGCCACGGCCTTTTCTGAAATAGACAGGTGTAGGTTTTTTTCATCCACTCCTTCAACGGCGATATTCCATTTTTCACTTTCCGGCGGCCGGCCAGCGGCGAACATATCTCCGCCGGAATCGACCAGAAAATTTCGCCAGCCCATTTCTCTGAAGAAAGCCGTTATCTGGTCGGTGGCGAACCCCTTCACGATTCCGGAGAAATCCATCCGCTCTGAAAAGCGCACTTTTCCTTCCGAAATCTGAAGATCGCTTTTCAAATCTTTTGAAATATCCGGCGGGCTTAGCGGGACAATTGGCGTAAAATCACTCTTTTTAAAATCTTTGGCGTAACCGATTGATTCCAGATGACCAATGATCCGCGGATCAAAAATTCCTTCCGTGCTCTCATAATAATCCAGGGATTTTTTGGCGATAGCCGTTAAATCGGCAGAAGCCGGAATGGCTTCATTCAAGTGGGCATTGAGACGGGACAGCTCGCTTTCCGGATCAAAGCGGCTGAATATTTTTTCCAACCGCGCGTATTTTTCTTTGGCCGCGGACAGGTCGGTTCGCGCGCGTTTTGCTTCTTCTTCATTTTTTACCACGATCAAAAGTCCCAGCTCTGTTCCCATTCCGGAAAAATCCAATGATTCAATTCGGGGAAATTCTGATCCCATTATTTTTTATCAGGCTTGTTATGAATTAAAAAACACGGGTGCCGTCTCCGAAAAGACCGTCAAAAAAGAAGGAAAATTAAAGAAAAAGCAAGTGTGAAAGATCATAGCTTTCGGATTTTTTTTAAGCAGTCTTCAAAAGTCATTCCCTTTTTATTTTTACTTGGTCGTATTTTACTTTACCAAAAATTGTGAAAAAAACAAACTTTTTTAAAAAGCGCTCAGGCTTGCCTTATTCGGTGAATTTGCTATAATCAATTTGTTAAATTTAGCCGAAGATCTCGGTTTTATTTTTAAAAATTAATCCGCCGACTGGCGGATTCCGCGGTAGCTCTCCGTCGGCTGGCGGAGGTAGAGCAGAAATTATTATGTATTGGGTTTACGGGATTTTTAACAAAAAACATAATAGAATATATATAGGACAATGTGAAGATTTAGAAACCAGAATAAAACTTCACAACGATAGGATATTCACAAATAGTTATACGGCAAGATATGATGGGGAATGGACATTGGTATATAGCGAGTCAGCAAAAACCAGACAGGAGTCTTTAAAAAGAGAAAAACAATTGAAAAGTTATCAAGGTAGACAATTTATAAAAAGTTTTATTTAAAATTAATTATTCCGCGGTAGCTCAATGGTAGAGCAGTTGACTGTGAAAAACGCAGCTTCCTAGGGCAACCTAGGTCGAAAATGAGATGAATTGCTGGAAGCCTAAAATATTTTTATTAAGGTAATCAGCAGCCAAGCTTCGATGTTAATCGGAGAAGGTTCAGAGACTATCCTTTCGAGGAGTACTGTCCGTTTTTCGGATGGGAAGCGTCTCAGCTCCATTTTGGAGTATGATATAGTCCACCCCTTTTGGAAACATTTGGATTAGTGTAATCAATTGGTTGCAGGTTCGAGTCCTGCCCGCGGAGCAAGTTAGGACACTGGGCATAAATTTTGCTCAGTTTTATTTTATCTAAAGCAATCTTTTTCGGTTCAAATCTTCCACGAATTTTTTATTTCAAAAACCGCTTCGTTTACATAAAAAAGCGGTTTGGCAGAAGAGAAAGAAATTTTTGAATATTGTTCTTATAATGTCACCGAGTTTGGCTTGCCGAGTTTCACGATTATGGCGTCAGCCATTTCGGCGGTGCCGACGGCGGTGGGATCATCGCGGTCAGCTTTCATGTCATAGGTAACTGATTGGCCTTCGGCAAACACCTCCATCACGGCCTTCTCCAAGCGATCAGCCGCGTCATTTTCTCCGATGTGGCGGAGCATCAGCACGCCTGAAAGAATGATGGCCGAAGGATTGACTTTGTTTTTTCCGGCATAGAGAGGCGCACTGCCGTGCGTCGGTTCGAAAATTGCAATATTTTCTCCAATGTTGCCGCCGGGCGCCACGCCCAGTCCGCCGACCAGCCCGGCACTCAGATCAGAGATTATGTCACCATAAAGATTGGGCAAAAGCAAAACGTCGTAGATTTCCGGTTTTTGCACCAGCTGCATGCACATATTGTCGACCAGGCGTTCTTCGTAGGCAATTTTTCCTTCATATTCATTGGCTACTTCCTGCGCTACGCGGAAAAAAAGACCGTCGGTGAATTTCATGATGTTGGCTTTAGCCACGGCGGTCACTTTTTTCCTACCGTTTTTTAGGGCATATTCGAAGGCGAATTTTGCTATCCGGCGGGTAGCCGTGACGGAGATGGATTTTAGCGATATGGCCGAGTCCTTGGCGATTTTGCCATGGGTCATTTCTATCAACTGGCTGGCCTCCGGAGTGTCCAGATCATATTCCACTCCGGCGTAAAGGTCTTCAGTGTTTTCCCGGACGATAACCAGATCAATATTTTGGTATTTTGAACGCACGCCGGCATATGACTTGCAAGGGCGCAAGCACGCGTAAAGATCTAGCTCTTTGCGGAGCGCCACGTTCACTGACCGAAAACCCTTTCCGACCGGCGTTGTGACAGGGCCTTTGAGCGCCACCTTGTTGCGCCGAATGCTTTCCAAAACGGCCGGCGGCAAAGGAGTGCCGGTTTTTTTCATAATGTCGATGCCCGCCTCTTCAACTTCCCACTCTATCTCGACGCCGGTGGCGTCGATCACTCGTCGGGCGGCCGCGGCCAATTCCGGTCCCGTGCCGTCGCCGGGAATCAAAGTTATCGTGTGTTTCATAAATTTATTTTTTATTATATTTAAAATAATTAAGCGTTCCGCCGGAGAGCATGATTTTGATCTGTCGCGGGGTCAAAGAGTGCCGGGCGACAAAAGATTTTTTTCGAGTTTTATTTTTGGCGATTATTTCCGCGCCTGATTGCAGTTGACCGCGGATATCGGAAATTTCTATCTCATCGTTTTGTTTGAGCCAGACATAATCTTTCGGGTTGGCCAGGGTGAGCGGCAAGATGCCGAAGTTGATCAGGTTGGCCATATGGATGCGGGCAAACGATTTAGCGATAACCGCTTTGATGCCGAGATACATCGGCGCCAGAGCGGCATGCTCCCGGCTGGATCCTTGGCCGTAATTTTCTCCGCTCAGGATCAGTCCGCCGCCGGCGGTTTTCGCGCGCTGGGCGAACTCTGGATCGATCGGGGCAAAAACATATTGCGAGATCGCCGGTAGATTGGAACGGAGCGGCAGGATCTTGGCGCCGGCCGGCATGATGTGGTCGGTGGTGATGTTGTCGGAAACTTTCAAAAGTATCTTGCCCTTGAGATCGGCGGACATTTTTGGAGCAAGCGGCAGCGGTTTGATGTTTGCTCCGCGGACGATCTCAATTTTTTGTTTTGATGAGGACGGCGGGATAACCATGCCGTCATCGATAAACATTTTTTCCGGCCAGGTGAATTTAGGCGCCCGGCCGAATTTTCTCGGGTCGGTGATTCGGCCGGTCAGAATGGCCGCGGCCGCCACTTCGGGACTGGCCAGATATATTTTGGCGTCTGCCGTGCCGCTTCGACCTTCGAAATTGCGATTGAAAGTGCGCAGCGTAACCGCGCCGGAAGACGGTGCCTGTCCCATGCCGATGCAGGCGCCACAGGCGGATTCAAAAATCCGCACGCCGGCGGCAATGAGATCGGCCAATGCCCCATTTCTCCCGATCATTTCCAATACTTGGCGCGAACCGGGAGCCACGCCGGCGCTCCAAGACGGGTGAACCTTCTTGCCTTTGAGCATTGCCGCCAGAGTCATCAGATCTTTGTAGGACGAATTAGTGCAGCTGCCGACCAGCACTTGATTCACCTTTAAACCTTCTATTTCGCTTATTTTGACCACCCGATCCGGTTGATGTGGTTTGGCGATCATCGGCTCCAGGGCGGAAAGGTCGATGTTAATGACTGAATCGTAGCGGCAACCTGGGTCTGGCTTGAGCGCGCGCCAGGATTTTTCCCGGCCCTGGCTTTTCAAAAAAAGCCGAGTTTGTTTATCGCTCGGAAAAAGCGAAGTGGTAGCGCCCAGTTCCGCGGCCATGTTGGTGATGGTGGCCCGTTCCGGGACGGAAAGACTGGACGCGCCGGTGCCGCTGAACTCGAATATTTTGCCGACGCCGCCTTTGACGGTGAGCCGGCGCAGCAATTCAAAAATAATATCTTTGGCGGAAACCCAAGGCGCGAGCCGGCCGGTGAGATTGACCAGCACGATTTCTGGCATGGTGAGATAAAAAGGTCCGCCGGCCATGGCGATTGCCACGTCCAATCCGCCCGCGCCGATGGCCAGCACGCCGAGCGCCCCGCCGGTCGGGGTGTGACTGTCGGAACCCAAGAGCGTGGCTCCCGGCACGCCGAAACGTTCCAGATGGACCTGATGGCAGATGCCATTACCCGGCCGGGAAAAATAGACGCCATATTTAGCCGCCGCGCTTTGGAGAAATCGGTGATCATCAGCATTTTCAAAACCGGTCTGGAGCGTATTGTGGTCAATGTAGCTCACCGACAATTTTGTTTTTACTCGGCGGATCCCCATGGCCTCAAATTGCAAAAAAGCCATTGTGCCGGTCGCGTCTTGGGTCAGGGTCTGATCAATGGAGATGGCGATTTCTTTTCCGTGCTGGAGTTCGCCGCTAAGCAGATGGCGAGCGATTATTTTTTGGGCAATATTCATTTTCATAAGTGATGTCTAATTTAGGGTTAGTCATGATTATAACAAAAAGAGCTTCTTGATGCCAGTCTCGCACATACCCGAAATATTATACATCGAAAAGCCATTAATGGCTCACTCCTTTTGGTGGTATAATAAAATAAAGGAATAATAGGCCATTTCTCTAATTGACTCACACTCGCTATCAGACAAGGAAAAAGTAAAATGTAAAACCAAAAAGCTATGTATTTTCAAGAAAAAAACCGCCGCTCTTTCGTCAAAGCTTTGACATTTCGCTTGACCATCATGTTCACTGATTTTATCATTGTCTTTTCCATCACTCGAAGATATGACATAACCGTAAGCGTTATGTTAGCCACTAATTTAGCGAGCACTCTGATTTATTACGGCCATGAAAGGGCCTGGAATGGCATCAGTTGGGGAAGGGGAAAATAAATTATCCAAGTTATTTAAAAATACTAAAAAAGGAGGCTGAAAATGGAGCTTACGCCCAGGATTCAGGAAGCCATTAATTTTGTGGCTGAAAAGCATCTTGGCCAGACGCGGAAAAGCATTCCGTTGCCCTTCGTCGTTCATCCATTTTCCATCTTCGTCATTCTTTCCGGCTACACGGACAATGAAGATGTCCTGGTGGCGGGGCTTCTACATGACATTTTGGAGGATGTTCCAGGCTGCAAATATGCCGAGCTTGAAAAGAATTTCGGGTTCCATATAGCCCATATTGTCATGGAAGTTTCAGAAAACAAAGACCCTGATATGGCAATTGATAAACGCGCCACCTGGCTTGACCGGAAAAATCAGTATCTCTGCAATCTGGAGCATGACAGCCGGGACGCGCTTATGGTCACGGCGGCGGACAAGATTCATAATCTGCGTTCCATGATCGAAGCTTATCACAAGATCGGTGAAGATCTTTGGGAACGGTTCAATGCTCCAAAAGACCAGAAGCTCTGGTATTACAAGCAGGTGTTGCATATTTTGGAAAAACGCCTGACGAACGCCATTGTCAAAGAATTAAAAACCGTCTATTGGGAAGCCGATCATCTTTTCAATCACGTACCTGATGCGGCGTAAAAAAATGGAGGCCGTAGCCATTGGTTACGGTCTTTTTTTTGGTGTTACAGCGGCAAAAATAATTTTTTTTTGCGACAAGTGAGCTCATCCAGACATTTCAGATAGGCATTTTTTTATTTTAGTGGTAAAATTAAAGTGTAAAAAACAAAAAATGAACCAAGAAAGAAAAATAATCATCAACGATATTTCCGGCGGCGATTATGTAAACACCATAATCCAAAGAGCGACAGAAAAGGGCGCTTCGGACATTCACATTGAGCCACTGCAAAGCAAGATACTTATCCGTTTCAGAGTGGATGGCGTGCTGCAAGAGCAAGACAGCATGCCCAAAGAATATCTTGATCATATCGTGAATCATCTCAAAGTGCTTTGCAATATGGAAATGGGAAATGTTCGTTTGCCGGAAGACGGTCATTTCGCGGTGAGGCTATCTCTGGACGGCACGGTGGAAGAACGGGTGCTGGATCTTCGCGTCTCGATCTTTCCGACCGTAAATGGTCCGGCGTCAGTGCTTCGAATTCTCAATCGTTCGGAGATGCTCATCTCGCTTAGTGATATTGGGTTTGATGGAGAAATCCAAAAAAAAATCAAAGAAATGACCCTGGCCAGTTATGGAATGGTTCTGACCACCGGACCGACCGGCTCGGGCAAAACAACGTCGCTTTATTCTATGTTGATGGAAATTAACCGCAAGGAACGGAACATCATGACGCTGGAAGACCCAATTGAAATGCATTTTGAAGATATCCGGCAAAGCCAAATTCAGCCGGAAATCGGATTCACTTTTGCCAAGGGTATGAAAAGCATTCTTCGCCAAGATCCGGATGTCATTATGATCGGCGAAATCCGGGACAGCGAAACTGCCGAACACGCGGTGCAGGCTTCGCTCACTGGACGGGCGGTCTATTCGACACTTCACGCCAATACAACCATCGGCGGCATTGCTCGGCTTATTGATATGAATACTGAACGGGGACTTATCGCCTACGCGATTCGCGGAATCATTTCCCAACGATTGGTCAGAAAAATATGTCCTGACTGCGCTACCAGCGAAACTCCAAGACCGGAATACATTTCCTTTCTTGGTTTGGAAGGCGCGGAAATTGATTATAAAAAAGGAGCCGGTTGCGCCAGCTGCGGCGGTTCGGGCTATCGAGGCAGAACAGGAGTGTTTGAAGTGCTTATTTTCGATGATAATCTGCGGGCGCTTATTGTTGACAAAGCTTCCATGAGCGAACTTCAGGCCTATGTGGAAAAGGCGGGAATGAAAACTTTGCGCCAAAACGCCATCGATAGGGTTATCGATGGGACGACAACGCTTGAAGAAATTGTCAGAGTAGTTTAAGCTCAAGCGCAGTGAAATTAACGCGACATTTTTAAATGGAAATACCTAAAAAAATAAAAACAAAAATAGCTTTGGGGATAATCTTCATTTTTGCAGCGTCATTGACCGGCTTGATTTATTATTTAAGCCGGGAGGATTTCAAAGTGGCCAAAATAATATTTAAAAAAAGACCGAGAGCATCTTCCCAAGGCCAAAAAAAGGATCTGCGCCTGCTTTTTGCTTCCAATGGAGAGAGGGAGATTTATCGGGTGCAGAGGGATGATAAATGGGTGGTGGTGATTAACGGGAAAGAAAGCGCTGCCTATGATTACGTGGAAAATGCCACCTTCAGTCCGGACGGAACGCTTTTTGCCTATAGCGGAACTATTAATGGCCAGGCCGTGGTTATTTTGGAAGACACTGTTCAACAGCAGGTGTATGACGCGATTAAAGAGATACTTTTTACGGCCAACGGCAACGCTCTGGGTTATGTGGCGGAAAAAGGAGGATATAGCGTAGTTGTTTTTAATGGGCAAGAAAGCAAACTATATAAGGAAATAGCACCGATGGAAACGTCATCAGGACCACGCTATGTGATTTTCAGTCCGGACGGAAAAAGCATAGCTTATAAAGTTGTGGATGATCGGGGCGCCTATATTGTCATCAACGGCCAAGCGGGAACCGCGTATGACAATATTACAAGTTTCGTTTTTAGTCCGGATGGAACATATACTTATCAGGCTGAGTCAAATGGCCAGTCAGTCACGGTGACTAATGGCCAGGGAAATTCCACCACCGGAGCGACAACTGCTAATACGACCGGCACGTCAACTCAGAATTCTGGCAACTCATCAACACCTTCCAACGGATCGTCTGGTTTTTCCCGGAGAAACAAAAAAGATGTGCATCTCGATCAGAGTCGTTTGTATTATCCAGCTTGTGGTGGAACATCCGGCACGCGATGCAATTTTTAAGCAGCTTATTTTAGCACGACAATATTGAAAATAATGGTGCTATCCAAAAAACGGCCAATAGGTCGATGATTTTTTGTTTGAAAAATAAAATAATGAATACTGATTCAAAAATATCTGACCAGCTTTGCAAATTAGACTTCTACAAAGATTTGATTTTTTGCTTAAATTATGTTATAATGGAGGTGTAGGTGAAAAAAACAAGACGGGTGAAAGCCCGTTTTTTGCTTTTAATAAGCCATGAATATGAATAAACAAATCAAACTGTTTAAATTATTCGGCCAAGCCAGACAACTTGCCTTCCGAGGATTTAAACAGGCAAAAAAAATACTTAGAAAAAAATTTGAGCCTCCTTCGTTGGAAGATGTTCTGTTTATTTTTCTGTTTTTGTTCGCGGTCACCTTCGGAGCGCTTTTGTTTGGTATTGGGGAAAAAATAAAAAAAGAAAAATTTACTCCGGTCGTTTACGATCTGCCGTCAAAACTGGAAAGAGACATCACCAAGATGGTGAAGAACCATCCTATTCAAATGATGACGCCATATATCGCCAAGCAAGACCGGGACGTGGCGGCGTATCTAGTGGCTATTGCCAAAAAAGAGAGCAATTGGGGAAAATTTTCGCCGCAAAAAGAAGGAAAAAGCTGTTACAACTATTGGGGTTATCGCGGAACTTATAATCAAACCCAGTCGGGCTATAGCTGTTTTGATTCGCCGAAGCAGGCCGTCGACGTGGTGGGGGAAAGGATCTCGGAACTCATAGATCAGGACATTGATACTCCGCAAAAAATGGTAGTTTGGAAATGCGGAAGAACTTGTTCGGAACATAGTTCTTATTCCGTCGCTAAATGGATCCAGGATGTGGATATGTATTATAGAAAATTTTAAATACCTGTCGGATCGAAAAGGCAGAGTTCAGCGCTCTGTCTTTTTTTGTAGTTCATTACTATACCAAATCAGCTGAGAAATTCAAAGAAGAGCAAATGTGTATAAAAATCATTTGGCATGGGGATAAATAAACAAGACATGGTATAATAAGATCCGTAAACAAACCAATCGGCATGGATATCATTGAAGTCAAAAACCTGACCAAAAAATTCGGCGGATTCACGGCGGTGGATAAAATATCTTTTAATGTTAAAAGTGGGGAAATTTTTGCTTTTTTAGGCCCGAATGGCGCCGGAAAATCGACGATTATCAAGATACTCACCACCCTGTTGGACAAAAGTTCAGGCGAGATAAAAGTTGACGGACGAGACCCGGAGCACGAACCTAATGAGGTGCGCCGCTCGTTTGGCATTGTTTTTCAAGATCCGAGTCTGGACGATGAACTGACCGCCTGGGAAAATATGGAATTTCATGGCGTGCTTTATGGCGTTGTTCGGAAGACTCGCCGCCAGCGAATAGAAGACCTGCTTAAATTAGTGGAGCTTTGGGAAAGGAAGGATGATCTGGTCAAGGAATTTTCTGGCGGTATGAAACGGCGCCTTGAGATCGCGCGCGGGCTTTTACACCATCCGAAAATAATTTTCTTGGATGAGCCGACTTTGGGTCTTGATCCGCAAACGCGCAATCATGCCTGGAGTTATCTGAAGGAACTTAATCAAAACGAAGGTATCACCATTTTTTTCACTACCCACTATATGGAAGAAGCGGAAAGGATTGCCAGCCGCATTGCCGTCATTGATCACGGAAAAATAATCACTACTGGAACGGCCGAAGAACTTAAACGCAAAACACAAACCAATTCTTTGGAAGAAGCCTTCTTGGCGCTTACCGGAAAACAAATCCGGGAGGAAGAAGGGACAGTCAAAGATCGAATGAGGATACATCAAAAAGTATGGAGAAGATGAACCCACTCACTAAAAATCAATTCACTGGACAGCCGCAATCCGATGGTGGCTATTTTAGCACGGGAGTGAAAAAAATTTTAAACACAGTTTATATTCTTTGGCTCCGCCAGATCAAAAGATATTTACGCTCCCGGGCGCGGATGCTCGGTTCTTTGGCTCAGCCATTGCTTTTTTTGGTAGCGCTGGGCTTTGGTTTTGGTCCCATCTACCAGCAAGCCGGAGGCGGCAATTATATCCAGTTTTTGGCGCCGGGTATCATTGCCATGAACATCATTTTCACTTCCATGTTTTCCGGGATTGAAATCATTTATGACAAGCAATTTGGTTTCTTAAAAGAAACTTTAGCGGCGCCGGTGTCGCGCCTGGCCATTATGCTTGGGCGCACTTTGGGCGGAGCGACGGTTTCGGTGGGGCAGGCCATCGTCGTTTTTCTGATCGCAGTGGCCATTGGTTTCCACCCGACGCTTTATCCGCACGGACTGACCGCCATTCTTTTCATGATTCTCGCCGCCATCATTTTCACAGCTCTCGGAACCATCATCGGCTCGCTTCTGGATGATATGAGCGCTTTTCCGCTCATTATGAATTTTCTTATTATGCCGCTTTTCTTTTTGTCCGGCGCGCTTTTTCCGTTGGACAAAGTACCGGCCGCCATCAAAGGCATTTCAGCTATCAATCCGCTTTCCTACGGAGTGGATGGGTTGCGCGGCACCTTGACCGGACAAGTCCATTTCGGTTTGCCGCTGGACTTTTTGGTCCTGACTTTTTGCGCGGCTCTTCTTTTGGCGCTCGGCAGTTATTTCTTTTCCCGGATCCAAATATAATTTTATTTACTCCGTTAGATTTTTCAGTTTTTGTATCGGGGTTCGGAATAATTAATTATTTAAATTTTGCATCGCTCTTTTAGGGCGCCGCTGTAGAATTCTAACGGAGTGGGAAAAATCTTCATTATGTCAATAATTTTAGTAGTCTTGTTACTAGCCGCTTTTTGGCTAGTAAGCCCTTATTTTAAAGAAAAAAATAACACTCCAGCCAATAGCTCTGTTCCAAATCTAAAAGAAAATCAAGTTGTTCAAGAAAACGATCCCGTTCCGGCGGAAAATAAAACCAGCGGTTTTAGCGCGCCACTGGACGGGGCCGGTGAACGCGCGACCAAAAAACCGTTTGGCATTTTTATCACACCCCAAAATTCTCCGGTGAGTCCGGAAAAATTCCGCGGTTACCACACCGGGACAGACTTTGAAATTTTTTCCGGTGAAGAAAATGTTGATGTCCCGGTTCAAGCGGTTTGCGACGGAAATTTGCTTTTGAAAAAATCAGCCACCGGATATGGAGGCGTAGCGGTAGAATCTTGCAATCTCAATGAAGAGTCAATCACGGTGGTTTACGGACACTTGAAACTCTCCAGCGTAAGTTTTAATAGCGGCGAAAAAATAAATGCGGGCGATACACTGGGAATTTTAGGCCGAGGCTATAGTGCGGAAACCAGTGGAGAAAGAAAACACTTGCATCTGGGGTTTCATAAAGGGGGAGGTGTAAATATCTTGGGTTACGTGCAAAACCAAGCGGCGCTGGCCGGGTGGCTGGATCCATGCCAATTTGTTTGCGGGAATCTATGAAATATAAAAAAGCATTTCATTTTGAGAATGTTTTTAATAATAGTAAAATATTAATGCTTGATTAGTAAACTAGTCGAGTAATATATTGGAATAAGAATTAAAAGTAGGCTTTGATTTTTTAACGCCTTAAGATGTTGGAAAAAATTTCTAACTTCACCAAATATTTTAACACGGGCTGCTGGACGGATACATCCGAAACAGACATCACCATCGACGGCAAAGATATCCAGATCCATGAATATTAAAACATGTATTACTTATACATCCTTGAGTGCGCCGACCAGACTTTATATACCGGCATTACCACCGATCTTCGGCGCCGAATCGCCGAGCACAACAATTGTGTTCTAGGCGCAAAATATACGGCGGCGCGCCGACCCGTAAAGCTGGTTTATTCCAAAAAATTTAAAAATAGATCGATGGCGGCTAAAGTGGAAGCCCGGATAAAAAAATTAAAAAAATTTGAAAAATTGGAACTGATCAAAAAGCAATAATTATGCAAGTAACTGCGTAATTGTAAATCTCCGGAAAAATAAAAAGCAAACAGCCCAAGTTTGTTTTTTTGAATCACTTACCAACTTCAGGAAATAAAAAAAGACGGCGAGGTCACAGCCTCGACCGTCTTATTTGCGGCGCCCGCCTCACTGGGCTAGGCTGACCGCCGGACAAGTATGCTCTTTTTCCAGGCTTCGATGACAATTGCCTGATTCGGTATACTGGTCTTGCAAATTGACAAGCCTACCGCGGAATTGTTGCAAAAGTCAAACCTTCTGTCGCCGGAGAAATTCCCGATAAAATATTCGAATCTCAGCGGCCGGCCGATCTCCGCTTCCACGCGCTGCTTTAGCTCCGAAAGCGGAAGCTGCCTGGTGACGCGGAGAATTTCCAGCGCTGCTTCGCGGATCTTTTCTGCGGCGGCAAGTTTACGACGTTGTGACATTTGATTTTATCCTTTCCCTTTGGAATGGTGATGCCAAAAAACGTCAATCTAGTCTAAGGCCAATCCGGAATTCTGTCAACCCTGTCGGCTGTTTTTTCTTATTCAATCGGATGTATTTTTTTTAATTTTCTAGGATTCTTTGATGGTACTTTTCGGTTTTAGTGATAACATGGTTTTATGGAACAAAGTGACCAAATTTTGATAAAAAATTACCTGGCCGGGGACGACCAAGCTTTTGAAGTTTTGCTCAAAAAATACTTAAAACCGGTCTATAATTTCCCTTTTTCAGCTAATCGGCGACCGGTCGGCGACTGAGGATCTTTCGCAAATTACTTTTTTCAAAGCCTGGAAAAATTTCAAGCGGTTTGACCCGGACAAAAAGCTAAAAGTCTGGTTTTTCGCCATCGCCAAAAATACGGCCTATGACTATTTTAAAAAGAAAAAAACTGTACCCTTTTCTTTTTTTGAAAACAACGAGGGAGATAATAAGTTGGAAGAAATAACAGACGAGAACATCTTGTTGCCGGATGAGATACTGGGAAAAAAAGACCTAGCTCGGGAAATTTCCGCAAAACTCAAGGAACTGCCGGATAGATACCGAATTATTCTTCTGATGTGCTATAAAGACGACCTCTCGCTTTCCGAAATTTCCGAAATTCTCGGTATGCCGTATAATACAATCAAAAGTCAGCACCAGCGGGCACTGCGAATTCTCCGCGAAAAACTCGAGAAAAAATGAAAACGGCTTCAGCCGATTTTATTTTGCTAAAAGAACTCTTTTTGGGCTAAAATAGAGTCAAAGAAAGATAAAAATTAAGAGTAACTATAACCTATGAGAAAAGTCATCCTGGGACTGGGCGTTGGCGGCATACTGGCCTGCTGCGGACAGGGCATGAAACTTTTATGAGAATAATAATTAAGTAATTAAATTAAAATTTATGTTCGAAAAACCAAAGGAAATACCCAGGTCTTATATTAAAAATCAAGAACTGGCTTGGGATATGGCGCATGCCGAGGCGCCCCTAAAAAACATAGCCAGGGAAAAAATGACTTCGCCAGAAGACCGGATAGTATTGGATCAGTTGGCAGAAAAAAGATCCGAGGCGGTTTTTCGCGAAAGCCAGCCCGCGGAGACCTATTGCGAATCGCTGTTTGCTCCGCTGAAAAAAGATTGCCAGGATGATCCCCAAACGCTAGTTGTTCTGAAAGAGCTACAGTCCCGATTACTGAAATTATCCAATGGTCAGGACTGGCTGGATCAGATTGATGAGGCGGCGGCGGAAAAATATGCGTCGGAAAATAGCGAAGAAATATCAACGCAGAACACGCTTTATCGGAATAAATCGGAAATAGCCGGAATTCAGGAAAGAATTGCTTCTTTGAAAAAAAAGCGCAGCGAGTTGGTTCAAGAAATGGAAAAAGAGCTGGGAATTCCGATGGAGCAGATCACGGTCCCGTATTTTTTAAAAACCGAAAAGCTGATGGAAGATTTGCCAGCGCTAATGGAAAATCTGTCTTTCTCGGCAGAAGAATGTGTCCGGTTGAATCTTGAAAAGCTCCTGGAACACTTAAAAAAGAAGAACAATCTAGGAATTCTGGAAACTAGCTATGAAGTTACCGGCCGGAGCCGGTTAGCTGAGACGGTGGATGGCCATGTGGTCACCTTTCCTGGGGAAAGTACTTCTATTCGAGAGAGTATTGATCAAACAGATGCCCCAAGGGTTTTTAAAACATATTTAAATTACCTGCGCACCCAGCCGGATGGCCAGGATGCTGCTGAAAATATGCGCCAGAACTTGGAGCAGGCTGAAGCCGTGAAATCCTTGGTGGAAATCGGTAATGAGATCAGAGAAACGGTCGCCTGGCACAAGAAAGCGGGAAGTGATCCCAAGTTACTACTGGAAGGCCAGCCGCCCTACAGCGACCAGGAAATCAGGAGATTATTGGCGGAACTTTCAAAAAATAAATTTATGATGGCTCTCAAGTCGGTTTTGCCGACTGAGACGGCGACCCTGATTAGCGGAGGTATAATAAAAGCCTATGTCGAGTTTGCCCATTTGTGGAATACGGAAATCGTCCCTTCTAATCAGGATGAATTCGGGGTGTTTATGGAAAAATTTGAAAGTCAGATCAAGCCGATCGAAGATATAAAAGACCAATTGAATCAAGAACGCTGGCTTGTTTATGACTTGAGTTTTCAGTGTCAACCCAAAATGTGAGCCTCCTGAGCGGGTACAAATTTATTTGTATGGCGGAAAAATAATTAAATCAGCTCCGCCGTGGATTTTAGGGATTTTTTAAAATATTTATATGCTAATAAAGGGTTTACATATTATTTTAATATTCTTTCCATATGCAATTATTATTTTAATTGATAAGAAAGTTATCTCGAAAAAAATGTTATTAGCTGTTTACTTGATATTGGCAATTATTATTTATTCATTTTGGAGCAATATAGAAAATAATTATCTGACGGATGCGATAGAGGTCTATAATTTTCTTGCTATTTTAGCCCTTGCTCTTTTTCCACTAATGAAAATATATGCTCCAAAAAACCCTTCAGACAGGAGTCTGGATATCAATCGGATAGTACGCTTAATGGAAATTTTCTTATTTTATATCCTTGGGCCCGCCGTTGCCCTTTTGATCTTAATCGGGCAAATGGAAGGGACTGGATATGCGCTTGTTCAATCTATGATAATTCTGACAGTTGTTTTCCTTTTACCCTTTGTTATTTATTTAAAAACCAAAGAAATTTTATACGGAAAATATTAAGTTGCTGATAAAGTAAATTTTATAAAAAAAAATAATTCACAAATTAATTCGAGTAATCTTTAAGCAGAAATGACTTTTGAAAAATGGGCGGAGCCGAACACAGCAGGAAGCGCGGCGGAAAGGCCGAAAAATGTATATACTTATCGGGACAATTCTGATCCGGAAAAGCCGGTGATTTTTGAGACAATTTCCGACAGCATTCTGAAAGCGGATGAAGCGTATGCAAAAGAAACCGGGAATGACCCCCAAAAACAAGCGCATGTCGGCTGCGAAGTCGAAAGCCTTTTGGAAAAACAGAAAAAAGAACTGGCTGATTTCATAACTAATGTCCTTGAAAAAGAAGGCCTGACCTTTAAGGAATACGCCGAACGGGAGGAAAAATCCGTGTTTGAAGATTATCTCAAAAAACTCGGACTGAATGAGCGCGCTTTAAAAGACAAAAAAATGCTGGACATCGGCGCCGATAAACGTCTGTTTGCCAGTTATTGCTTGAAACATGGCATCAGCCGGGAGGCGTATTCTGTCGAGGGCGGCGATGACGACTATATCAAGAGCAAAATCAGGGATGCGCTCTGGACGGAGGAAATCCGGAAAGCGATTGAAGAGAAGTCAGTCAAGGCATTGGCACAAAAACTGCCTTTTACTGACGAGTCATTTGAATTGATTTTGAACTGTGCGGCGCTGCCCGGGCGCAACAAAGAATATTTCGGCGGCTTGACGATGGAGGAGGATGTTGATTTGTCATATGAAGAAATAGTGCGCGTGCTGAAGTCCGGCGGCGAGGCCCGGCTGGAATCCTTCGAGGATGATGAAAGCGACGAGTTTTTTGGCGATTGGTGCAAGGCGACGAAAAGAAAACTTGAGGAACTTGCAAAAAGAGGAAACATCGAAATTGAAATGCAGAAATCAAGAGAAAATGACGCTGGATGCTGGCGCATAATTATTCGGAAAAAATAATTAATAAATTTTATAAATATGTCTGATCTGGAAAGACCCCAATTTAATGAACGGGAAAAATTATTAGAAAAACAGCGGGAGGAACTGATGCGATCGCTGGCCAGTCGATTGCATGAAGAATGGCGAGCAAAGCGCAAAAAAGAAGATGGTTCTTTTGAATCACGTCTCAAGGAAACCAAAGATGCGCTCTGGACTCAGAGCCATGCCGGGCAAACGGAAATTGATATCGCCAATACGGCTTTCGCGGATCTTCCGCGGGATTGGCAGGAAGAAAATTTGCTGGCCGCGAAAGTGGCGCTGGAAAAACTTGAGGATGTCTTGAACTTGATCCATGACAGGTGGCTCGACCGCAATGATGAAAATGCTTCGCCGGAACAAAAAACGCAATATTCCAGGCTGCCGAAAGGAGAAAAAGCGAAAGACATCGCGATTCTGGAAGAAGCTATTGAAATGATGAGAAATCAAGCCGAGTAAAGCCCGGCGGAAAAATAACTGGAAAAGCAAGGCTTACTCATGTATAGTTAACAGTCAAGGGTGACACTTTCTAGTTTCTCTTGAGGGGTAAGTCCGTTAAGAGTCAAATGTATTCTTTCAAAATTGTAGTAGTGCAACCATTCAATGGGAGTGTTCCAAATCCGAAACGGATTAAGATAAAACTCGTCATCAATGGTTTTGTGAATTCTTTCCACTTGGGCGTTCCACCAAGGAGATTTTTTCGGAATAAAGTAATGCGGAATATTTTTCTTGGTAAGCCAGGCGTGAAATATGCCTCGAGCTTCGCTTCCGTTATCCGTTTGCACCGATAGTATTTTAAACCCGAAATATTTTTCTGCTTTCTGAAAGGCTGCAATCGAATTATTACTCTCCTTAGTAGAAAATACTGTAAAATGATACTTTTCTGTAAAGGGATCTAAAACAGAAAATTGATACATCCTCACTCCTCGTTCATAGACATATTTCACATCCATCTGCACTCCCACGCCCTGTTTATTGACAATCAAGGCTCTTTTCATCGGTTCATACCACGACAATCTTCTCTGCGGTTTCCGAATCAGTTTCTTCCGTTTGTAGTAGCGATAAATGATGGTAGTTGAAATATCCAGTCCCAGCTTTTTCTTAATCAACAGTTTCATTTTAAGCGGACCATAGTTGGAAATTGACTTATGCCGTTCAATAAATAGCCGGACTTCATAGGTGAGTTTCAAATTAGGTTGGTTCTTAGCTGGATAGTATCTGTTACCAGACTTTCCGAAATCTCGTCCTCTTCACTTGTAATAGCACTTTCTAGAAATCCCGAATATCTCGCAAGTTTCCTTAACACTCCGATGTTCCTTATCTACCTGAGAATACCACTTAACGCGCTGCTCTCGGGCATACTTGGCTTTAGGCATAAACATATCTCAATAGTTAACAGGTGTTACCCCTAACTATACCAAGTGTTACCTCATGGTGTTAACTGTACACGGCCTTTTATTATTTTAACGGCTTATATATAATGTAGTGTATGCAAAAGAAAACGCTTCTCTATTTTTTTGCCGCGGCGGCAATTCTTGGCCTGGTTCTGGGCGTCGGATTTTTTGCCAATGAATTGCGGTTGAAAATCATAGCCGGGCCGGATAAAAATCAACTGGAAGGCGAGCTTGAAAAATATAGTTTACCGGCTTCAGGTAAGCTTTCCGGCAAAACAACGGCCGATCAAAGCATGCCATCCGGTTCGACCGCCGGTCTGGCCAAAGAGCCAAACTCTTTGACTCCCGCGCCAGCTCAAGAAGTTTCGGACGCAAAAGCAGGAGCAGCTCCCCCGCCAGTCCAGGAAGCTCCAGGAACAAAAACAGAAACAGCGCCCCCGTCAGCATCTCCAGTCGCTCCCGCTGAAGAAAAAACCTCATTCTCCTTCGCCATTATAGGTGATACGCAAAGATTTGATTCAGCCAACGCGGATGGAAATTTGCAAAAAGCGGTAAAAAGCATTGAAGAGAAAAATGTCGGACTGGTCATGACGGAGGGCGATCTTCTTGGAAGTTGCGACGGAAAATCAGGCTGTGAAACAAAATTGGGTAAATGGAAAAACGCGCTTGGTTCGCTATATTTAAAAACTTATGAAATGATGGGCAATCATGACCGTACCGGCGCTGATAAAGCTGACGCGCTTTGGCAGAAATTTTTTACGCTTCCGGAAAACGGGCCGGAAGGATGCAAAGAACTGACCTATTCGTTTGATCATGAAAATTCCCATTTTGTCGTTCTAAACAGTGAAAAACCAATGGAACATGCAGTCGACAAAGTTCAGCGCGACTGGCTAGAAAAAGATCTGCAAAACAGCCAAAAAGACAATAAATTTGTATTTTTTCACGAGCCGGCTTATCCTGTAAGCAGCAAAATTGGTGAAAGTTTGGACGCAGACACTGCCGATCGCGACGCGCTCTGGAAGATAATCAAGGATCAAAAAGTTACAGCCGTTTTCAATGGCCATGAGCATATAGCCAGCCGGAAGAAAGCGGAAGGAGTTTACCAATTTGTGTTCGGCAACACGGATTCTTTCGATCACGATCTGCCCAAGGCCGGGGTAGCCGAATACAGCTATAAAGGAAAACACTACGGGCTAGTGGAAATCACAGGTAAAGAAATTGTTGTAAAAATATATTCGGTGGACGGAAATCTGCTGGATTCCTTCAAAATTCCCAGTTAATTACCCAAGAGCCTTTGATTTTTGCTGAAAATTTGTCTATGATGTAGGCACAAGGGGGCAACGTTCTTTTTTATTTTTACAAAATTTGTGATCGTCCGGAGGAACGGGAGATGAAAGAACCAAAGTGGAGATTTATCCGCCGATTCAACCGGGGAAACGGTCTCCAGACATCTGTCTATGAAGAGGTTCGCTGCACTAGCTGTGAGAAGGAATGTCGGTATCTCGTTAATCTTTCCAATGACGAAATGCGTCCCACAATCTGTCCAAAGGAGAAATAAGATGACTAGAAAATGTTGCAAATGCGGAAAAAATTACGGATGCTTCAAATATCCGGAAACGGGCGGTTGGATAATGCTCGATTGCGCCAGCAGAAAGTGTGACAAAGCGTGCCCGCAAACAGGCAAGGCGTCCCACGGTTATTGTCCGATTTGCGCAAAAGCGCACCCCCAAGGGAGTGTTCGATAGAAGCTATCACCTCCCTTTAATTTTGGCTTATTTTAAGCAATGTTAGGCAGAAAGGCAAACTAATTAATTAATGCCTCACTCAGCGCTTGGCAAAGGTTTGTCGCATGGTAAAATATTGGGGTCAAATTTTTATTTTGCGGAAAAGCCTCCGGGCCCAGGTTGCTAAAAAAACATGAAATGCAACAAAAATAAAAAGTTCGCGACTAAATCGAGACGTGATCTAAACGTTGGATTATTCCGTGATGCATCCTTTTCGGGAAGTGCTTTGGTCCTACGCATTCTTTTTGGTTGTTGATGTTCTGACAGCTACGCTGGCTTTTCTTTTGGAAAAAGAGCGTGAAAACTGGACGCTGATCTTCCAGCGCTTCTTTTATCGCCAGCTCATGTATTATGTGGCAATTAAAACCATCCTCATGGCTCTCAAGGGAAAGGTGGTCGGTTGGAAAAAATTCGAACGCAAAGCGACGGTAGCCGCGCCGATGTGATTTTTCCACAACAAAAAAAGGAGGGTCCGCGCTGGGTCCCTCCTGATAGATTTTTTGACGGCTAGTGAAGAGTTACTACTCTTTTTTCGCGATCCATTTGAGGTTCAATGATATTATATTGTTTCAAATATGGCTTGGGCAAATTCGGTTTGCTGGCCATTTCTAACATCCACAAAAAATGCTCATTCAGCTCCCGATGGTCGGGCTTTGTTTCGTCGTAGGCGACAATTTCTCCGGTCAAATGATTATAAAAAGTTTTTTCATAATCCTCGTCATGGTTTCCGGAATTGGGATTTATCTGGATGGCTCTCATACAGACGGATGATGGAGCTCCGCAACTATAAGTCACGGGCAAGCCATGGAGATTAGTGTTTAATTCGATTTTTTGCGGGTAAAAGGCAGCCTTGATCTTGTCGGGAGCCTGCTCCTCTTTTTTCTTGCTGGATTTTTTCAAAGGAAAATAAACCCGATTTTCGTAAAATAGAAAAAACATCGTCAGGAAGATTACCCCTGTGAATAATCCGACTACATTTTCCCGGCTAAAAGCAAAATTTATCTGTATTGACCAAAGCAACAAAAAAGCTCCGACTAACAGAACCCCGATTGTTAGGCAGCTGATCAGCAAAAACCAATAGCCGATTGATTTCAGAGACCAGTTCATGCACGTCTCCTTTTCATGATTTGGTGATCAGTAACGATAAAAGTCTGTTTTTTTTGAGTACGATTTTTTGCACTGTTTCCAGCGGAGTTTTCCAAGTTCTTTTATCAGGCGAAAAATTAACGGTCCGGTCTTGTTCGCGGAGAAAGCTGAGCGGAGGATTATAGGCGACGAGAGTCGCGCCTTGTAAAGAAATTTTCCTTTCGAATTTCTCCAGATAAGAAGTATCACTGATTCTCTCGGGAGCATAAGTCCCGATCCCATCAATTTCCACCAAAAGAATGTATTTGGCAGAGAGAAAACGATGAAGCATCTTCTGGCGGGTTGCCAAGTCGGATGAGCGGTTGAAAATATTCGCGGACTGTCTGAGCTCTTCTCGCGTCCAACTGCCCCCAGTGTTTTTAACAGCGTCATAGCCGAGATCGCTGAAGCATCCGCTGGCAGCCAGTGTCAGGCCAAGTGCTTTTTTCATATCCAGTCTCCTTCACTGAAGTTTTTGTTCGGATTCGCGGCGGATTGATTGTTAAAGAAACATTAAGAAAGAGTAGACTATTTAGATGCTTTTGTCAAGATTGATAATAAAAGCAGCTTTTATTTTTTTACCAAAAATAAAAATAAATTTTAGGTAAAACCAAAAAAATAAATAAAAACAAGAAAGGTAATAGGAACTTAAGAAGAAGGTCGCATCCGGAGAAACGCTTAAACCTTATCCGATTTTGTGGCGAGATTGCACTATCTTTTAGTTGACAAGGACGCTTTCAGATGTTATATTTCCATTTAGCCAGTGAGTTTTCCTGCTGACAGTTCAGCAGTTTTTTTATTCAATATATGGAAATGCGAAACATAGCAATCATTGCTCACTCCAGTAGCAGAGCATAGCTCACTACGGGGCAAGCGTCGACCACAAATATATGGAAATCAGGAACATCGCAATTATCGCTCATGTTGATCATGGAAAAACAACCTTGACCGATGCTTTGATGCGCCAAACCGGCATGGTCACCGATGAAGCTGTTAGCATGGACTCCAACGCGCTTGAAAAAGAGCGAGGCATCACCATTTATTCCAAGAACACGTCCGTATTCTATCAGGGTACCAAGATAAATATAGTGGATACTCCCGGACATGCTGACTTTGGTTCGGAAGTGGAACGGGTTCTCCGAGCCATTGATTCGGTAGTGCTGGTCGTGGATGCTCAGGAGGGTCCGATGCCGCAAACGCGATTTGTGCTAAAAAAATCCCTCGAGTTGGGATTGAAACCGATTGTTGTTATCAACAAGATCGACAAGCCGGCGGCCGAGCCGGATATTGCCCAGGAGGCCGTTTATGAACTATTTTTGGATCTAGGAGCGAGCGATGAGCAGCTGGATTTTCCTGTGGTCTATGCCAACGGGCGGGCGGGAATAGCGAAGTTACATTTGGATGAAGAAGGAAAAGATCTAACGCCACTTCTTCAAACTATTTTGGAAAAAGTTCCACCGGCCAACCCTGACACTGTCGCGCCGCTGCGTATGCAGCCTTTTAATTTAGCTTATGATAATTTTTTGGGGCGCTTGGCTATCGGGCGGATCCAAGAGGGGAAAATAAAAGACGGACAAGCGGTTGTAATCAAAAAAGCGACAGGCGAAAGTCGCGGCGGAAGAATAACGAAGCTATACACTTTCCGAGGAATAAAAAAGGAAGAAGTGTCGGAAGCCGTAGCCGGAGATATCGTGATGATTGCCGGAATCGCCGATATTTACATTGGTGAAACTGTCTGTGTTTCAGCGGACCAAGAAACTTTGCCGGCCATTTCCATCGACGAACCGACCATCTGTCTTAATTTTTTAGTTAATGACTCTCCTTTCGCCGGGCGGGAGGGAAAATTTGTGACCACCAAACAGCTAAAAGAAAGGTTGGAAAAAGAGCTGGAAGTGAACGTGGGTCTCAGGATCGATTTTGAAGGCGACCGCAACAAGGTTTATGGGCGGGGTGAATTGCATATTGCGATCCTTCTGGAAAATATGCGCCGAGAAGGATATGAAATGCAAGTTTCCCAGCCGAAAGTTATTATTAAGCAGGAAGCCGGAGAAAAGATGGAGCCATTTGAAGAACTGACGATTGACGTACCGGACGTTTTCACCGGCACGGTCATGGAGAAAATCGGCAAACGCAAAGGAATAATGCTGAACATGAAACAGTTAAGCGGACAAACCCGCATGATTTTCAAAATTCCAACTCGAGGACTTTTGGGCTATCGGGGTGAGTTCATGATTGATACTCGCGGAGGCGGAATAATGTCCGCTCGGGTCATCGGTTTCCAGCCATACGCGGGCGATATTCAAAAACACTCTGCCGGTTCGATGATCTCAATGGCCAGCGGCAAAGCCTTGGGATTTTCCCTAGCAAATTTGCAAGAGCGCGGAACCCTGTATATCGGACCGGCGACTGAAGTTTATGAAGGCATGGTAATCGGTAATACCGCTAAAGGGTTGGATATGTCGGTCAATCCCACCAAAGGAAAACAGATGTCCAACATGCGTTCTTCCGGGGCGGACGAAGCTTTGCAGTTAGTGCCGCCACAAGCTATTTCCATCGAGACCGGTTTGGAAATCATGGCCGAGGATGAATATCTGGAAATTACGCCTAAAAGCTTGCGACTGAGAAAGCAATATCTAACCGAAACTGATCGCGTCAAAGCTCAAAGGAAAAAATAGCATTTTCATTCAGACAAAAGGGCAGGAAACTGCCCTTTTTCTTATCTTGTAATTAATCTAACTTAAATAACCAAAGGAACTTAATAAACTTAATAAACTTAATAAACTTAATAAACTTAATAAACTTAATAAAAAACGATTATAGGAAAAGCCCAAATTAAATATGCATAATCTTGCATATGCAAAAGTTTACATATATGATTATTATATAATTGTGAAATAAATGGGTAATCAGCAGGTATAATCAAAACAATTAGAATGAAAAGAAAAAAACAAATAAGGAGTCCATTAAATGACCAAAAGAAAATGAAGGAAAAAATTGAAGATTTTTTCTATTCTGACAGCCCATACGCAACGGCCACTAAATTTTTACTAGCTTTTTTTGCAGTGGGATCAGTGGCTTTTGGCGGAGCCATCCTTCCTGGAATTTTAAGGGCCATGAAAGGCTTTGATTTTAAAAAGGAAAAAAATGAATTTTCAAAAAAAGAATTTGCGAACGCGCTCTCAACTCTGAAAAGACAAAAGTTTATTAAAATAGTGGCTTATGATGAAGATAAAGTTAAAATCGAACTTACTAATAAAGGGGAAAAACGTTTGACCGATTACTCCATTGATCTGTTGGAAATAAAAAAACCAGCGAGGTGGGACAACAAATGGAGAATTTTGATGTTTGATATTCCCACTAAACCAAAAATTTACAATCAAGCGCGTGAAGCCTTACGAGCAAAAATAAAGGAGCTCGGATTTTATCAGATGCAAAAAAGCGTTTGGGTGTATCCGTATGATTGCGAGGATCAATTATTATTCATCGCGGAAATCTTTGGAGTTGAAAGGCATGTTGAAATTATTACTGCTGACAGAATTTTGCATGGAAAAACGCTGGAAAGAAAATTCAAACTAATTAGGCCGGTAGGAATTTAATTGAAAATTAAAATATGCATAATTTGGCATATGCAAAATATTACATATTTGTTTGAGCGAAGTATGTTATTATAGGAAAATAGGCATGTCTTTTTGTAAAAAAATTTTACTTATCTTGGCTCTGGTTTTGTTGGCTGGACTGGTTTTTGTTTTTTTGTCTGAGAAAAAAAATAATTCAGTGCTGGAATTTTCAGAGCGGAATTTAACGCCGGCCGAATCAGCGAAACAAGACGGCGAAAAATATGATTTTCAAGATAGTCAAACCGACAATTCAGGCACAAAAACGGATAAAATTTCGTCGAGCAGTGTTTTGCTTAACACACCTTTCTTGACGCAAGCGCCCTTTGGCGTTTGGGATCCACTGCACGAAGATGCTTGCGAAGAAGCTAGTCTCATCATGGTCAAGCATTTTTTGGCCAAGGACAAAGAGCTGACTCCAACTTCCGGCGATATGGAAATCCTAAAATTGATACAATATGAAGAAAAAAATGGTTATGGCATCAGCGTATCTCTTGAAAAGCTGAATCAGATAGCCAGAGAATATTTGGGGATGCGGACTGGACGCGTCAACGACAAAGCCACCGTCGAGGCAATCAAAACAGAATTAGCCGCCGGCCGGCCGGTGATTATTCCGGCTGCCGGGAAAATTTTGCCTAATCCAAATTTCCGGAATGGCGGACCAAATTACCACATGCTGGTCGTCAAAGGTTACGATAAAAAAGGATTTATTACCAATGATCCGGGAACGAAAAGGGGAGAGGGCTTCCACTATACTTTTGACGCTTTATATTATGCAATGCACGATTGGGACGCGGCTAATATTCTCAACGGGCGGAAGGCTTATCTGGTTTTTGATTAGAAATATTGTGCTTTATTTTAAGTAATATACAGCATATAACCGCTTAATTAAACAATATGAAAAAATACCTTTTACCGCTTATCATGGGTAGCGTCTTTTTGTTTGGCGGTTGCAGCTATGGCAGCCAAAAAGCTGGTTCAGTGCTTGATAATGGAGCTCCGGTTTCATCCAGTCCAGTCAAGGGTCAGCCGACTCAGCCACAAGCCGCTGATAACGCGATACTGATCAAGAATTTTGCGTTTAGTCCGGCATCCCTTACAATAAAAGTTGGAACAACCGTGACTTGGACCAACCAGGATTCCGCGAATCATACTATAAAGTCCAGTTCATTCAATTCGGGCAGTCTCGCAGTGGGGGATAAATTCCAGTTTACGTTCACGAGTCCCGGAACCTACAGCTATTCCTGCGGGATCCATCCTTCCATGCAAGGCACGATAATTGTGCAATAATAATTAAAATTAAATAATCTATGGTCAGCAGTCTTGCATTCCAGCTGTTTTTAGGCAAACCCTTAATAATGTACGGAGGAATATTAACTTTCCTTTCATTGCTCTTTACTGTCACTATTGGGGCGTTAAACAGAAGGGGCATCACGGTCATTCCTTTCAAGTGGCACCCCAGAATGGCGGTTCTCACAATTGTTATCGGGGTCATTCATGCTCTTTTCGGACTTTCCGTTTTTTTCAAGTTTTGAACATTTTTCGGCCAGGCGGCAAAAATAAAAATACCAGCTTGTTGGTATTTTTATTAAAATCTGGAACTCAAAAGTATCTTTGGATTGCTTTGAATTCCGCCTCTCTTTCCGGATGCAGAACAAGTTCTGTTTTACCAGGCGGGAGCTCTTTCAGGAAACGCGGGAAATTATCGATCCAGTCATAGCTAGTCAAAGCATCGGAAGTTTCAAGATAACTTTTTTTGAAAATTCCATTATTTTTTTTCCGATAAAAATTAAGAATTAAGCTACGGGAACCTTTTGCAATTTGCTTGGTGCTCTTGCCGAAACGGACATAGGGAATGTTGAATTTTTCACCGAGTCTTATGATTATTCTGAAGTAAGGTGGGAAGAAATGAATGTATTGATGGGAATTTATGCCATCCGGATTTTTACCGAACAATTCGACGAACTTTTCAATTTGTTTCTCCCACTGTAATTCAATTTCGGCCAAAGTATTTTTTTTGGTCACGTAATACCATAAAAAAAGGAGCGTTCTTTTCAAAATTCCTTTTTCTCGTTCCATTTTTTCATCAAAACTTTTCAAGCTCAGGTGGACGTCGAGCTTTACCGGAGAGGTGGATAGTTCAAGGATGTCTTCTTTCTTCAAAGAATAATCGACTAGAACAGCCACGCGGTCAATTTTCCCCTGACGGACCAAATTCAAAATATTTTCACTGGACTTCGGGTTTAATCCAAAATCATCAGCCGCGATTATCAATTTTTCTCTGTCGATTGTCATTATTTCCACTTATATTTTCCCTGCACATCATAAAGCCTTATTTTCAATAGTGCAAAAAACATATTAATCGGATCAAACAAAATCCGCACGCTGCTTTGCGCGGGATTCTGGAGAGACACCGGAAGCTCTTTTATTCGATAGCCGAACTTTTTGGCGATGAACATTATTTCCGAGTCGAAGGCGAATCTCTGGATAGTCGCCATGGCAAAAATTTTTTTCGCGACTGCGCCCCGGAAAACCTTGAAACCGCACTGGGTGTCCTCAACCTTCCAGTTATTCAAAATTATTTTTCTTAAAAGGCGGAACACTTTTTCCATCACCTTACGGTGCCAAAGAACCGGGTGTGTGACTTTGAGTCCGGGAACAAAACGCGAAGCAATAACAATGTCGGATCTCTTGTCCAGCTCTGCCAGAAACTTCTCCAGCTCTTCGATGGGGATGTCAAGATCCGCGTCCAAAAACATCACAACATCGCTTTCGTCCGTTGCTGACAGAATCCCATCTCTGACTGCTTTGCCTTTTCCGGAATTTTCCGTGGCATTGATTATTTTTAATGGAATTTCTCGCTGAATCCGTTGAAGCTCAAACAGGGTATTGTCCGAGCTTCCGTCATTGACCGCAATTATTTCGTAGCAAGTGAATCGGCCAGACAAATAGTTGTTTATTTTTTTGATGTTTTTGTAAATGGTTTTTCCCTCATTGAAACAGGGAATGACTACTGATATTTTTTGATTTGTCATTATGATTTATCCGTTTGAATGCTAATACAAATAATTTTATCAGATTATAAAAACGATAACAACTCAACCCAAAAATAGCCTAGGAATTGACAAATTACCGGATATATGCAAGAATTCAAAGTTAAATTTTATCCAAATAAGCTCAAAATTTATGGACAGCCAAGGTAGCAGATTTATAGCGGTAATTAGGCAAAATTGGCCTGTTTTAGCCCTTCTTGTGGCTATTTTAGCCGTGGCGCCCTTTCTGGCTTTCTCCAGCCATAAAAACCAGCTTTATGTCGATGCCAAAGCCAGCGGAACGGAGACCGGTTCCAGCGAGCATCCTTATAAAACCATAAAGAAGGCTCTGGACAAGGCCGGAAAAAAGACCGAGATCCACGTGGCCAAAGGCAAATATAAAGAAAATATAACCATCAAGGAGGAAGTGGACATTTACGGCTCAAGCGTTGACGGAGTGATAATCGAAGCTAAAGATGATGACCGGCCGGTGGTTACGATGAAACATGGCACAATTCTTAATAAAGTTACCGTCAAAAGCGGAAAGAAAGGCATATATGTTGATAATGGGGCCAAAGCCTCGATCACCAAAGTCGCCGTAAAAAACAACAGGCAAGACGGCATTTACGTGGCCGAAGGCAGCGTGAAGGACAAAAAAATGGTTTCCATTTCGGATTGCGTTATCAGCGGCAACCGTTGGGCGGGGATCTATTCCAAAAGCCGCAGGCTTTCCATAGTGGATAACGACATTTTGGATAATGGCAGCGAAGGGATTGATATTGAAAACAATTCCAGCGCCTGGATAGCCGGTAATCGGATCAAAGATAACCGGGGAAGCGGAATGAAACTACGGGTAGACGGTTCCAATATCTGGACCAAAAGCAATTCAATCCGCGAGAACAAGAAAGACGGAGTAGAAGTTTCTTTCCGAGGGAAGGCCGGGCGCATCAATATCGCCAAATCAAAAATTATCGGCAACCACAAATACGGTGTCGCCAAAATCCAAAGATTTCCGAGCGCCGAGGGCGGTGTGAGTCTCTGGAACAAATATTTGACTTTCGACGACAAAAACGAATTTTTGGATAATCGATCGGGCGCCATTTCTGGCATCGTATATATATTCAAATAACATTCCCCATTAGAAGCAGTGATTCTTTAGATAAAAATAAAATTTTACGTTGCCTGCTTATCGGCCAATAGCTTCTAAGCGGGGTAAAGATATTAAGGAAAAGCCCCCGCTAGCGCGGAGGCCTTTTTTAATTTCCTTCCGGGATGCTATAATAACAATATGGAACTCAAGAACTACAATGTCTATTTTTTCTTTGCGATCCTCATTGGGATTTCTGGTTTGATCTATTTTATCGTGAAACCATTTATCGTGCCATTCATCATTGCCGCCATTCTGGCTCAGTTTTTTTATCCCGCTTACAGCTTTCTACTTAAAGTAACGGGTAAACGGCGGGGATGGAGCTCCGGATTGGTTTGTCTTTTGATAGCTCTGCTCATCATTGCGCCGATTTTTTTTGTCACAACGCTTGTGGTTTCCGAAGTCGGCGGCCTGATCAATGATTTTTCCGGCGGCGCGTCGCGCATCAGTTGGATAGTGCAGGGCATAAATGAAAAATTATCCGGCAATCCATACTTAAGCGTGTTCAAAATAAAAACGATTATCAACCAAGGCACGGTACTGTCTTTTGTCAAAAGCATTTCTCAAAATACTCTGGCCATAATCCAAAGCACTTATCGGGGAGTGGGCCATTTTGTTTTCGTCTCTTTCATCATGTTTTTTTCCTTGTTCTATCTTCTTATTGACGGGAAAAAATTATTGAAAGTGATAATGAAGTTTAGTCCGCTCAAGGACAAATACGAAGAGCTGCTGATTGAAAAATTCACTTCCATAGCGCGCGCGACCATCAAGGGCACATCTCTCATTGCCATTGTCCAGGGTCTTATTGGCTCGCTGCTGTTTATGGTCACCGGAGTTTCTTCCCCGGTCCTTCTGGGAATCCTCATGACCATTTCTTCCGTGATTCCTCCCGCTGGGTCAGGACTAATTTGGCTGCCAGTCGGATTAATAATGATTCTCCTTGGCTATACCGCCAAGGGAGTCGTTATTTTGGCTGTCGGCGCGGTGGTCATCGGAACCGTGGACAATATTCTCCGGCAAAAACTGATCGGCAGAGACGTGGAGATGCATCCGCTGTTAATTCTTTTTTCCACTCTCGGTGGTCTAGCGATTTTCGGCATCGCGGGTTTCATTGTCGGGCCGATAATCATGGCGCTTTGCCTCGCGCTATGGGAAATTTATTTCTTCGAGTTCAAAGGACAATTGGAAGAATTCAACAGATAGGAATTGTGAATCATGAATCAGGAATCAGGAAAAATTAAATCATTCATGGATCTTGAGGCCTGGAAAGAAGGACATAAGCTTGTTCTGTCAGTTTATGAAATTACAAAATCATTTCCTAAAGAAGAGACATTTGGAATCATAAGCCAGATGCGAAGATGCGCCGTGTCAGTAACTTCCAATATCGCGGAAGGTTTCAGCAGATAATCCTACCGGGAAAAGATCCAGTTTTATTCTATGTCTCAGGGGTCGATAACAGAATTACAGAATCAACTTTTAATCGCAAGAGATGTCAAATACATATCGAACGAAAAATTCCAAGAAATAGCAAAACAATCAGTAAAGACCCATAAAATAAATAATGGTCTGATAAAAAAATCTAGATCCATAATTCATGATTCCTGATTTCATCGTCAGTTCTTATGTGACAATTCCCAACAATATTGATCCCATTGCCTTTTCAATGGGTTTTTTAAAAGTTCGCTGGTATTCTCTCATGTATATAGTTGCCTTTTTAGTTGTGTATGCTCTACTTTCATACAGAATAAAGAAAAAAGAAACTATTTACGAAACAAACTTAGTTTCTTCATTTCTTATTTATGCTATGGCAGGGGTATTGGCAGGCGGCAGATTGGGTTATGTTCTGTTTTATAATTTTTCTTATTACTATCATAATATTTTAGAAATAATCCTTCCTTTTAAAATATCATGCTTCCTTATTCATGCTTCATGCTTCGAATATTTCGGCATCTACGGCATGAGCTATCATGGCGGTCTCATCGGCGTAATTCTGGCAACTTGGTATTTCACGCGGAAAAATAAAGTAGATTTTTTGAAATGGGCCGAGTTTGCGGTCCCGGCGGTGCCAGCTGGATTTTTTTTCGGGCGCATCGGTAATTTTTTAAACGGCGAGCTTTACGGGAGAATCACTACTGGTCCTTGGGGCATGTATTTTCCCTCGGGTGGAGAGGTTCTGCGCCATCCCTCACAGCTTTATGAAGCTTTTTTTGAAGGATTAGTCTTATTCATAATTTTGTGGAGCATAAGAAACGGAATTAAGCATAAGGGTAAAGTGTTTCATGTTTCATATTTTATGCTGTATGTTTTTCTTTACGCCCTTTTTCGCTTTTTTCTGGAATTTTTCCGGGAACCGGACTCGCAACTGGGATTTATTCTGAAATGGGGGAAAAGCGGCTTGACTATGGGGCAAATATTCTCACTGGGCATGTTAGGCTTGGCGACTGCCCTTTTGTTTTTTAAGAAGGATAAAAAGGTGGTATAATATAAAAAGTTTAATATAATTTGATAAGCCCTATGGTTGAGAAAAAAATCTACATAGCCGCTGTTGTCGCGATTTTTTTGGTGGTTGGAGTTGTTGTTTGGGGAATGAATCAGCCGGAAAAGTCCAACGCGCCGGCAATCGAAAAATTCGGTCCGGCGCAAAGCGCCGGGCAGCCGGATCAGGCCGGAGAAATCGTGTATTATTATCGTTCTGACTGTTCGCATTGCGCCGAATTGTCCAAATTTATCGATGATAACAAGATCGCCGACAAGGTGGCGTTTGTCAAAAAGGAGATTCATGACCAAGCCAATTCGGCAGAAATGCAGAAACGCGCCAATGAATGCGGCATTCCTGAAAGTCAGTTAGGCGTGCCATTTATTTACGGAAAAGGCAAATGTTACATCGGGACTCCCCAAGCTGAAGATTTTTTCAAACAGGCGGCCGGGATGCAATAATTTTAGTAAAATGCGTTTTTAATGGGTGAACAAAAAACGAAACAAAAACTTTTTCTAGATAGTCTGGGTAAAAAAGAAAAAAAAGAAAGATTTTTTGATTTTCCCCTGTCGAGATTCGTCCGGAAATATAAAAATTCGTCAGTTCTGTTTTCTCGGAAGGGGAGAACGGATTATTTTTTTACTTCCGATTCCAAGCTCTATTTTACCCAGGAAGAGCTCCGGGCCATTCGGCGCGGAGAAAGGATCATCCGAATAACTCGGCGGCTGGACAGCATGGCTGAACGTGCTTTTCCAAAAACTTTGGTCAATTCAGCGGATCAAGAGAGTCTTATCCTTTGCCATCTTAGAGAAAAGTACTTGAATTTACGGCTCCAACTGGAAAATCTTGCTCAGGATCCGATTCGCCATATGTCTTTTGCCAGAGCATACAATGCCACTGTCGTGGCCGCGGTTATCTTCGGCATGCTTCTTATGACCATGATCTACCGCAATTTGGGTCAGGGAGTTTCGGCGCAAATCGCCGCGACCAATGCGGAACAAACACCTGGAGAGGCTAATGTTTTGGGAACGGAAACCGAGAAAGATTTAACGTATGAAATTGACGACGCGACCATCACTCGGCTTTTCCGAGATTATGAAAGCGCGGACGATCAAGAATTTCAACGTCAAAAATTTGAAGCGGAGATAAAGGAAATCGTCAAAGGAACTCCAATCGAGCAAATGGTTCCGGAAATCGCCAAACAGGATAGGATCGTGGCGGCCTTTCTTGTGGCTATCGCGAAGAAGGAATCCGGCTGGGGCGTCCATGTGCCGGTTTATCAAGGCCAAGATTGCTATAACTACTGGGGCTGGCGGGGAAAAAATCCGGTGGGGTCCGGCGGACACACTTGCTTTGACAGCCCCCAGGACGCGGTGGAAACCGTGGCTAAAAGGATAAAGTTTCTGGTTTCCAACAAAAAACTGGATACGCCGCAAAAGATGATCGTCTGGAAATGCGGGGACTGCGGCTGGGACACTCCGGCGGCCATGCAAAGCTGGATCAGCACGGTGGATATGTATTTTCGGAAACTGAACAAAGTTGAACACCAAAGGACATAGGCTTGCCAAAATCAATTTGGTGTGCTATAATAGTTATACAATTTTCAAAAAAGCGGGCTTGCCTCGATTTGACAAGGGCGACCCGAGTCGAAGCGGGTGAAAGCCGCTTTTTTTATTTTTAATTAATAATTTTATTGCTCAACTTTAAGAGGGGCAAAAACAAAAAAATGAACAAAGCAAAAAGAAATCCGCAATTGATAATCATTATAGCCATTCTTTTGGCGACGGGCTTCGTTTTGGCCCAGAAATTAAATTCGGTCGTAAAAGTGACGGTCAGCGACAAGGTTTGGCGGATGATGGGGAAGATGGCGACAAAGTTAGCGAAGCTGACGATGAAGATGAGCGGGATGACGAAGATAGTCGAGACGATGAAGATAAGGAAGATAAGGAAGAGTCTAAGCGGGACGACGAGGAAAAAAATAATGACGATCGAGACGAAGTCAAATCAGAGCGTTCCAAATTAAGAGTTCAAAAATTTGAAAATGATGATGAGGACGAAGTGGATGATGACCAGGACAAAAATGATTTGGATGATGAAGATAATGAGGAAGATGAATCCGGCGAGGAGACAAAAGACATCAGCGAACTGATCACCAAGGTAGAGAGAAAGATAAGCGCCGTTGCCGCCAATGGAGGCAACGTGGATGGTTTCAACGCCACTCTTGCTGAAGCCAGAGATTTGGTGGCCCAAGCCCAAGCCAAATTGGACGCGGGAGACAAAGCCGGAGCGGAAAGTCTTATTGAAACAGCCAAGGACAAACTGGAAAATTTGAAGGAAGCCGTTAATTTGGTGCTAGGCGAAAAGGAAGATGAAGAGGACGAGGCAGATAATCAGGCTGAAACGGATGATGAGGATGAAGACGATTCTCAAATGGCCAAGGAATACAAAAATGTCGTAGCTCAATTCGTCCATGATCTGAAGGCCACTATGGAACTGGAAGGCATACAAGACGGAATAGGCACTCAGGTGAGCGCCGTTGCCCAGGCACAGAGCGCTTCCCAAGAAAGGGTGGTGGAAATCATAAAAAAAATAGACGACCGCGGTGAGTTCAAGAAATTTATGGTCGGTCCGGATTTAGACAGCCTCGATGAAATACAGGAAGAAATTGTCAAAAACCAGTCGACGATCCAGGTTTTGACCCAAGTGCTGGGACAGACCGATAATGCTAATGTAAAAATCATTCTGCAAAGGCAAATCGAAGTGCTCAAACAGGAGAATCTTAAACTAGAGAACTATATTGCAGCTGCGGAGAATGTGCCGAGCCTCTTCGGCTGGCTGGTCAGGCTGTTCAGCTAAAAAATCATACCTTGTTTTATGGAGGCAGCCCCGATGACTCGGGGCTGTTTTTATTTGTCCGCTTTTCTTTTGCCCAAAAGAAAAGCTCCAAAAGAAAACTTCCGCCCGGGCTCGCGTGCCGGAAAAGTATCGCTCCGCTCGCTAAAATTCCTGTTTCGCCCGCTGAGGCGGACTCCATAAGGAATTTTTTGACGCTCGGCTTCGCTCAATTTTCACCGCCACGCTACGCAATGGGCGGGCCTTTTTTATTTTTAATCCGCACAGCACGAGCTGGCGCGGCAGTTTCTTTCTGTCCACTTTCTTTGCTGCTAAAGAAAGTGGATAAGCAAATTGCAGCATAACGGGGTTGACTTTTGGCTTAAAATAGAGTATAATAGATATGTGTAATATAGTTGAGAGCGCCCCTTTAATCGGCTCCAATTGGCCAAATTAACGGGGTAAAGGTGTTTCAAGGGTGAAGCACTTTTTTTGTTTAAATATGAGTAAAAAAACAAAAAAAAGCTTAATAATAGCCGTTTTAGCCGTATTTATCGGTTTTTTTGCTTTCTCCTTGACTTACGCCATTGCCAGCTCAATTACTGCTAAAAATATCATAAAACTGGTCAATGAAGCGCGGGTCAATGAAGGTCTAAAACCTCTCCAGGAAAATTCCAGTCTCTCCAAGGCCGCCGCTCAAAAAGCCGAGGATATGCTGAAAAATGATTATTTCGCCCACAATTCTCCGTCCGGCAAAACTCCTTGGTTCTGGATGGATAAAAGCGGTTATGACTATAAATTTGCCGGGGAAAACCTGGCAATGAATTTCACTTCCGCCGAAGAGGAGCAGAAAGCTTGGATGAAAAGCCCGTCGCACAAAAAAATATTCTAAATGCCAACTATCAAGAAATCGGCGTAGCGGTCGCGGAAGGGGAGATTGATGGCAAAAATACGATCATCGCAGTGCAGATGTTCGGCTCAACGCCCGGCTTTGTTCCGATTTCCCAAAATGATCCAAACAATTTTTCAGTGGAAAATAAATCCGTGGTGCTTGGCAATGAGGCTGGTGCTTTTTTGCCGACGGAAAAACGGACAGTCCTCGATAAAGAAATTTCGGGCAACAATCTTTCTCACGAGGAAATCTTAACTTCCGGTCTGGTGCCGGTCATTGACATTCCGTTTTGGGAGCAAATCAAAGAAAAAATGACTAGCGAAAACCGTCCAGATTGGATGACGTCGCTGGCACTCAACACTTTGTGGCTGATCCTTTGCGGCAATTTGCTGTTTTTGGCTTATTCTTTCCGAAGCAAAATTAAGGCCGCTGAAACCAAATTGGAAAAAAATACAGATGAGCAAAAGATCTCGGTGGAAAATATGGAAGGCGCGGAGGAAGAAGTTTCCGTCGTTGTGAAAACTAATAAATTACATACTGCCAAATGAAATACGCTGCTTTCGTGGCGGAAAAATTCAAAGTCTAAAACAGACAGCTTGGCCAAATAAAAAAAAGCTCCCTTCCAAAAGGAGTTTTTTTATTTCCAATTTCTTTTTGTGAAAAAAGAAATTGGAGAAAGAAAATCACCGCACAGGCTCGTGCTGGGGCAAATTCCTGACGCGGACTCGCTAAAATCACTAAACGACAAGCTCCAGAAAGGTATTGAGTGATTTTCTGACGCTCGTCCGCTGGAATTTGCCTACGCACATTCGCTATGTGCGGATTTTTTAAAAAACTAAAATTTTCAGCCTTGCGTTAGAGCTCAGTTACGGATTCAGCTGAAACGAGCGTGAAGAAACTCCGCACCGATTCCGCCCAGGGCGGATTAGGAGTTTCAGCGAGTGAGGCTAGAATCCGTCTGAGATCAAACCTAGGCTCGAGAGGTTCTTTTGTAACTTTTCTTCCCGGCGAAGAAAAGTTAGATCAAATCCTTGCTGCTAAAAAAGTGGAAACAAAATCGCGGAAAAGAAAAGTTAGAACAGTGATTTTTCGGAGAAGAAAGCGGATGAATAAAGTTATTGACGAGCCATTCAGGCGGTGATAGAATGAGCTATCAAAAAAGGAGGAGTGTATCATGAAAGATAAGGAAAAGCCTAAAATGATCGCCTGTCCGGAATGTTTTGAAGATCTTCCAGAAGAAGATCTGCGCGCCCAAGTCATTCATATGCAACGCCACCCGGAGGTCACTGTCAGGCACCTTGATGAGTTAGGATTCTACAAGGCGGCTGAAAAGTTTTTGCGGGAATATAAAAAGCAAAAGCTTGAAAACTAAGGAGGGACATGCCATGTACGAAAAAGAAAAGCCGAGAATGGTCAAGTGTCCAGAGTGTTCGCTGGAGCTTCCGGAAAACGCTCAAAGAGCGCAAATCGAACACATGGAAAGCGAGCATCCGGAAGTCATCGCTAGACGTCTTGAGAAGATCGGGATGTCCGGTCTGCAAAGAGTGCTGCGGTAACAAAATCTTGCGTCTGTTCTGAAACTACCAAAAAAGAGGGACAAAATGACTAAGTGGCATAAGCCGAAGTTCATTTATTACTGTCCAATGTGCGGAACGAGGCCTGAAAGACCAAAGAAACGTGATTCATTGAATCCAGTAGTCTCTTTGGCGAAGATCTGCCCATCTCATGAGGTCATGAACAGCCAGTTGATCGCTGAGATTAGGGCTGCCGGAAAGGTGAAGGTGTGCGCTCCCGGAGAGAGTGGTCGTTCCAAGAAAGACCAGCAAGAATCCTTATTCAATCCCCATCGCAGGAAAAAACTGCATGACAACCGCCCCAAAAACCAGCCGCCCTAAAACCTAGGACGGCTTTTTTATTTAGATAAACTTTTTTTGCTGCCAAAAAAAGTAGTAAAAATAAATTGGATAAAAAAATATTTTAATGATAGAATTGAAATATAAAAAATTAGGCTAAAAACATGAAACCCGAAAATTATTTTCCCAGAAAACCTGGCGAGGAGCCATTTCTATCGCCATTTACCAATGCGAGCAAGCCGAAAGATCCGGAGCAGATGGCTAAAAGAATTTGTGCCTGGTGCAAGAAAGAGCTGGGAGAAAAAGAAGTAGTCGGTTCTGCCCAGACTAATGGCATTTGCGAAGAGTGCCTAGCCAAAGAAAGCGCCGGTCCGGAAAAAAATAAATAAATTATTCCCAACCCAAAAGCGGGGTTAGTTGTTTGATTAAAAAAGCGGGTTTTATGAAAAAATTAAATTGAAATATAATGTCAGGTGATTTGTAATATGCTCTGTAGTGAGCTGGAAGAAGATATGAATTATTCTCGCAAGAGAATGATAAATATCCGAAACCAAGGATCTACATTAGGGGGCCGCCGTCAAACAGCGGCTTTTTAATTTCTAAAATTCCAACCAGCCCCGACCCAAAATCGGGGTTGTTTATGTAATTAATTCAGTAATTGATTACTAAATTCCCGGAAGAATTATTTTTTGAGGCTCTCCAGTTTTTTCTTCTCTTCCTCGAGATTGGAAAAAAGTTTTTCGCGTTCTTCCTCGCTCATGGCCTCAAGAAAATTCTGCCAGAATGCCAGCTCCTCCGGATCTTCGCCGAGCTCGGACAAATCATTTATCAATTTTTGGAGTCTTATTTTTTGTTCCAAGATGTCCATATTGTTCAAATGGCGGAAGAAAACCGCTCGTCAAAATTTTGGTATCCGTACTGGGAAAAAACCGCTTCTGATCTGACCAAAACCGCGCTGGCTTGGCTGAAATCATAGTAACCGGCCAGCTCTTTGAGATTTTTAAACATTTTTGGCCCATTCTTGGCCAAGAGTAGCGCCCAAGACGCTCCGTAGGCGAGGCCTCCAAGTTGCGCATACTCGGGGCTTCCGGAACTAGCCGCATAGGCGAATAAACATTTGGCGATGTCGTTGGTTCCGCCGGCGAGCGCCGATATGACGCGTTCTTTGGGGCTTAGTTTGCGGCCAACAACTGTCTTGCCCTTGGCTGCTTCCAGATACATTTTCATGGACGAGGCATCCATCAGCTGGGAAATCATTTCCTGGGCGGGCTTGGGAAGGTGCTCGTCAATTTTTTGTTTAAGCGGCGCCATTTTTTCCTTAGCGGATTGTTTGATAGTCTCCAGCGGTCCCTTAATTCGTTCGAATACGTTTTTCAATATCCCAAGGCGTTCGTCTCGGGCATTTTCCATAATTTCCATTTTTTCCGGGGACGATTCTCGTTCAGTTGCGTTCATTCCTCCTTCAGCCGCGGCCATGAGGTCAAGGGATTTTTCGGGCGCTTCCGAGGCGCTTTCCGCCTGCTCCAAATCCGCTGCCTGATCCGGCAGCGGATTGATTTCCCGGGGAGGCAGTTTCTTAAGCGGCGGAAGAGCCTCTTGCGGGGGAATGTTTACAAAATAGTTTTCCTTCATTGTTCAAAGTATGGCAGATTGGAAGCATATTTTCAAATTCTCTATCTTCGACTGGCTTTTTGTGATAGACTAAACGCGTAAGAATTAAAATTTATCCATGGAGTATTTTGCTTAAATAAAAATAATTTCAGGTGACAAAGCTTACTCCATCAGGGAAAAAATATGTCCAACGCGCAAATTCTTCAGCTATTCGGAATTTATATATCCGCTATGGGTCTTGGCATGCTACTGAATCCTGAATATTTCAAGAAAGTTTTTCGTGATTTTGCCGCGAGTCCGGCCGCCGCCATGTTGGCCGGGGTAGTGGCGACTGTTGCCGGCTATCTGCTGATCGTTTTCAAAAGCTCTTGGATCGGCGGAGATATTTTGATCGCCATCTTGGGATGGGTGGCGCTTGTCAAGGGATTGGCGCTGGTGTTGTTTCCCAAGTCTTTTCTGGAGATCTCAAAAATCATCTTGCGCGGAAAAAATAATTTTGTCATGACCTCAATATTTTGTCTGGCTCTTGGAATTGTTTTTCTTTATTTAGGCTATTTGGCTTAGAAACGGATAAATTCTAAAAATCGCCTTAAATAGGCGGTTTTTTGGTTTGGTGGTAAAATAGAAGCATGGAAAAGCCAAGAATAAAAGTTTCCAAAAATGGTCCTTACCAAGTTTCAGGCAATCTGCCATTGGGCAAAGAAATGATAATTTCTGACGAAAATGGCGATCCGTTGAAATGGAAGAAAGGCGAAAAATATCCGGATCGAAAAGAATATAATTTGTGTCGTTGCGGACAATCCAAACACAAGCCGTTCTGTGACCAAACACACGCCTATATAGGTTTCGACGGCACGGAAACGGCAGATGCAAAAAAATATTTGGAGCAAGCTGAAAAAACAGAAGGTCCGGAACTGGATTTGACTGACGCGGTAAAATTCTGTTCTTCCGCCAAGTTTTGCCAGCGGGCGGGAGGAACCTGGGAATTGACCAAAAACTCCGGCGATCCAAAGGCCAAAGAAACTGCCATTGAGCAAGCTTGCAATTGTCCGTCAGGAAGACTGGTGGCCTGGAACAAAAAAACCGGTCAGCCGATTGAGCCGGAACTCGCGCCATCGATAACTTTGGAAGAAGTTCCGTCCAAGGAAGTGAGCGGTCCGATTCGGGTAAAAGGAAAAGTGTCAGTAGAATCATCCGCCGGAACGATATATGAGATCCGAAACCGCGTGACGTTTTGCCGTTGCGGCAAGTCTAAAAACAAACCGTTCTGCGACGGGACGCATCTGGATATTAGTTTTAGCTCGGAAAAATAAAAAATATTAAGCAACCCAATATGTTTGTCACCTTTGTCATACGAACACTTTCTGTTTTAGTCATTGGAGGGCAAATTTTTCTCCTGCTCGGGATTTTGTATTTCCTCTTTTTCTCAAAAAACGGAGAGAATTGGCTCAAAAAATTCATCGGGAAAAATATTTTAGAATTGAGTTTCTTGGTCGCTTTTATCGCCACGGCCGGTAGTCTTTTTTTCTCTGAAGTGGCCGGTTACAAGCCCTGCGAACTTTGTTGGTTCCAAAGAATCTTCATGTACCCGCAAGTCATTCTTCTCGGTTTGGCGTGGCTCAGAAAGGACAATAAAATAATTGATTACGCACTGCCCCTGGCCATAGGTGGAACATTAATCTCGCTTTATCACAATTATATTTATTATTTAGCCCAAAAGTCCGCTATTTGCAGTGCCGCTACTCCCTGCACCACGCCCTATGTTCTGGAATTTGGCTATATTACCATTCCGCTGATGGCGCTAACCGCGTTTTTATCGCTGATCTTTCTGATGAGCATCTCAAAGATCAGAGAAAGTGTGATAAAATAAAAAAAACAACACCATGTTGAGTAAAATTTTTAGGTATTTTGATCGGCTGGAAGACCGGGTCCGTCACTGGCTCAGCCACTGGCCAATTTCCTATGCTATCATCTGCGGGACCGGGGTGGTGCTTTTTTGGAGGGGCGTTTGGCACACCGCCGATTTTATCATGGAAAATTTTTTTTCCGCAGCTGAAAGCGCGAGTATCGGCCTGACTTCTGGTCTTTGGTGGGACGGACCACTATCCTTTGTAATCGGGATTCTGTTGCTACTTCCGACCGGATCTTTGGTTTCCAGTTTTATCGGCAATGAAATTATAATAACCGGTCTTAAAGGAGAGAAAAAAATTGCTGAAAAAACTGAGACCGAAATAAAGGATGAGATCGGCGATATAGATGAAATAAAATCCGAACTTCGGTCGATTTCCGAGAAAATCGAAAAGATCAGAAAGTCGTCTTCTGGATAGAATAAAAAATAAGACAGAGTAATTCGCCGGGAGATCCCGACAAAATAAATTTTCCACAAAAACAAGAACAAGGAAAGTTATTTCGTAAAAATGGCTTATTATAGCCATCTTTTAATTGCTTGACTATTGGTAGATTTATTTTATGGCTGGATTGACAGAACGCTGACTATTTGTTAGACTGAGAAATCGTCTGAAAAACAAAAAGGCATGCCCGCAATACTACGCATAGCGTTGCAGGCGGGGGAGTTAATTCTAAGTGAATTTAATCCTTGATGCGTAACGAAGCTTCGGAATATCTGCTTTGTTGGAAAGCCAGATTAGGATCGTTAAAAGGGAGAGAAATTAATATTATTAGAGTCGCGGCTATTCTCATACTCAGTATGGGAGTATTTTTTTATCCTAATTCGACAAAAACTTCGATTGCTGAAGGATTGAAACCAAAAATAAAAATGGATCTTTTTGAGATGGTTCCGGACAGGAAAATCGGAACTTTTACCTTGGCAAATCAAAAAAAGCAAAATATTACCGATTCATGCACCGATAAGAAAACAGCCAAGCCGAACTCCCGGCTGGATGAGAAAGAAACGTTGGCTTTGGTGGACGGGCATCCGATCGCGGAAATGACGCCTTATATTACCAAGAGAAATCGGCAAGTTGCCTCTTTTTTGCTGGCCATTGCCAAAAAAGAATCCAACTGGGGCAAGCGTTCGCCGGCAAAAGCCGGCCAGGATTGTTATAATTATTGGGGCTATAAAGGTTCATACAAACTGACCGATTCCGGCTATTCCTGTTTCGATTCGCCGGAGCAGGCCATCCAAGTTGTGGGGGATAAAATCGAATCGCTGCTCGCGCAAAACATCAACACGCCCGAGCGATTCATTGTTTGGAAGTGCGGACGGTCTTGCGCCGGACACGACCCGGCTTCAGTCATCAAATGGATTTCAGACGTCAGAACCTATTACGCGAAACTCAACTCTTAAGGGGATTGTCATTCCTCTTTTTTTTCTCTATAATAAATTCATAAAAGATTGCCGAAACCTGTCCTTTGGTCAGGACGGCCTATCTTGTTGGAAGCGAGACATAAATAATTAAGGACAGGGGAAACACGTCCTTGATGAAAGACGAAAATACAAAAGAATATCCGACACTCAAGACTAAAATCAAAAGAGGCGCCTTTGCCTTTTTTTTGGTTTTCATTTTAGGTGCTTTGGCCTGGGAGTTTCGCGGCGCTTTTACCTCAGCCCTGGAATTTTTCGGAGAAAAACCTGTAAATATTGAAACAAGCGGAGAGGCAGTGGCGTTGAATAATCGCCAAGACAAACTCGCGGATGAAACAAAAAAATTCAGCCAAATAGAAAATAACAGCGTAAAAAATCCAACACAGAAAAATGAAAGACTGACTTGGTCTTTGGAAAACGCAATGGCGGAGTTGGAAAATATTTTTAATGCGGAAAACGCGAAACTCAAAGAAGATCTTTCTAAAGATATTAAGGCTAAGCTGGATAAGAACGGCGGGACGATTGGGGGAGAACTGACATTGAAGGATGGACTTGAGACGGAAAATATTTCTCCCCGGCAGGACGACCGCTATGATCTTGGCTCGGCAAAAAATGGCTGGAACAGATTATATGTTCACCAGATTTTTGGATCTTCGCCAATCACCATCGGCAATGGCTTGACTTCGCACGGCCTGACCGATAAAGATGATCTTTTGGTATCTGGTGATCTGGAAATTAATGGCCAAGTTTGGCTGGATGCGGGAATGAATTTAGGCGGACAAAACATAACTAATTTGGCTGATCCGATAAACGCTCAGGATGCCGTCACCAAAGCCTACGTAGACGCCCAAAGTGGAGGATCTTCATATCTGCAAAGAATCGGCGTGACTCTTTCACCTGTTTACGCCGGAGATTCTTTGGACCTGGGAACAGGAAATGTTTTGGCGGGGCTGATCAACACTGGACAAGGGTTAACGGAAGTGTATCTTCAGAATCAAAACTTACGGACAACCGATGCGCCGGCCTTTTCTGGTCTCACGCTTACCGGCAGCCTTGCCCTTGGGGCTAACACGCTCACAATTTCCAATACCGGTCTTATTTCCAATCTGAATGCCGATCTTCTGGACGGACAACATGGCTCTTACTATGCTCCACTGGGCAACATTTCCGGTTCCACAAACTATGTTTCAAAATTCACCGGAGCAAATTCTCTTGGGAATTCTTTGATCTATGACAATGGGACAAGCGTTGGCATCGGCACCAGCTCGCCGCAGGACCTTCTGCATCTTCATGCGGCAGGAAACCCGGGAATATGGTTTACCTCTGACTCTAGCCCCGGAGCGCATAGCCAGATTTATTCCAGCGGACCAAATTTATACGCCCGTGCTTATCGCGCCGACGGGAGTTTGGGTGCGCGGAATGATTTATACGGCGATCAGGGTTTGGAAGAAATATATATGCGCGCATACAGAACGAGTGGCAATTTTATTTTCGATATCGGCAATAATGATAAAATTGACTTTTCTATTCCGGGTAATCATTTTGAAATAAATAATTCTAATTTTGTATTCGGTCCCGGCGCTCAAGCCGACGCCAGTGGGCAAATAACAACCTATAATCTTGGCGCCAATTATGGTAGCATGAACACCGCCGGTGACGGTTACACCGGCATACAACTGAATGTCACCGACGCCCAGGCTGGTGCGACAGGGGAACGAAACCTGCTGGATATGCAGGTCGGCGGCATTTCCCAATTCATCGTCAAATCCGACGGCCGCGTCGGCATCGGGACGACCAGTCCGGTAGCGCGCCTCGACATCACCGGCACGAATTCGGATGCCGTGGTCGGCGCGGAAATGATTGCCTCTACCGATGATCAGCAATTCAATGCCGATTCTGGTTATTGGACAGGAACCAACTGGATTATCGACCTTGGTTTGTTTGTTGCTTCGCACAGCGTAGCCGGTGCAAACGCCCTGACGCTTGACAATGCGGCTCTAACCACTAACGCCGTTGCCGGGCATACCTATCAGATCACGTTTACCACAAATACCACGGTGGCGGGGGAGCTTAATACAGTTTTTGGAAATAGCAACAACTTATTTATTTGGCGGGAAGTCGGATCCGACACGCAGACAGTAGTGTTAATCGCATATACAAATGATTATCCGTTGGTATTCACTCCTGATGGTAGCTGGATCGGAACCATTGACGACATATCTGTTAAAGAGATCACGCCCTCCAATCCGGTGCAGATCGTCAGAAATTCTGACGGCACTGCAGGTGTCGAGATACGCAGCGGTGGGACCGGTCTCTACAACAGCTTCTTTGGCATTAACGCGGGCCGCGCGAATACGATAGGTGATTTTAATACCGCCATCGGATATAGTGCCTTGGAGTCAAACATAAGCGGAGGCCGCAATGTTGCGGTAGGGGAAGAGTCTTTGCAATACAATACTACCGGGGCCTACAATGTCGCCATAGGCCGGAGAACGATGGAAAACAATACCTCCGGGAATAGAAATTCCGCGCTGGGCGACTACGCCCTCTATTTCAATACCACGGGTCACTACAATACAGCTGTTGGCTATGAAGCGGGTGAAGACAGTCTGGGCGACAACAATGTCTTTATCGGTTATCTGGCGGGCAGATTTGAGACCGGTTCAAACAAACTTTATATCGCCAACGGCAGTGCCAGTACAAATAATCTAATAACCGGCGACTTCAGTCTCGGTACGCTGAATTTAGGCAATGTCGCCGGCTCCCCGGCCATCTCAATTGCCGAAGGCGGCAACGTCGGTATCGGTGAGGTCAATCCTATGGCCAAGCTGGAAATCAACGATGACAGCACCGCAGGCCAAATAGACAGTGGCATAGTGACAATCTATGCCGACAAGAATGGTGCGGCCGCTGGCGGCAACGACGCGGATTTGTTGAAATTAAGCTATGATCCGACTGATAATCAGGGCGGAATAGGAAATCTTGTTTCTGGCTGGCAGTATGGCAATAAAGTATTTAACATCGGTCAGGACGGAGGCGGATATTTTGCCGGCGCGGTTGGCATCGCTGGCTCGGTTGGCATCGGGACGACGAATCCATCTAATCTCCTCACTCTCGGCGCATATAACGCCGGGACGTCTTCCTCACAAAAACAAGGCCTGCTTTCCACCGACAACATGCTCCTTGCTCAACTGGATGGTGGCGCTTATTTCGGCCGCGTCGGCATCAAAGAAAACCAATGGGGACTGAATAACTATGGCAATACCTGGACAGCGAAAGACTCCAGCCGTAACTGGTATGGTGTCGCCATGTCTTCTGATGGAAAAATCCAGACGGCTGTAATGAACGTAGGCCAAATCTATGTTTCCACCGACTATGGCAACACCTGGACAGCGAAAGACTCCAGTCGTGGCTGGTGGGGTATCGCCATGTCTTCTGATGGAAAAATCCAGACGGCTATAGTGTACGGAGGCCAAATCTATGTTTCCACCGACTATGGCAACACCTGGACAGCGAAAGGCTTCAACAGTAACTGGTACGGTGTCGCCATGTCTTCTGATGGAAAAATCCAGACGGCTGTAATGAACGTAGGCCAAATCTATGTTTCCACCGACTATGGCAACAC
>Ga0172374_1000050_pt1 | contig 97320 bp, 98 predicted proteins | sample LakKiv3m_FD_114536 | JGI IMG/M metagenome (GOLD analysis project Ga0172374, IMG submission 114536) | Freshwater microbial communities from Kabuno Bay, South-Kivu, Congo - kab_092012_10.3m | ecosystem: Environmental > Aquatic > Freshwater > Lake | place: Democratic Republic of the Congo... | reverse complement strand
CGCAGATCCATCGAATAGGCTCGTGCCATCCCTGCTGACCTCCGCCCAGCCAGCAGTTTGAATCACATCGAGACCCCCTTGGGAATCCCTTCCGATTCAATTCAAGTCGGAAAGACTCTAGGCTCTCATCAGGGCGCGGACGTGAGCGGCGACCGATTCGGCGAGCGCCGCGAGGTCGTAGCCGCCTTCCAGGACCGAGACGAGCCGGCCTTTTGCATGCTGGCCGGCGATCGCCACCAGCTCGCCGGTCAGCCAGGCGAAATCGTCGGTCTCGATGTCGAGTTGCGCCAGCGGGTCGTGGCGATGGGCGTCGAAGCCCGCCGACACGATCACCAGTTCCGGCGCGAACCTGTCGAGCGCCGGCAGAAGGCGGCCGGCCCAGGCCGCACGGAACTCCTCGCTGCCGCTGCCGGCGGCCAGCGGCACGTTGACCACGTTACCGGCGATGCCGTGCTCGCGCGGCGAGCCGGTGCCGGGATAGAGCGGATACTGGTGGGTCGAGGCATAGAACAGGTCGGCGTCGGGTTCGACGACGGCCTGCGTGCCCTGGCCGTGATGGACGTCGAAGTCGACCATCGCGATGCGCTTGAGGCCGAACCGGGCGCGGGCATGCAGGGCGCCCACCGCGACGTTGTTGAACAGGCAGAATCCGCCTGGCGTGTCAGGCGTCGCGTGATGGCCTGGCGGCCGCACGGCGGCGAAAGCCGTCCTTTCCGCGCCGCCCAGCACGCCTTCCACGGCGGCCACGACGGCGCCCGCGGCATGGCGGGCGGCATCGGCGCTGCCGGCGCTCATCACGGTGTCGCCGTCGACATGGACGAGCTCGCCGGGTGGCGGGCGGATGCCGAGGATGGCCTCGACATAGCCTCTCGGATGGACGCGCGTCAGCTCCCCGATCGTCGCCGACGGGGCGACCAGGTGAGTGAGGCCCTCGAACTCCTCGTCGGCGAGCGCGGCCAGGATGGCGCGCAGCCGGTCGGGCCGCTCGGGATGGAAGTCGCCGGTGTCGTGCTCGAGGAACGACGGATGGCTGATCAGCAGCGTCATGCTCTCCCTCTAGCGCGCTTCGGCGATCTGCGACAGACTCGCAGGCAACGCTTCGCCCGCAATGCTTTGCCCATCGAGAGGTCGTTGTTTCATGTTGCGCTGTTTGGCCGTTGTCGCCCTGTTCCTTTCCGCCGGACCGGCCTTTGCCCAGGAGACGATCTTCCTCCTGAAGAACGCGACCGGCTACCCGATCAGCCAGCTTTCGGTATCGCCCACCCAGCTCAACATGTGGGGGCCGAATTTCCTGCGCCCGCCGGCCATCGCCGCCGGCCAGTCGCGCGAGGTCTCCTACCGCGCGCCGACCGACTATTGCATGGGCGATCTCAAGGTGGGCTTTGCCGACGGCGGGCAGCCGGCGATCTGGCAGTACCTGAACCTCTGCACCCTGCAGAGGATCTCGCTGCACTACGACCGCATGAGCGGCGTCACCACGGCGCGCTACGACGAGTAGGGCCATGGCGAGCCGGGGTCTGCCCTTCGACAACAGCTACGCGAGACTCCCGGAGCGGTTCTACGCGCGGCTTGCGCCGACGCCGGTCACGGCGCCGAGGCTCGTGAAGCTCAATCGTGCGCTGGCCCTGCAGCTTGGCCTCGATGCCGACGAGCTCGCCTCGCCCGAGGGTGTGGCCATGCTGGCCGGCAACAGGGTGGCGCCCGGCTCCGAGCCGATCGCGCTGGCCTATGCCGGTCATCAGTTCGGCAGCTTCGTGCCGCAGCTCGGCGACGGACGCGCCATCCTGCTGGGCGAGGTCGTGGACCGCGACGGCGTGCGGCGCGACATCCAGCTCAAGGGCTCGGGCCGCACGCCGTTCTCGCGCGGCGGCGACGGCCGCGCCGCGGTTGGGCCGGTGCTGCGCGAATACATCGTGAGCGAGGCGATGGCGGCGCTCGGCATCCCGACCACGCGCTCGCTCGCCGCCGTGACGACCGGCGAGCCGATCTGGCGCGAGGGCGAGCTGCCCGGCGCGGTGCTGACCCGGGTCGCCTCGAGCCATATCAGGGTCGGCACCTTCCAATTCTTTGCCGCACGCGGCGACCGCGAGGCGCTGCGCCTCCTCGCCGACCACGTGATCGACCGGCACTATCCGGAGGCGAAGGATGCCGCCCGGCCCTATCGCGCGCTGTTCGAGCGCGTGATCGAGCGCCAGGCCGAGCTGGTGGCCAGGTGGCTGCTGGTCGGCTTCATCCACGGCGTGATGAACACCGACAACTGCACGATCTCCGGCGAGACCATCGACTACGGCCCCTGCGCCTTCATGGACGCCTATGATCCCGAGACGGTGTTCAGCTCGATCGACAGCCAGGGCCGCTACGCCTACGCCCACCAGCCAAGCATCGCGCACTGGAACCTGGCGCGCTTCGGCGAAACGCTGCTGCCGATCCTGGCCGAGGACAGTGACGAGGCGCTGGCGATCGCCAACGAGGTGCTGCCGGGCTTCCGCGGCCGCTATGTCGAGGCGCTGATCGGCGGGCTGCGTCGCAAGCTCGGCCTGTTCACCGAGGAGGAGGGCGACGGGGCGCTGGCGCAGGACCTGCTCAACGCCATGACCGGCGGCCAGGCCGACTTCACGCTCACCTTCCGGCGGCTGGGCGATGCCGCCGCCGATCCGGCGGCCGAGGCGACTGTGCGTGCGCTGTTCGCGAGCAAGCCGGAGGCTTTCGACGCGTGGGTCGCGCGCTGGCGCGAGCGGCTGGCGCGCGAGCCGCAGGACGGCGCCGGCCGGCGCGCCGCCATGCAGGCGGTCAATCCGCTCTACATCCCGCGCAACCACCGGGTCGAGCTGGCGCTCGCCGCGGCCGAGCGCGAGGATTACACGCCGTTCGAGGAGCTGCTGGCGGTGCTTGCCAGACCGTTCGAGGAGCGGCCGGGCCTCGAGCCCTACGCCGAGCCGCCACCGGCGGATCAGCGCGTCTACCGCACCTTCTGCGGCACCTGATCCGCTCCTAGAGGTCCAGTCCGCGCGCGATGATGTTGCGCTGGATTTCCGACGTGCCTTCGCCGATCACGTAGACCAGCGCGTCGCGATGGATGCGGCCCACCGGGTACTCGCGCATGATGCCGGCACCGCCGTGGATGCGGATGGCGGCCTCCGATACGCGCACGGCGCATTCCGAGGCGACCAGCTTCACCTTGGCCGCCGTCGGGGCGTCGAGCGTTCCCTGATCGACCCGCCAGGCGCCGTAGTAGACCAGCCAGCGCGCCGCCTCGATGTCGGCCGCCACGTCGGCGAGCTTGTGGGCGATCGCCTGATACTGGCCGATGGTCTTGCCGCGCACCGTGCGGGTCTTGGCGAAAGCGGTCGCCGCCTCCAGTGCGCCCAGCGCCATGCCCAGCGCATTGGCGGCGACGCCGACGCGGTTCTCCGACAGGCTGTCGAGGATCACGGGATAGGTGCCGGTGCGCCCGCCCAGCAGGCAGTCGTCCGGCACGAAGGCGTCGGCGATCTGCACCAGCCCGGTGTCGGAGGCGCGGATGCCCTCCTTCTTCAGCCGGCTGACGACGATGCCGGGATTGGGCAGCTCGACGATGAAAAGGCTGATGGCGCCGGCCGTGCGCTCGGGCTCGGTGCGCGCGGCGAGCAGGAGGAAGTCGGCGATCGGCGCGTTGGTGATGTAGAGCTTGGCGCCGTTCAGCCGCCAGCCGCCCGGCACTTTCTCCGCCCTGGTGCGCAGGGCGCGAATGTCGGAGCCGCCGTCGGGCTCCGACAACGCGAAGCCCGCGATCTTCTCTCCGGCAAGGGCCGTACGGAAGAAGCGGGCCTTCTGCTCGTCGGTGCCGGTCCGCCAGATCGGCCAGATGCCGAGATGGCTGTGGGCCGACCACGAAGAAGAGAATGACTGGCAGATGCGCGACATCTCCTCGCGCACGATGCAGTCGGAGACCTTGTCGAAGCCCGAGCCGCCATCCTCGACCGGATAGCGCACGCCGACGAGACCGAGTTCGCCGAAGCGCCGGAAGATGTGGCGCGGGAAGGTCTCCGTCTCCTCGGCCTCGCCGACCAGCGGTGCGAGTTCCGTCTCGGCGAAGCGCCGCACGGTGCGTCGCAGGTCTTCCTGCTCGGCGGTGAAGGAATAGTCCATCGCGGCACTCCTCAGGCGGCCAGGGCCGCGGTCAGTCGCAGGAATTCATCGGCGTTCCCGGGCAGGCCGAAGCGCATCGCGCCGGGCCTCTGCCGGAAACTCCTGACGTGGATGCCATGGCGGCCGAGCCGCTCCGCCATCGCCGGCACATCGGCATGCCCGGCCAGGCAGAAGAGCGGCGTACCGCCCAGGATCGTGAAGCCCGCATCTTCGAGGATGCGATCGAGTCTGAGGCGGTCCTCGGTCAACCGTGTCGCCGTGGCCTGCAGCCAGGAATCGTCCTCCAGGGCTCGGCGCCCGATCTCGAGGGCCGGGCCGGAAACGGCCCACGGTCCGAGCTCGCCGCGCAGCGCGTCGGCGATCTCGCCGTTCGTGACGGCGAAGCCCAGCCGCAGGCCGGCGAGCCCGTAGGTCTTGCCGAAGGAGCGCAGCACGATCGTGCGCGGCGGCAGGTCGGCGGCAAGGCTGGCCGCCGGCGCCAGGAGATCGATGAAAGCCTCGTCGACCACCAGGAGCTTCGCCGGCGGCACGAGCCTGCCCGCCGGCACGAGACGGCCGGTCGGATTGTCGGGATTGACGATCACGACGACCTCGGCATCTGCCGCCCCGTCGAGCGAACCGACGGCGGACACCTCGTGCCCCTGGCGTCGCCAGCAGATCTCGTGCTCCTCATAGGTCGGACCGACGATGGCGACGCGCGATTTCGTGACCAGGCGCGGGATCGCCTGAATGAGGGCCTGCGTGCCGGGCGACGGGACGATGCTTGCGGTGTTCGCGACGCGATAGCGCCGCGCCGCCGCGGCGAGCAGCGCCTGTTCCTGCGCCGATGATGGCAGACGCGTCCAGGCCTCGGCCGGCAGCTGCGGCACGGGGTAGGGGACGGGATTGATGCCGGTCGAGAGGTCGATCCACGGCAGCGGCGCATCGGGAAAGCGCCGGCGCACCGCCGCCAGATCGCCGCCATGCTCGGCCCGTTTGCCGGTTGCGGCCCGCGTGTTAGGCAGGGCGTTCATGTTCGCGGGTCTCGCCCTCCTTGCCGTCGCGATCGAAGCCGCCGTCGGATATCCGGACGCGGTCTATCGCGCCATCGGCCATCCCGTCTCCTGGATGGGCCGGCTCATAGCATGGTGCGACGGGGCGTGGAATTCGCCGCAGCGGTCGTTCGACCGGCGCCGCCTCGCGGGCCTGCTGATGCTCGTGCTGCTGCTTGCCGCGAGCATCGGCGCGGCCCTCCTGATCGGGCGCCTGTGCGGCGTGCTGCTGCCCGGCCTCGCGGGCCTCGTCCTGTGCGCTCTCATCGCGAGCTCGCTGCTCGCCCAGAAGAGCCTGCACCGGCATGTGGCCGACGTGGCGGCGGCGCTCGAGCAGCGCGGCGTCGAGGGCGGGCGCGAAGCGGTGTCGCGCATCGTCGGGCGCGACACAAGCGAGCTCGACGAGGCCGCCGTCAGCCGCGCCGCGATCGAGAGCCTTGCCGAGAATTTCTCCGACGGCGTGGTGGCGCCGCTTTTCTGGATGGTCGTGGCAGGTCTGCCGGGCGCCGTGGCGTACAAGGCGGTCAACACGGCCGACTCGATGATCGGCCACAAGTCGGAGCGCTTTCTCGCATTCGGCTGGGCCGCGGCCAGGTTCGACGATCTGGTGAACCTGCCGGCCTCGCGCCTGGCGGCGCTCTGGATCGTGCTGGCGGCGGCACTGCGACCCGGCTGCTCGGTCGATGGGGCGATCTCGGCGGTGCGCCGCGATTCGCGCCATCACCGCTCGCCCAACGCGGGATGGCCGGAAGCCGCCATGGCGGGGGCGCTCGGCATCCGCCTCGCCGGCCCGCGCGTCTACGGCGGGGTGCCGGTCGAGGATCGCTGGATGGGCGAGGGCAGGGCGGAACTCACCGCCGCCGACATCCGTGCCGCGCTCGGCCTCTATCGCATGGCCTGCGGCGTGCAGATCGCCGCCGTCGCTGCGCTGGCGTTCAGCTTCGGGTTTTGATCGCGGGAGGTCGTGCAAGCTCGAGGAGCTTCGCGCAGTCGACATGTTTCTCCAGATGATCGGCCAGCCGGTCGAGCGTCGCCTCGACGCCGGCTTCGTAGTCGAGACCGGAACTTGTTGCGCCGATGCGTGCGAGCCAGTGGCGGCGCTGGCGGTCGTCGGCTAACAGGCCGTGGATGTAGCAGCCGGCGATGCGGCCGCTGTCGTCGATCGCCCCGTCCGACGCGCCGCCATCGAAGGCCAGGAGCGCGTGCGCCCTGCCGGTCGTGCGCCCGACATGCATCTCGTAGCCCTTGAAGGGCACGCCGTCGGCCGCCGTGCGGCCCGACACCTCGACCAGCACCTTGGTCCCGCCCAGCACCGTGTCGACGTCGAGCAGGGCGAGCCCGTCGACCCGGGCGGGCGGGCCTTCGGTGCCGTCGGGATCGGCGACCGTGCGGCCGAGCATCTGGTAGCCGCCGCAGATCCCCAGCACGTGGCCGCCGCGGCGCACATGCGCACGGAGATCGATGTCCCAGCCGGCCTCGCGAAGCGCTGCGAGATCGGCGATGGTGGCCTTCGATCCGGGCAGGATGACGAGCGCCGCATCGCCGGGGATCGGCTCGCCCGGTCGCACGAACGCAACCTCGACGCCCGCTTCCTGGCGCAGCGGATCGAAATCGTCGAAGTTGGCGATGCGCGGATAGGCAAGCACGGCGATCTTCACCGCGCCGCCGCCGGCACTGCGCTCGGGCAGGCCGAGCGCATCCTCGGCCGGCAGCCTCTGCGCATCGGCGAAGAACGGCACGAGCCCCAGCGCCGGCCAGCCCGTGCGCTCCGCCACCATCTTCATGCCGTCGGCGAACAGCGAGGGATCGCCGCGGAAGCGGTTGACGAGGAAGCCCACGATCATCGCTGAGTCGGCGGGATCGATCACCGCCTTCGTGCCGACCAGGCTGGCGATCACACCGCCGCGGTCGATGTCGCCCACCAGCACGACGGGCACGCCGGCGGCGCGCGCGAATCCCATGTTGGCGATGTCGGCGGCGCGCAGGTTCACTTCCGAGGCCGAGCCCGCGCCTTCGACCAGCACGAGGTCGGCCTCGGCGCAAAGGCGGCCGAAGCTCTCGAGCACCGCGCCCAGCAGCCCGGGCTTCATCGCCTGGTACTCGCGCGCGCGGGCGTTGCCCACGACCCGGCCCTGGACCACGACCTGCGAGCCGAGATCGCTTTGCGGCTTCAGCAGCACGGGATTCATGTGGACGCTGGCGGCGACGCGCGCGGCGCGCGCCTGCAGCGCCTGGGCGCGGCCGATCTCGCCGCCGTCGGCGGTGACGGCGGCGTTGTTCGACATGTTCTGCGGCTTGAACGGCCGGACCCTCAAGCCGCGCCGCGTGAAGGCGCGGGCCAGCCCCGCGACCAGCAGCGACTTGCCGACGTCGGAGCCCGTGCCCTGGATCATGAGGGCGCGCGCGATGGCGGCACGGGGCATCAGAACTCGATGCCTTCCTGGGCCTTCACGCCGGCGGCGAAATGGTGCTTCACCAGGCCCATCTCGGTCACGAGATCGGCCGCCTCGATCAACTCGGGCTTGGCGTTGCGGCCGGTGACGACGATGTGCTGGTCGGGCCGGCGCGCCCTGAGCGCCGCCACGATTTCGGCGATGTCGAGATGGTCGTAGCGTAGCGAGATGTTGAGCTCGTCGAGCACGATGAAGCGGATCGAGGGATCGGCCATCAGCTCGCGCGCCCTGCTCCAGGCGCGCTGCGCCGCGGCAACGTCGCGCTCGCGATCCTGCGTCTCCCAGGTGAAGCCTTCGCCCAGCGTGTGCCACTGCACCTGGTCGCCGAACCGCTCGACGGCGAGACGCTCGCCGGTCTGCCAGGCGCCCTTGCCGAATTGCACGACGCCGCAGCGCAGGCCGCGGCCGATCGCCCTGAGCAGCAGACCGAAGGCCGCCGTCGACTTGCCCTTGCCCTTGCCGGTGTGGACGATCAGCAGGCCCTTCTCGACGGTCTTGAGGGCGACTTCCCTGTCCTGCACCGCCTTGCGGTTGGCCATCTTGGCCTTGTGGCGCGCGTCGTCCGCAATGTCGGCTGCCATGATGCCCGCTCCCTCCGGTCGGGCCGGAGAATGATCGCTCGCGCGGGCGTCAGCAAGGCGGCGGCAAATGGCGTTGACGCGCCGCCGTTGCGGCCCGTATCACAATCGCTGCGACAAACCTGAAGATGTTGGATGTCAGGGGAGGCGATGTCGGCTTCGACCCGCAAGCTCGGCGCATTGGCGGCGGCTTTCACGACCATCGGCGGCGCCGGAGCCCTCGGGCAGACGCCCGACGACGAGCTGCCGCGCACTTTCGTCGAAGGCTTCGTCCACGGCGTGGGTCTGCCCGTCATCGGCATCTACCATCTGGCCGCGATGATCGGCATCGGTGTCCTGGTGGGCATCGCCGCCCGCGGCATCGTCCCGGTGCTCGCCTTCGGCGGCGCGGCGATCGTCGGCGTCGCCGTCCAGCTCAGCCCCTACGACATCCCGGCCGACGACGCCTTCGTCGGGCTGACGACAATGGTGATTGGCGTCCTGATCCTGTTGCGCAAGCCCATCAGCCCGGCAGTTGCATCGTCGATATTCGCTATCGCCGGGCTTGTGCACGGCTATTCCCTGGGCGCAGTCGTGGTCGGCGCGAAGGCCGTTCCAGTGCTCGCCTCCATCGCCGGCCTGCTGATCGCCCAGACGGCGATCGGCGTCGCCGCCTGCGCGGTCACCCTGGGTGCGACGAAGTGGCCGGCCCGGCGCACGGCGCTGATCGTCATCGGCGGCCTCGTCGTGGCGGCGGGCAGCCTAGCGGCCATCGAGGCGGCGGGACTGGCCGGCTGAAGGGGCGGCCCGGGCGGCCGCGCCACCCCTCCGTCCGGCGTCTCCGCGAATATCGTTGACGGCCCTTTGCCGGGGCCTCTATCAAACAGGTGACGGTGCCCCGAAAGGGGTAAAGGGAACGCGGTGCCGGTCTGTACCGAAATCCGCGGCTGCCCCCGCAACTGTAGCCGGCGAGCCGAAGGCCTCGATACCACTGGGAAACCGGGAAGGTGGCCTGAGGCGGAGAGCCGGGAGCCAGGAGACCTGCCGTCGTTCGCTGCATTCAGGCTGCCGGAGGGGCAGCCAGGGAGAGTTGATATGGCCACCACGACCGCTTCCGTCATCAAGGCAACCGACCGGGGCGAAGCCCTGCGCGCCGCAGGCGTCGCCCTGCTGCTCGGCCTCGGCCTGATCTTCCTGACGGGCTTTGCCTACCCCGAGTTCATTCACAACGCCGCGCACGACACGCGCCACAGCCTGAGCTTTCCCTGCCACTGACGGCGGGACGATGCTTACCCGGATTCTGTCGGTCGGCCTCCTGGCCGGGCTTCTGGCTGGGCTGCTGGTTGCAGCCTTGCAGTAGGTCACGACGACACCGCTGATCCTCGTCGCGGAAACCTACGAAAAGCAGGCCGAGGCCGCGTCGTCGTCCGCCGCGTCGTCGTCCGCCGCGTCGCCGTCCGCCCCGTCATCGTCCGCCCCGTCATCGTCCGCCCCGTCATCGTCCGCCCCGTCATCGTCCGCTTCGACTCACAGCCATCACGGCCCGGGCGGACACGCCCACGACGAGGCGGGATGGAAGCCGGCCGATGGCTTTCCGCGCTTCTTCTACACCGGCATCACGACCATCGCGGCGGCCGTCGGTATCTCGTTTCTCCTGATCGCGGGCCTGGTGTTCGAGGGTGGCGCGATCGACGAACGCCGCGCCCTGTCGTGGGCGATTGCGGGATTCGTGGCGTGCGGCCTTGCGCCGGCTGCCGGCCTCGCGCCCGAGCTGCCCGGCAGCGCCGCCGGCGACCTCGTCGAGCGCCAGATCTGGTGGGCCGCTACCGCGGCGGCGACGGGCCTGGCGCTGTGGCTCTTCCTGCGCACGGATCATGCGCTCACCCGTCTCGGCGCCGTCGTTCTGCTGCTGGCGCCGCACATCATCGGCGCGCCGCACCCCCACGCGTTCGAGAGCAAGATGCCAGCCGAGCTCGCCGCGCAGTTCGCCGCCCTGTCGCTCGCCGTGCAGGCGCTGCTGTGGTCGCTTGCCGGCATTGCGATCGGCCTCCTGTGGCCGAGATTCTCGCCGGACCAGACGCGCTGAGCCTGCGCGCCGCGGGCTGTCGTGGCCGCACGACGATTGGAGTTCGTCTCGAATGGATGACGCAAGCGTAACGATCTTCGTCTGCGTGTCGTGCCAGCGCCCGATCGGCGAGGCCGGCGAGACGTTCGATCGGCCGGGCCGTGCGCTGGTCGAGGCGCTGCAGGCCCGTCTAAACGACGGCAGGCCGGCAGGCGTGACGGTCGCGCCCGTCGACTGCCTGGCGGTGTGCAAGCGTCCGTGCACGGTCGCCCTGTCGGGGAGAGGCAAGTGGATCTACCTGATCGGAGACCTCGATGCCGAGGCGCACGCCGACGAGATCGTGGCGGCGGCCCGGAGCTACGCCGCCTCGGACAACGGCATCGTTCCGTGGAAGGAGCGTCCCGCCTCGTTCCGCAAGGGCGTGATCGCCCGGGTTCCGCCCATCGCTCCTCTTTCCATTGCCCGGATGCCGTCCTCGGAGGCCGTCGAATCATGAGTTCCCTGGCGAAGGTACCCTGCACCATCGTCACCGGCTTTCTCGGCGCCGGGAAGACGACGCTGGTGCGCCACGTCCTGGAGAATGCCGGCGGCCGCCGTCTCGCGGTGATCGTCAACGAGTTCGGCGACGTCGGCATCGACGGCGAGATCCTGAAGGGCTGCGGTGTCGAGAGCTGCCCCGAGGACGCGATCGTCGAGCTGGCGAACGGCTGCCTGTGCTGCACCGTGGCCGACGATTTCGTGCCGGCGCTGAAGGGTCTGCTCGACCGGCCGAACCCGCCCGAGCACATCGTGATCGAGACCTCCGGCCTCGCGCTGCCCAAGCCGCTGGTCAAGGCCTTCAACTGGCCCGAGATCGCCTCGCGCGTCACGGTCGACGGCGTCGTGGCGGTGGTCGACGGCGCTGCCGTCGCGGCCGGCCGCTTCGCCGACGATCCCGAGGCGATCGCCCGCCAGCGCGCCGGGGATGCCTCGCTCGACCACGACAATCCGCTCGAGGAAGTGTTCGAGGACCAGCTCCTCTGCGCCGACCTCGTGATCCTGAACAAGGCCGATCTGATCTCGGATGCCGAGAAGAACTCGGTCGTGGCCGAGATCAGCAAGGTCCTGCCGCGCGCCGTGGCGCTGGTGCAGACACGCAACGGCCAGGTGCCGGTCAAGGTCCTGCTGGGCCTCGGCGCCGCGGCCGAGGGCGACCTCGCGGCGCGGCCCTCGCACCACGATCTCGAGGGCGAGCACGACCACGAGGATTTCGACACCTTCATCGTCGACCTGCCGTCCTTCGCCTCGCCGCAGGCGCTGGTCGAGCGCATGGTGAAGGCCGCCGAGGAGCACGACGTGCTGCGCATGAAGGGTTTCGTCGACATCGAGGGCAAGCCGATGCGCCTGCTCGTCCAGGGCGTCGGCGCCCGCATCCAGCACCAGTTCGACCGCCGCTGGCCCGAGGGCGCCGCGCGGCGGGGCCGCCTCGTCGTGATCGGCGAGAAGGGTTTCGACCGGGCGGCGATCAGGAAGACCCTTCTGGGGTAGGCCATGCACGTCCTTGCGACCCAGCTCGCGACGCTCGAGGAGGTCGACGCCGCCGTCGACCTCGGGCAGTCGCCGGGCGAGGTCGTCATCCTCTCGTTCTCCGACAGCGACCTCACCGCGCTGGCGGCGGCATGGCGCCAGGACAGCGACGTCCTGCCGACGCTCAGGCTCGCCAGCCTGAAGAAGCTGCGGCACCCGATGTCGGTCGATCTCCATGTCGAGCGCGTGATCTCGCAGGCCAGGCTGGTGATCGTGCGCGGGCTGGGCGGGCTCGACTATTGGCGCTACGGCTTCGAGCGCATCGGCGACGCCGCGCGCGACCGCGGCATCCAGTTCGCGGCGCTGCCGGGCGACGAACGGCCCGATCCGCGGCTGGCGTCGGTGTCGACGATGGCGGCCGACCGACTGGCGCGTCTCGACGAATATTTTCGCGCCGGCGGCACCGCCAATCTGCGCCAGGCGCTGCGCTATGCCGCGAGCCTGCTGGGCCGCGACCTTTCCGTGACGCCGCCCGAGCCGGTCGGGCCTCTTTCGGTGATCGGCGACAGGGTGGATGGCCGGCCCGCGGCGCTGGTCGTGTTCTACCGCGCCAACCTGATGGCGGCCGATACTGCGCCCATCACGGCGCTGATGCAGGCGCTGGACGGGCAGGGCCTGGCGCCGCTCGGCGTCGCGGTGAGCAGCCTCAAGGACCCCGCGGTGCAGGCGCCGCTGCAGGCGCTGATCGCGGCGCGCAAGCCCGCGATCGTGCTGAACACCACGGCCTTCTCGGCGCTGCGCGACGACGACACGACCGTGCTCGATGCCGCCGACGTGCCGGTGCTGCAGGTCGTGCTCTCCGGCAGCACGCGCGAGGCGTGGGCCGAGTCCGGGCGCGGGCTGGCGCCGGCCGACCTTGCCATGAACGTCGTGCTGCCCGAGCTCGACGGCAGGCTGCTGACGCGCGCCATTTCGTTCAAGGCGGAGACCGCGCCCGATCCGCTGCTCGAATTCGGCAGCGTTCGTCACGAGCCGCTGGCCGACCGCGTCGACCACGTCGCACGTCTCGCGGCCGCCTGGGCGAAGCTTGGCCGCACGCCGCGCCAGGAGCGGCGGCTGGCAATTGTGCTGTCGGACTATCCGGCACGCGGCGGCCGCACCGGCTACGCCGTGGGCCTCGACACGCCGCAGAGTGTCGTCGAGATCCTGAAACTGCTGCGGGCCGAAGGCTACGACGTCGGCGCGCGCGATTGGCAAGCCTCCGATGTCGAGAGGCTGCTTGCGGGCGACGCCGAACTCATCGACGTTCCGCCCGCGACGCTGCCCGCGAAGCTGCAGCGCGAACTCGACGAGACATGGGGCGTGCCGGGCGAAGGCTTCCAGCTGCCGACGCTCCGCTGCGGCAAGGTCACGGTGCTGCTGCAACCCGACCGCGGCACGCGGCAGGATCGCAAGTCGGGCTACCACGACGTGACGTGTCCGCCGCGGCCCGCCTATGTCGCGCTCTATGCCTGGCTGCGCGAGCGCGAACGCGTCGACGCGCTGATCCACCTCGGCGCGCACGGGACCCTGGAGTGGCTGCCGGGCAAGGCGCTGGCGCTGTCGGCCGAATGCTGGCCCGAGGCGGTGCTGGGCGCGCTGCCCGTGGTCTATCCCTTCATCGTCAACAATCCCGGCGAGGCGGTGCAGGCCAAGCGCCGGCTTGCCGCCGTCACCATCGGACATCTGACGCCGCCGCTCAGCGTTGCGGGCCTGCACGGCGCGCTGGCCGAGATGGAGGGCATCATCGAGGAGTATGCGTCGGCCGACGGACTCGATCGCCGCCGCCTCGCCCACCTCGAGGACGAGATCGTGGAGCGCGCCTGGAGCAGCGGGCTCGCGGCCGAGTGCGGGCTCACCAAGGACGAGCCCAACCGGCAAGCCATCGCCAAGCTCGATGCCCAGCTCTGCGACATCAAGGAGCTGAGCATTCGCGAGGGCCTGCACGTGTTTGGCACGTTGCCCGACGAGGCACGGATCGCAAGCCTTGCGGCGGCGATCGGCGGCGAGGGGCCGATCCGCGCCAGCGCCGTGAAGGAGCGCACCGCGCTGATCGCCGCGCTCGACGGCCGGCGGGTGGCGCCGGGACCGGCCGGTGCGCCGACGCGCGGCCGCGCCGACGTGCTGCCGACAGGCCGCAACCTCACCTCGATCGATCCGCGCGCGATTCCGACGCGCACGGCCCACGCGATCGGCACGCGCGCGGCGGCCGAGATCGTGCGGCGCTACCTGCAGGACCATGGCGACCATCCGCGTGCGCTGGTGATCGACCTCTGGGCCTCGGCCTCGCTGCGCACCGGCGGCGACGATCTTGCCCAGGCGCTGGCCTATCTCGGCGTGAAGCCGACCTGGGATCCGGCGTCGAGCCGCGTCACGGGCATCGAGGTGTTGCCGCTGGCGTCGCTCGACCGGCCGCGCATCGACGTCACCTTGCGCATCTCCGGCCTGTTCCGCGACATCTTCGAGGCACAGATCGCGCTGTTCGACATGGCGGTGCGCCGGGTGGCGGAGCTCGACGAACCGGACACCGACAATCCGCTGGCCGCTGCGCGCCGTGCCGGCGCCGATCTCGCGCGCGTGTTCGGCTCCGCGCCCGGCAGCTACGGCGCGCAGGCGGCCGACGTGGCGCTCGACGGCGACTGGCGCACGCGCGCCGACCTCGGCGCGGTCTATCTCGGCGCGGTGACGCACGCCTATGGCGGCAACGACGCGGTGCGCGAGGCCGGCGACGGCTTCCGCAGCCGCGTCTCGACGGCCGACCTGCTGGTCCATCCGCAGGACGATCGCGAGCGCGACATCCTCGACGGCGACGGCGTCGCCGATTTCGCCGGCGGCTTCGCGGCCGCTGCCGCCCTGCTCGGCAACGAACCCGAGCTCTACCATCTCGACACCAGTCAGACGGCCGCCCCGAAGGCGCGCCGGCTCGCCGAGGAAGTCGCGCGCATCGTGCGCGGCCGGCTCACCAACCCGCGCTGGGTCGCGGGCATGCTGGAGCACGGCCATCGCGGCGTCGCCGAGATCGCCCAGTCGGTCGATGCGCTCTACGCCCTTGCCGCCACGGCGGAGGTCGTGCCGGGTCATCTTTTCGACGCCACGCATGCCGCCCTGATCGCCGACGAGGCCGTCCTGGAGGCCATGAAAGCGCGCAATCCAGCCGCGGCGGACGCCATCGCGGCGCGGCTGCGGGATGCCCTGGACCGCGGCCTCTGGGTGCCGCGGCGCAATGCCGTTGACCGCGAGCTTGCGCAGTTGAATAAGGCCCCCCCATGAGCTTGGCAGCCGCCATAGACGTGAAGGGCTGGTGCCCCGGCATCCTGCGGCCGATGCAGAGCGGCGACGGGCTGATCGTGCGCGTGCGCCCGCGCGTCGGCGCCTTTTCGCTGGTCGAGGCCCGGGCATTGGCCGATCTCGCCGGCCGGCTGGGCAACGGCCACATCGATCTCACGCGCCGCGCCAACCTGCAGATGCGGGGCGTCACCGAAGGCGCGTTGCCGGCGCTGCAGGCGGCCCTCGATTGTCTCGGCCTGGTCGACGCCGACGCCGGGACCGAGGCGGTGCGCAACGTCATGGTGGCGCCGCTCGGCTCGGGCGTGCGGCCGATTGCCCGGGCGATCGAGCAGTCGCTGACGAGCGACCGCCGCCTGCGCGATCTGCCGCCGAAATTCGGCCTGCTGGTCGACGAGGCGGGTCCGGTGTCGATCGCCGGTGAGCGCGCCGACATCTGCTTGCATGCTGTCGGCCGGGAGATCGCCATCGGTCTCGACACATGCGACGGCACGCGGTGGCTGGGCGTGTGCGCGGCAGAGGCGGCCGCGGGCGTCGCCGTGAGGGCGATGCATGCCTTCCTCGACGCCGCGCCGCGCCGACGCATGCGCGACCTTTCCGATGCCGACCACGCCGCGGTGCGGGCCGCCCTGACGCCCCTGCTTTCGGCACTGTCGCCATTCGAGGTGTCTGGCGGCCGGAAGCTCGGCCTGATCGCCGGTGCCGTCGGCGTCGCCGCGCCATTCGGGCGGCTCGAAGCGCCGCAGCTCCGTCGTCTTGCCGATCTGGCGGCCGATGCCGGCGCGCGGCATCTATGCCTGTCGCCGTGGCGCGCGATCTATGTCGAGGCACCGTCGGAGGCGTTGTTGCGCGGTGCGCGCGACGCCGGTCTGATCGTGGACGAGAGCGATCCCATCCTGCGCATCGAAGCCTGTCCCGGCGCGCCCGCCTGCGAGCGGGCCACCGTCGACACGCGCGGCGATGCGCGACGACTGGCGACGTATGGCTTCACCGGCAGCCTCCACGTCTCGGGCTGCGCCAAGGGCTGCGCCCGGACCGAGCCGTCGGATCTGGTCCTGGTCGGCGACCGGGGACGGTACGGCGTGGTGCGCAATTCCACGGCGCGCGGACCGGTCGAGCGGCTGGTCGATCCGGATGATCTCGTCTCGAGCTTTCCCGGGGCCGCGCATGGCTGATGCGCGCGACTATGTCCGCGACGGCGCGGAGATCTACCGGCGTTCCTTCGCCATCATTCGCGCCGAGGCCGATCTCGCCCGCTTCGACCCGGTCGAGGAGCGGGTGGCGGTGCGCATCATCCATGCCTGCGGCATGCCCGAGATCGTGCGCGACATCGTCATGTCGAAGGGCTTCGCTGCCGCCGCGCGCCAGGCGCTGAAGGACGGCGCGCCGATCCTGTGCGACGCCAGGATGGTGGCCAACGGGGTCACGCGGTCGCGCCTGCCGGCCGGCAACGATGTGGTCTGCACGCTCGACGATCCCGCGGTGCCCGGCCTTGCCGGAAAACTCGGCAACACGCGCTCGGCCGCGGCCATGGAACTGTGGCGCCCGCGCCTGGCCGGCGCGGTGGTTGCCATCGGCAACGCCCCGACCGCGCTGTTTCGCCTGCTCGAGATGCTCGACGCCGGCGCGCCGCGCCCGGCCGCGGTGATCGGCGTGCCGGTGGGCTTCGTCGGCGCGATGGAGTCCAAGGAAGCGCTGGCGGCGGACGGCCGTGTGCCCTTCCTGATCGTGCGTGGCCGCAGGGGCGGCAGCGCTATGACGGCGGCGGCGGTCAACGCGCTGGCGAGCGATATCGAATGACCGGCCTGGAAGCCCTCGCGGGCACCGCCGAGCGCGGCACGCTCTACGGCATCGGTGTCGGGCCGGGCGACGTGCGCTATCTCACCCTGCGCGCGGCGGGCGTCGTGCGATCGGTCGACGTGGTGGCCTTCTTCGCCAAGAAAGGCCTGCAGGGCAATGCGCGGCGCATCGTGGCGCCGCTGCTGCGCGACGGACGCGCCGAGCTGCGTCTTGAGTATCCCGTCACCGACGAGATCCCGGCTGCGCATCCCGACTACCAGGGGCAGATCGGCAGGTTCTATCGTGAATCGGCGGAGGCGCTGGCGGCCCTCCTGAAGGAAGGCAAGTCGGTCGGCCTGCTGGCCGAGGGCGATCCGTTCTTCTACGGCTCCTTCATGCACATGTGGCGCAGGCTCGCGACCGACTTCCCCGTCGAGGTCGTGCCCGGCGTCACCGGCATGTCGGGCTGCTGGACGCGCGCCAAGTTGCCCATCACCTGGGGCGACGACACGCTTGCGGTGCTGCCGGGCACGCTCGACGAGACGAGATTGGTCGAGCGGCTGAAGCTCACCGACGCGGCGGTCATCATGAAGGTCGGCCGCAACCTCGCGAAGGTGCGCCGCGCCGTCGAAGCGGCGGGGCTGCTGGCGCGGGCGGTCTATGTCGAGCGCGGCACCATGCAGGAGGAGCGCATCGTGCCGCTGGCCGAGTGCGGCGAGCCGGCCGGCGCCTACTTCGCGATGGTGCTGATCCCGGGCCAGGGGAGACAAATATGAGGAGGGCGCTATGAGCGGTTCCCTCACCGTCGTCGGCACCGGGCCGGGCGGGCCCGAGCTCATGACTCCCGCGACGCGCGCCGTGCTCGACCGGGCGACCGACCTCGTGGGCTATGGTCCCTACCTTGATCGCATTCCCGCGGGCCGCAGCGGCCAGTGCCGCCACGCGTCGGACAACCGCGTCGAGCTCGACCGGGCGCGCCATGCGCTGTCGCTCGCGGCCGAAGGCCGGCAGGTCGCCGTCGTGTCGGGCGGCGATCCCGGCGTCTTCGCCATGGCCGCCGCGGTGTTCGAGGCGGTCGAGATCGGCGATCCGGCGTGGCAGTCGCTTGACATAAGAGTGGAGCCCGGCGTGACGGCGATGCTGGCGGCGGCAGCTGAGGTCGGCGCGCCGCTGGGCGGCGATTTCTGCGCCATCTCGCTGTCCGACAATCTCAAGGAATGGGCGACCATCGAGCGGCGCCTCACGGCGGCGGCCGAGGCCGATTTCGTGATCGCGCTCTATAATCCCGCCTCGAAGGCCCGGCCGCACCGGCTCGGCCAAGCCTTCGACCTGCTGCGCAAACTCAAGAGGGCCGAGACGCCGGTGCTGTTCGTGCGGGCCGCGGGCACCCCGGAGGCCAGGGTGGTCGCGGCAACGCTGGCCGACGCCGATGCCGCGGTGGCCGACATGCGGACCTTGGTGATCGTCGGCGCCAGCACGACGCGCCGGGTCGGTCGCTGGATCTACACGCCGCGCCGGGAGCGCCGTACATGATCGAGCCAGGCGACCGCTTCCTCAGGCGTCGCGACGACATGGCCGGCCGGCTTGTGCGGCCGCGCGATCATCACCACCGGCAGCCCGAGCGCACGCGCCGCCTCGATCTTGGCGTAGGTGGCCGCGCCGCCGGAATTCTTGGAGACGACGATCTCGATGCGGCGTTCGCGCAACAGCGCCGTTTCGGCCGCGAGATCGAACGGCCCGCGCGCCTGCAGCAGCGTGACGTGCGGCGGCAATCCCTCGGCAGGCGGCGCCTCGATGACGCGCGCGAGATAATGGTGCTGCGGCGCGCGCGCGAAGACCGCGAGCTCCTGCCGGCCGATCCCCAGGAACACGCGGCGCGGGCTGCGGCCGATCGCGTTGGCGGCGGCCTCGGTGTCGGCCGCGTCCTTCCAGTCGTCGCTCGCCTGCCGGCGCCACGGCGCGCGCACCAGCGAGGCGAGCGCGACGCCGGCCTTCTCGCAGGCCGCGACGGCATGGGCCGACATCCGATCGGCATAGGGGTGCGTGGCATCGATCACGGCGTCGATCTTCTCGTCGCGCAGGTGGCTCACGAGTCCTTCGACGCCGCCGAAGCCGCCGACGCGCACGGCAACGGGCTGCGCGGCAGGCGTCGAGGTGCGGCCGGCCAGGGACAGCACGGCGTCGAAGCGAGGATCGCCGGCGAGCAGGCGGCTGAGCGCCGAGGCTTCCGTGGTGCCGCCGAGGATGAGAACGCGCATTTCAGGAAGGGCCGATGACGGGAGAGGGCGCAACCTGCCCGGCCACACGCTGGCTGTCCATCGTCGGCATCGGCGAGGACGGCGTCGCGGGCCTGTCCGATGTCGCGCGCCGGCTCGTCTCCTCGGCCGAACTGGTGCTCGGCGGCAAGCGGCACCTCGCGCTGGCGGGTGAGCTGATCAAGGGGCGGCAGGTCGCCTGGCCCAGCCCGATCTCCAGGGTCATGCCCGAGATCGAGAAGCATCGCGGCCGGCCGGTCGTCGTGCTAGCGAGCGGCGATCCGTTCCACTACGGCGCAGGCGACATGCTGATGCGCGCCTTTCCGGTCGAGGAGACGCTCTGCCTGCCGCAGCCCTCGTCGTTCAGCCTGGCGGCGTCACGGCTCGGCTGGTCGCTGCAGGACGTGGCTTCGGTCAGCCTGCACGGCCGCGCGCTCGAGAACGTGGTGCGTTACCTGCAGCCCGGCGTGCGCCTCCTCGCCCTGTCGTGGGATGCCGGCACACCGGGCAGGCTAGCGCGCCTGCTGACCGACTGCGGCATGGGCCAGTCGAAGCTCGCGGTGCTGGAGCGGCTCGGCGGCCCGCAGGAGCGGGTGCGGACGGCCACGGCTGCCGCCTTCGATCTCGCCGACGTGGTTGCGCTGAACATCGTCGGGCTCGAGGTGGTCGCCTCGCCCGATGCCCGGGTCGTGACACTGGCCCCGGGCCTCGACGATGCGCTGTTCGAGCATGACGGCCAGCTCACCAAGCGCGACATCCGCGCCGTGACGCTCTCGTCGCTGGCACCGCGGCAGGGCGAGCTGCTGTGGGACGTCGGGCTGGGGGCCGGATCGATCGCCATCGAATGGCTGCTGCGCCACCCCGCGATGCGCGCCATCGGCATCGAGGAGAGCGAGCAGCGGGCGGCGCGCGCGGCGCGCAACGCGGCGGCGCTCGGAACGCCCGACCTGCAGATCGTGCAGAAAGCCGCCCCGGCGGCGTTCGCGGGCCTGCCGACGCCGGACGCGATCTTCGTCGGCGGCGGCCTGTCCGATCCCGGCCTGCTCGACGCGGCCTGGGCGGCACTGAAGCCCGGCGGGCGCATCGTGGCGAACGCCGTGTCGCTCGCCTCGGAGGCGCGCCTGATCGACTGCTTCCAGAAGCATGGCGGCGAGATCACGCGGCTGCAGGTCGCCAAGGCGGGCCGCGTCGGCGCTGGCGACGTCTTCGTCTGGCGCCACGCCGCGCCGGTCACCCAGTGGCGCGCGAGGAAGCCGTGATCGTGGCGGGTGTGGGCTGCCGACGCGACACGTCGGCCGACGAGATCGAGCGGGTCGTGCGCCTGGCGCTCGACACGTTTCATCTCGCCGCCGAACGGCTGGAGGCCATCGCCACCGAAACGGGGAAGGCGACGGAGCCGGCATTTCCCGAAGTGGCGCGGCGTCTTTCCGCGAAACTGGTTGCCTGCACGGCGCTCGACCTCGACAAGGTGGCAGGCCGCGTGCTGACGCCATCCAAGCTCGTGCTGAAGACCAAGGGCGTGCCCTCGATCGCCGAGGCATCGGCGCTGGTCGTGGCGGGCCGCGCCGGCAGGCTGCTCGGCGCGCGGGTCGCCACCGAACGCGCGACCTGCGCCATTGCGATCGGAGAAGGGCGTTGACCATCCATTTCATCGGTGCGGGCCCGGGGGCCGCCGACCTCATCACGGTGCGCGGCCGCGACCTGATCGCGCGCTGCCCGGTCTGCCTCTATGCCGGCTCGCTGGTGCCGCAGGCGCTGCTCGGGCATTGCCCGCCCGGCGCGCGCATCGTCGACACCGCACCGATGTCGCTCGACGAGATCGTCGCCGAGTGCCGGCGGGCGACCGATGCCGGCCAGGACGTGGCGCGGCTGCATTCGGGCGACCTCTCGGTGTGGAGCGCGCTCGGCGAGCAGCTCCGCCGGCTCGACGAGGAGGAGATCCCCTACACGGTCACGCCCGGCGTGCCGGCCTTCGCCGCCGCGGCGGCGGCACTCGGCCAGGAGCTGACCTTGCCTGAGCTCGCCCAGTCGGTGGTGCTGACGCGGACCTCGGGCCGCGCCTCGGCGATGCCCCCGGGCGAGAAGCTCGCTTCGTTTGCCGCGACTGGCGCCACGCTGGCCGTCCATCTCTCGATCCATGTGCTCGACAAGGTCGTGGCCGATCTCGTCCCGCACTACGGCGCGGACTGTCCGGTCGCCGTCGTCTATCGCGCGACCTGGCCCGACGAGCGCGTGATCCGCGGTACCTTGAGCACCATCGCGGCCGAGGTGGCGAAGAGCCCGATGGAGCGCACGGCGCTGATCCTGGTCGGCAAGGTCCTGGGCGCGCGCGGGTTCCGCAACAGCGCGCTCTACGACGCCGCCTACCAGCGCCGGTTCCGCGGCCGCGGCACATGAACCCCTGCTCATGATTCTCGACGGTTTTCCGGATCTCCCCGACTTCCCGAGGGGCGAGGTGTGGCTCGCCGGTGCCGGCCCTGGCGATCCGCGCCTGCTGACGGTGCTGGCGCTGCATGCCGTCTCCAAGGCCGACGACATCGTGCATGACGCGCTGGTCGATCCGCGTGTATTGAAGCTCGCGCGCGCCGACGCGCATTTCATCAAGGTCGGCAAGCGCGGCGGCCGGCCCTCGCCACAGCAGCGCGACATCAACGAGACCCTGATCGAGCGCGCCCGGCTCGGCCGCCGCGTGTTGCGGCTGAAGGGCGGCGATCCGTTCGTGTTCGGGCGCGGCTGGGACGAGGCGATGGCGCTCGCCGCCGCCGGCATCCGCTTCCGCGTGATCCCGGGCCTGACCTCGGGGCTTGCCGGCGCGGCGCTGGCGGGAATCCCCGCGACCTCGCGCGACACCAACCATGCCGTCGTGCTGGCGGCCGGTCATCGCGCCGAAGACGGCCGCTCGGTCGCCGACTGGGAGGCGCTCGGCCGGCTCGGCCAGCCGCTGATCCTCTACATGCCGATGGCGCAGCTCGCGCACATCGCAGCGGCCCTGCAGAAGGGCGGGCTCGCGGCCGACACACCGGCGGCGATGATCCAGTCCGCCACGACAGGCGACGAGCGCGTGGTCGAAAGCACGCTGGGCAGCCTCGCCGCCGATGCCGCGCGGAGCGGGCTCGGCGCGCCGGCGATCGTGGTGATCGGCGCCATCGCGGGCCTGCGCCGGGAGCTGCTTGCCCAGATGGCGGGTTGGCAATGAGCGCGGGTCCGCGCGGCTTCATCGTCGCCGCGGCACGGTCGGGGGCGGGCAAGACGACTATCGCATCGGGCATCATCCGCGCGTTCGCCCGCCGCGGCCGCACCGTGCAGCCCTTCAAGTGTGGGCCGGACTATATCGATCCCGCCTTCCACACGGCCGCGACCGGGCGGCCGAGCTTCAACCTCGACACCTGGGCGATGGCGCCGGCGACCCTGGCCAGCCTGATCCGGCGCCACACCGCAGACCTCGCCGTCGTCGAAGGCGTGATGGGACTGTTCGACGGCGTCGCCTCGCGGGGCCAGTCGGCGCGCGGCGCCACGGCCGATCTCGCCGCCCTCGCGGGCTGGCCGCTCGTGCTGGTGCTCGACGTGTCGGGCCAGGCCGAGACGGCGGCGGCGATCGCGGCGGGCCTCGCGCGCTATCGCAGCGACGTCGAGGTTGCGGGCGTCATCCTCAACCGCGTGGCGAGCCCGCGCCATCTCGCCACCATCGCGCCGGCCCTGCAGCGCGAGGGCGTGAAGCTGTTCGGCGCCATCGGCACGGATCGCCGCTTCGTGCTGCCCGAGCGGCATCTGGGCCTCGTCCAGGCCGTCGAGATGCCCGACATCGTGGCCCGTCTCGATGCGCTTGCGGACGCCGTCGAGGGCGCGCTCGATCTCGAGGCGCTGGAAGCCGTCGCGCGTCCGGCCACCCTCGCCGGCGTGGCGGCGGCCACGGGTTTGCCGCAGCCCCTTCCGCCACCTGGGCAGCGCATCGCGCTGGCGCAGGATCGCGCCTTCTCCTTCGTGTATCCGCATCTCTGCGAAGGCTGGCGCGCCGCGGGCGCCGAAATCGTCCCGTTCTCGCCGCTCGCCGACGAGCCGCCCGATGCGGGCGCCGACGCGGTGTGGCTGCCCGGCGGCTATCCGGAGCTGCATGCAGGGACGCTGGCGAACGCGGCGAAATTCGCGGCCGGCATGCGTTCGCTGGCCGCGAAGTCGGTGCCGATCCACGGCGAGTGCGGCGGCTACATGGTGCTGGGGCGGGGGCTCGAGGCGGCCGACGGCAGGCGACATGCAATGCTGGGGCTGCTGCAGGTCGAGACCTCGTTCGCCAGGCGCCGCCTGCATCTCGGCTACCGTCGTGCCCGATTTCTCGTCGACAGCGTGCTCGGCCGCGCGGGGACCGAGGTCGCGGGGCACGAGTTCCACTATGCCGGCATCGTGTCGGCGGGCGACGATCCGCTCGTCGATTGCCGCGACGCCGCGGGCGCTGCGGTCGCCGAGGCCGGCGCGCGACGCGGCGCGGTGAGCGGCACGTTCTTCCACGCAATCGACCGGTGGCAATCATGACCCATCCGACCTTCGACGCCGCCTTCCGCGCCGAGTTCCGCGAGCTCGTGCTGTGGCGGCGCGACGTCAGGCGCTTCCGCGCCGACCCGGTGGCGCGCGAACGCATCGACGCGCTGCTCGAGGTCGCAAGCCATGCGCCGTCGGTCGGCCTGAGCCAGCCCTGGCGTTTCGTCTACGTCGACTCGGCCGACCGGCGCCGGGCCGTCGTCGAAAGCTTCACGCAGGCCAACGAGAAGGCTCTGGCCGGTTACGTGGGCGAGAAGCAGGCGATCTACGCCGGGCTGAAGCTCGAGGGGCTGAAGGAGGCGCCGGTGCATCTCGCGGTGTTCTCCGACGACGGCACCCACACCGGCAGCGGCCTCGGCCAGCAGACCATGCCGGAGACGCTGCATTATTCGGTGGTCGCCGCCATCCAGACCCTGTGGCTCGCCGCGCGCGCCGACGGCATCGGCATGGGCTGGGTGTCGATCCTCGATCCCCGGAAGGTGACGGCCGTGCTCGACGTGCCGGCGGGCTGGAGCCTCGTCGCCTATCTCTGCCTCGGCCTTCCCGCCGAGGAGCATCTCGATCCCGAACTCGAGCGGCATCACTGGGAAGTGCGCAGCGACCTCGGCGACGTCGTGTTCACGCGCTGAGGCTTGACGCTCGCCGACGCGGCTGCCAGTTTCGTCCGCGGTGGTTCCCGCAAGGGATCAATAGGGAACGCGGTGCGCCGGCTTCGGTCGGCAATCCCGCGGCTGCCCCCGCAACTGTGAGCGGCGAGCTTACGACCGGAATACCACTGGGAACGGCGACGTTCCTGGGAAGGTGGTCGAAGGCCAGGACCCGCAAGCCAGGAGACCTGCCACCAGCCGCGGTCACGCGCGAACGCATTGGGCGGGGTGTCCTGATGTAGAAACTGAACGATGCCGCAGGCCTCCGGGCAGCGTGGCATCGGCCAGCTACAGGTTCGCGGTGACGTACCGTTTGTGCGTCCCCGAGTCTGTCGTGACGAATTCTCCTGGAAGGCCTGCCGATCGATCCGTCGAGATCGATGCGCTCGAGCTCTATGCCTCGGCGATCGATGCGTCGGACTATGTCGGGAAGATCGCGCCGCTGGTGCGCCGCCTCGTGCCCGAGGTCGGCGAGCTGCTCGATGTCGGCGCGGGCGGCGGCCAGCTCGGCTCGGCATTGCGCGATCCGAAGCGGTCGTGGACCGCGATCGAGCCGTCGCCCACCATGCAGCGCCGCCTGCGGCTTCTGCCTGATCGGCCCCGCCTCGTCGCGGCGGGCTGGCACGATGCCGCCGTCTCCGACGGCGCGCACGACACCGTGCTGGCGGCGACCATGCCCGCCTACTTCGACCATCCCGAAGCCTTCCTGGCGCGCTGCCGCGCCTGGACGCGCCGCGCGATCGTGTGGGTCGTGCCGGCGCATCGCGGGCCGAAGGGCCTCTGCTTCGCCGGCTGCCTGCCGCCGGAGTGGCACGGCGAGGACGAGACGCCCGGCATCGACATCGTGATGCGCGGTCTGTCGCGACAATCGCGGCCGCAGCGCATGGAATTCGTCGACTGGACCTTCACCGGCATCGTTCCCGTTCTCGGGATGCTCGCCCAGTGGCAGGCCGGCCGGCTCGGCTGGGACGACGACGATCCGCGGCGCGCACGGCTCGCCGCCCACCTCGCTGCGCAGGCGACCGAAGTCGCCGGCGGCGCCCGTCTCGAAATTCCAAGAAGAACCGCCGTACTCGTTTGGGGGACACTATGAAGAGGCTCGGTCCTGCGCTGGTCATGGGTAGCGTCTTGCTGGTCGCGCTGCCGGCCGCCTCCCAGCAACAGGCACAATCGCCGCCGCAGCCCCAAACGCCCTCGGGCACGCCGATCCCGCCGCCGCGGAAGCCGGAATTCGGGCAATCGTCGACGCACGTCCTGCCCGAAGGCTTCATCACCGCGACCGGACGCTACGAGCCGATCAACCGCATCGCGGGCACCGTGCAGATCATCCACCAGGACCGCATCGAGAAGTCGACGGCGCTCTCGGTCGGCGAGCTCCTGTCGGAGAACGCCGTCGGCTTCATGAGCGAGTGGGCGCCCGGCCAGACCTCGATCAACATCCGCGGCGCTGCCTCGGAGGGCCAGGGCCGCGACTTCCGCAGCCAGGTGCTGGTGCTGATCAACGGTCATCGCGCCGGCACCGCCAACGTCTCCAAGCTGTCCAACGCCGACATCCAGCGCATCGAGATCGTGCGCGGCCCGAGCTCGGTGATTTACGGCAGCCAGAACATGGGCGGCGTCATCAACATCATCCTGAAGAACGGCCGCACCGCGCCGGGCGGCTTCGTCCAGGGCGAGCTCGGCTCGTGGGAGCTGCTCGAGGGGCAGGGGCAGTACGGCGGCGTCACCGAGGGCGGCTTCGACTACTACGGCGGCGTCGCGGCGAGCTCGCGCAACAATTACGGGCTGCCGGGCGGCAAGACCGAGGAGAACACCGCCTGGAAGCGCTTCAGCGGCACCGGCGTGCTCGGCTACCAGATCGACGAGAACAACCGGGTCGACGTCACGGCACGCACCGACGGCATCTACGATGCGGGGTTCCGCGGCTCGGCGGCCAACCTGTTCGCCAACGACACCCGCACCAACACCACGGTGGACGTCAGCGTCACCGGCAACACGCCGGACAAGGCGGCCGGCTACTTCTTCCAGGCCTACTATGCCAACGACGTCGACGCGCTCAACAACCCCTCGCCGTGGAGCGCGCTGAACAGCGCCGTCAACCGGACGACGATCGACTACAACCGCCGCCAGCTCGACATCGTCGGCACGCGCTTCCAGCCCAACTTCAACCTGTGGAAGGGCAACCAGCTCCTGGTCGGGCTCGACTGGGAGCGAAGCTGGATCCGCTCGAACCGCAACCGGCGCGGCGGCACGGCGGTCACCCAGACCTCGCCGCAGGACAACAACCAGACGGAAAACGTCTTCGCATTCTACCTCGAGGACTCGCAGAGCCTGATCGACGACCGGCTGGTCGTCCGCGGCGGCATCCGTCAGACCTACGGCAACACCTCGCTCGACTGGACCCCCTTCGCGCCGACCCTGATCACGGGCACGACCAACTACCAGGTCACGACCTGGACCGCGGGCGGCACGTTCCAGGCCGCGGATTGGCTGGGCTTCCGGGCCGGCGCGTCGAGCGGCTTCCGCGCGCCGACCGCAACCGAACTCGGCGCCAACTTCACGGTGACGCCGATCGGCACGACGATCTTCGGCAATCCCGGCCTCTACGCCGAGACCAGCCAGCAGATGGAGGCGGGCGCCACGTTCACCTGGGACGGCGGCCGCTTCGACTCGGTGGTGTTCCAGAACGTCATCGCCAACCGCATCACGGCCATCACGACGTCCAACGTCGGCGGCCGCATCAGCCAGCAGTACCAGAACAACCCGTCCAACATCGTCGTGCAGGGCGTGGAGTTCCAGGCCGAGGCCGACGTGGTGAAGAGCCTTAGGCTCAAGGTCGACGAGACATGGAACTGGCGGCTGTTCGGCAACGGCTACTACAACTTCAAGATGACCGACTACGGTGCGTTGGCCGCCGCCCGCACCGACATGGCGACGCGCATCAACCAGTACGGCATGGATATCGGCACCTCGTTTGGCCAGACCGGCACCATGCTGCCGTGGAACTTCTTCCTCGTCGGCATCCTGCGCGGGCCGATGTGGTACAATACCGAGGAAAGCCTTTCCCCGGTTTTCTTCCCCGGACAGGTCCGCTCGACGACCGCCTACCAGAAGGATCCGTTCTGGGTCTGGAAGGCGCGCGGCGAGATCGAAGTGCACAAGGGCCTGAAGCTGTTCGGTGCCGTCAACAACATCCTCAACGTCAACCAGCACCCGATCTTCATCGCCCTCGATCAGACGCAATGCGTCGCCAACCGGGCCAACCAGAACGGCGGTTGCGGCAACTCGCTGCCGGGCCGCGAGTTCATCGTCGGCTTCCAGGTCCGGTTCTGATGCGGTCGGTCGTCCCGTTGCTTCTTGCGACCGCGCTGACGCTCGCCGGCATCGCCGCTGCCGCAGCCGCGCCGGTCACTGTACACGACGCACTGGGGCGCGAGGTGACGATGCCCGTCCCGCCACAGCGCATCGTCACGATCTTCGCCTCCAACACCGAACTGGCGGCGGCGCTGGGGCTGGTCGACCGCATCGTCGGCATCGAGGCGTTCACGCGATTCCCGCCCGAGGTGCTGGGCAAGCCGCTGGTCGGAGGGCGGCTCGGCTTCTCCGTCGATGCGGTGGTCGGGCGCAGACCGGACCTCGTCGTGGTGACTCCGGCGCGGCAGGCCGCCCATCAGCTCGTCGATCCCATGGAGCGGCTCGGCATTCCCATACTCGTGCTGCTGCATCGCACGATGCCGGAGATCTTCTCCAACATCCGCCTGCTCGCCAAGGCTTGCGGCGTCGTCGAGCGCGGCGAGGAGGTCGTGTCGAGGCTGCAGGCGCGGCTCGACAGGGTGAAGGAGCGCGTCGAGGGCCGGAAGGCGCCGAGCGTGATCATGGTCACCGGACGGCTGGGCAACGGCATGATGCTGATTGCGCGGCCCGGCACCTATACCGGCGATGCGATCCTGCGCGCCGGCGGACGCTTCGCGCTGGAGAGCGGCATGCTCGCCCAGGTCTCGCCTGAGGCGATCCTCAGGGCCGACCCCGACGTGCTGCTGTTCGCAGGGTCGGAAAGGGACATGAACGAGTTGATCGCGCGGCCCGGCTGGGCGGACATGCGCGCCGTCCGGGAGAGGCGGAGCTTTGTCGTGGCGCGCACCGAGTTCCTGATTCCCGGCCCGCGCACCCTCGACGGCATCGAGAAGCTTGCCGCGCTCCTGCACCCGGCGGTGTCGCAATGACGGCCTGGCTTCGGATGGTCGTGGTGCTGCTGCTTGCCATGATGGTCGGCATTTCGGCCGGGCACGGCTGGGCCTCGCCGGCCGACGTGCTGCGCGCCGTCGCGGGCGATCCGTCGCTCGGCAGCCGACTGCTGGTCGAGTGGCGCATCCCGCGCGTGCTGGCGGCGGCGCTGGTCGGCGCGCTGCTGGGCCTCGGCGGCACCGTCTTCCAGGGCGTGTTCCGCAACCCGCTGGCCGAGCCCTACCTGCTGGGGTCTGCGGGCGGTGCGGCGCTCGGTGCCACCGTCGCTCTGCTGGTGCCGCTTGCCGTGCCGCAGCCGCTGCTGCTGCCGGTGCTGGCCTTCGCCGGCGCCTGGGGTGCCACCCTGCTCGTGATCGGCATCAGCCGCGTCTCGGGCGCGGTCGATGCTGCGGGCATGCTGCTGGCGGGCGTCGCGGTCGCGGCGATCCTGGGCGCGCTGCGCTCGTTTCTGATGCTGGCGCTGTCCGACGAGACGATAAGCCTGCAGATCGTGCTGAGCTGGGTGCTGGGCGGTGTGCAGACGCCGAGCTGGCCGATGCTCGGGCTGTTGGCCGCGATCACCGCGGCTTGTGTGGGGCTTACGCTGCTGATCGCGGGCCGGCTCGACATCCTGGGCCTCGGCGAGACCATGGCCACGTCGTTCGGCTTGAACGTCCATCGCTTCATCATGGTGGCGGTGCTGGCGGGGTCGGTCGTGGTCGCCGCCGCCATTGCGTTCGGCGGGCTGGTCGCCTTCGTCGGCCTCGCCGCGCCGCATATCGCGCGCTGGCTGGTCGGTCCGCTGCACAAGCCGCTGCTGCCGGCCTCGGCCCTCGTCGGCGCCATCGTGGTGACGCTGGGCGATGCCATCTCCCGCTCGGCCCTGCCGCCGGCCGAAATCCCCCTCGGCCTCGTCACGGCGGTGGCGGGCGGGCCATTCTTCATCGTCCTGCTGGCGCGGAGATTGCGCAAATGACCGCGCTCTCGGCCGATAATCTCTCGGTGCAGCGTGGTGGCGCCACGCTGCTCGACGGGCTTTCGTTGTCACTAGGCCCCACCGGTTCAGTGGCCGTGATCGGCCCCAACGGGGCAGGCAAGTCGACGCTGTTGAAGGTGCTGGCCGGCATCGAGTCCCCGACCGGCGGCCGCGTGCTGCTGGGCGACCGCGACCTCGCCACGCTCCGGCACTCGATGCGCGCGCGCTCGATCGGTTTCGTGCCGCAGCATTTCGATCCGCACTGGGATCTCTCCGTCGCCGAGCTGGTGCGGCTGGGCGCGGAACGCGGCGAGCGCGTGCCGCAGGGCGCCCTCGACGCCGCCATCGCCGCGTTCGAGCTGGCGGGCCTCGGCCCGCGCCGCTGGTCGACGCTGTCGGGCGGCGAGCGGGCGCGCGTGCTGCTGGCCACCGTTCTCGTTGTCGACCCGCCGGTGTTGCTGGCCGACGAGCCGGCGGCCAGCCTCGACATCCGCCATCGCCTCGACGTCGTCCAGGCGCTGGCCGCGCGCGGCCGCAAGCGGCTGTCCGTCGTCGTGGTGCACGATCTCGACCTCGCCTTCGCGTATTTCGACCGGGTCGTGCTGGTCGACGGCGGCAGGATCGCGGCCGATGCGGCGGTGGCGGACCTGATCGGCGATCCGTGCCTCGACGCGGCGTTCGGCGTGCGCTTCGAGCGGCTCAGGACGGACGACGGCTGGCTGCTGCGGGCCCGTCGCGCCTGAGTTCGCGGCTTTGACACCCGGACTCGGCCGGGCATTATTGCGCTTCATCATCGGGGGATGCGCGTGACTTCAGGAGATCGACCGGCCGGCCAACCGATCTCCGACGGCGCATACTACTTCCTGGCCGCCCTGTGCGGCGTCGCCACGGGCGTGGTCGGTGCGGCGTTCCATCTCGTCGTCGACCGGCTGATGACATGGCCGGCCCGGCTGGTCGCGCATTTCGGCCGCGAGCCGTCCACCATCGCGATGGCGGCCGGTATCGCCGCGGCGGGCCTCGTCGCGGCCTTCTTCCTCACGCGCAAGATCGCGCCGGAAGCCGCGGGCAGCGGCGTGCAGGAAATCGAGGGCGCCATGGAGGGCCTGCGCGAGGTGCGCTGGCGGCGCGTCCTGCCGGTCAAATTCGCGGGCGGCGTGCTGTCGCTCTCGTCCGGCCTGGTGGCGGGCCGCGAGGGCCCGACCATCCACATGGGCGCATCCATCGCGCAGGCGATCTCCGAGCGTATGGGCCTTACGGAAGCGGAGCTGCGGGGCCTGCTGGCGGCCGGCGCCGCGGCGGGCCTGTCCGCCGCCTTCAATGCGCCGCTGGCGGCGATCCTTTTCGTCATCGAGGAGACGCGCAAGCAGTTCCGCTACACCTTCCGCTCCTACACCGCGGTCATCGTCGCCTCGGCAGCGAGCGCGATCGGCATGGAGCTCGTCGGCGGCACCGCACCGCCGCTCAAGCTCGACAATGCCGAGATGCCGCTGGCGCTGATCCCGGCGTTCCTCGTGCTGGGTGCGGTGCTGGGTGGAATGGGGCTCCTGTTCAACCGGACGCTGCTCTTCATGCTCGACTGGACGGCGGCGACCTTCCGCCGCGCGCCCTTCGTCCCGGCCTTGGTCGTCGGCGCGACGGCCGGTGCGCTGGCGATCGTCTTTCCGCAGGCGGTGGGCGGCGGCGAGCTGATCATTCCCGGATTCGTCACCGGCAACCTCGCCGTCACCACCTTGCTGGTCCTCGGCCTGGTTCGATTCGCGGGTGCCATGGTGAGCTATCCGGTCGGCGTGCCGGGCGGCATCTTCGCACCCATGCTCGCCATTGCCACTGTGTTCGGCCTGCTTGCCGCCGCGTTGCTCGACGCCGTCATGCCGCTGCCGCCGCTCGGCGCCGCCGCCTTCGCCATCGCCGCGATGGGCGGGCTGTTCTCCGCCACCATCCGTGCGCCGCTGGTCGGCGTGGTGCTGGCGGCCGAGCTGACCGGCGGCTATGCGCTGATCCTGCCGCTGATCGTGACCTGCGCGACGTCGAATGCGGTCTCGCAGGCGCTGGGCGGCCGGCCGATCTACGAGCTCCTGCTGGAGCGCACGCTGCGGCTGGCTGGCCAGGCCATGCCGCCGTCGCGGGTCGGCGTATCGGCGCCGATCGGCGTCGACGACGAGCCGAAGCGCTAATTGCGGCCGGACAGGAACCAGTCGAGGATCGGCGCGTTCTCGTCGCGCGGATAGGTGTGCGAGAGGTCGGCGATCTCTCGGTAGACCACATCGGCGCCGGCATCCTTCAGGGAACGCTCCGCCATCTGCGCCATCTCGGGCGGGAACATCCAGTCCTGCACGCCGTGCACGATGCGGACCGGCAGGCCGCGCACGCGGTTGCCGTCGGCGAAGTTCATCAGCAGTGGATGGAAGCTGGCGGCGATCGGCGCGAGGTGCGTGAAGCGGCAATCGCCGCGCAGGCCCAGCACGTAGGTGAAGGTGCCGCCGTCGCTCATGCCGGTCAGCAGCTTGTGCGAGGCATCGACGTTCCAATTCGTCGCGACATGGTTGACCATGCGGTCGATGTTGGGGCCGTCGACCTCCGGCTCCATCAGCGACCAGGTGGCGCCGAGCGCCGTCGGCGCCAGCAGGATGAGGCCGCGCGTGCGGGCCTCGCGCAGCCAGCTCCACAGGAAGGCGCCGCCGTTGCCGCTGCCACCGTGCAGGGCGACGACCAGCGGCCAGTCGCGGGCCTCGTCGTAGTATTCCGGGACGTAGAGCGAGAAGGCGCCGCGCGCGCCCGAGGGGCCGCCGACATGCATGAAGCCCACGCCCTCGCGCTGCAGATCGACGGCGCCGAGGCGCTCGACGAGGGCCGTGTCGCCGCGCGCCGCCTGTTCGAGGAAGAAATGGCTGACCGGCCGGAGGTGCGCGGCCAGGGGATAGAGCGCCTCGCAGGCCCGCGCATACCCGCGCAAGGCGCGATAGGCGGCCACGATGGGCTGCGGCGCTTCGGGCGCGGCGAACAGGCCCGAGAGCGACTCGCCCGCGAAGCCGGCGGCGCGTTCCAGTTGATCGCGCACCGGGGCAAGCCTTTCCGGCCAGTCGAGCGCGCGCGAGGCGGCAAGGGCGGGCGCGAGATCGTCGTTGCGGCCCTTCAGCGCGCCGAGAAGCTCGGGCAGGGATTGCGGCGACAGATGGCGGGCCGCGAACTCGATCGCATGCAGGGCACGGAGCGTCGCCGGCACCAGCGCGGAGATGGCGCCGATGGCGGCCTCGTTGTCCGCGTCCGCCATCAGTCCTTCAGCGCCGTCGCCTCGAGCGCCGGCTTGCCGCGGATCATGTCGGCCGCCTTCTCGGCGATCATCAGCACCGAGGCGTTGAGGTTGGCCGACGGCATGGTCGGCATCACCGAGGCGTCGACGACGCGCAGGCCCTCGATGCCGCGTACGCGCAACTGGTCGTCGACCACGGAGGTCGGGTCGCTGTCGGGCGCCATGCGGCAGGTGCCCATGAGATGGAACGTCGTCGTGCCGCGTTCCCTGGCGGCCTGCAGAAGCTCGTCATCCGACTGCTTCTCCGCGCCGGGGAATTCCTCGCGATCGTAGTATTTGCTGAGGGGACGCGAGCCCAGCAGGCGGCGCGCGAGCTTCATGCCGGCCAGCAGCACACGCCGGTCGCTTTCGGCCGTGAGATAGTTCGGCTGGATGATGGGGTGCTCGAACGGATCGGCCGAGCGGGCGCGGATGTAGCCGATCGAATCGGGGCGCTGCTGCCAGGAGGCGATGGTCATGCCGGGGAAGTCGTCGAGCGTGGACTGCACGCCTTCCTTGTAGCTCGCCGGCGTGAAGGTGAGCTGCAGGTCGTAGTTGTCGACGCGCTCGTCGGATTTCCAGAAGACGTAGATCAGGGTCGGGTTGAGGGCGAGGATGCCGCGCCGCGTCGCGGCGTATTTCAGCACCTCGCCGACGAGGCGGAGCCCCTTGGAGCGCTCGTTGATGCTGGTGGCGTTCTTGACGCGCGCGACGAACCGCGGCGCGTAGTGGTCGCGCAGATTCTCGCCGACGCCCGCCAGCTCGTGCTGGACCTCGATGCCGAGCGATTTCAGCAGCGTCGCCGGGCCGATGCCCGAGAGCTGCAGGAGCTGCGGCGAGTTCACCGTGCCGCCGCTCAGGATCACTTCCCGGCGTGCCCGCACTTCGATCGGCCGGCCGCCGCGGCCACCCCTGTTGTAGCGAATGCCCACCGCGCGTTTGCCCTCGAGCAGGACCTGGGTCGCGTGCGCGTTGGTGCGCACCGTGAGGTTGGGCCGCTTCATCGCGGGATGTAGGTAGCCGCGCGCGGCGCTGACCCGGCGGCCGCTGGCGATGATGCGCTGCACGTAGCTGACGCCCGCCTGCATCGTGCCGTTGTAGTCGCGGTTGCGCGGGATGCCCATCTCGACCGCGCCCTCGATGAAGGCCTCGCACAGGGGATCGCGCCACTCGAGGTCGGTGATCGGGAGATTGCCGTCCTTGCCGCGGAAGGTCGGATCGGCCTCGCCCATGCGCCGCTCGCTGCGCCGGAAGTAGGGGAGCACGTCGGCATAACCCCAGCCGCGATTGCCGCGCTGCGCCCAGCCGTCGAAGTCGAGCCGCTGGCCGCGATTGTAGATGTGGCCGTTGATCGAGGAGGAGCCGCCCAGGGTCTTGCCGCGCGGCGCGGCGATGGCGCGGCCGCCGGTCCATTGGCTGGGCTCGGACTTGTAGAGCCAGTTCACCTTGGGATCGACCAGCGTGTACATGAAGCCGGCCGGGATGTGGATGAAGGGGTGCCAATCGCTGGGTCCCGCCTCGAGCACGCAGACCGTCACGTTGGGATCCTCGCTCAGCCGGCTGGCGAGCACGCTGCCGGCCGATCCGGCGCCCACGATCACGTAGTCGAAACTCTCCATTGCCCCGCGCTTTCTTCCGCCGCGAGGATAGACCACGGGATCGCCGTCGGAGGCAACTCAGAAGCGACCGGCGCGGGGCAGGACGATGACCACCGAGAGGCCACCTCCCTGGAGGTTGTCGGCGCTCACCTGGCCACCCAGCGCCTCGACGTTGCGTCGCACCATCCAGAGGCCGATTCCGGAATGCTCGACACCGCGGTCGCTGCCCGTCCCGTCGTCCGGCCGCGATGAGAAATAGCGCTCGAAGACGTGCGGCCTCTGCGCCGGATCGATGCCGGGGCCCTCGTCCTCGATCCTGAGCTCGACCGTCTCGGGCAACGTCCTCAGCGCGACCGTGATGGCCGCGCCGGCGGGCGAGAAGCTGATGGCATTCTCCAGCACCGCCTGCAGGACGGCTTCCAGCATGCCGGCGCCGGCGCGGACCCGGGCATCGCGGTCGAGCCGCAGGACCAGCCGCTGGCGGCGCGAGGCCAGGATCTCCTGGAAGTGGCGGGCCGCTTCCTCGATCAGCGGCGCGACGTCGGTCGGCAGGCGCGGCGCATCGATCAGGTCGGCGGCGCCGAGATCGTGACGCTGGACGGCGTTGACCAGCTTGAGCAGGCGGGCGAGCGAGGAGTCGACGATCTCGAGCGCCCGCCGCGCGCGCTGATCGCTCTCGGGCACGGCGCGCCGCACCGGCTTCATCGCCGACTGCACCGCCGCGAGCGGCGTCTTGAAGGAGTGCGCGTTGTCCTCGGCGGTCTGCCGGATGTCGCGCGACACACGGCGCAGCTCGCGGACCAGCCGGTCGAAGGTGCGCGCCACGCCGGCCAGCTCGGGCACGACGTTGCGCTCGGCGAAGGTCGCGTCGCGGCCGCGGCCGAGCGCGATCTCGTCGGCGGTGGTCCGGAAGCGGCGCAGGCTGAAACGAATGCTGACGGCGATCAGCACCGCAAGCAGCGCCACCACGAGATAGATCGCCGCGGCGAGGCGGATCTCGCGCGTCTCCCAATAGGGCCGGCCGATCGAGGTGTTGAGGAAGTCGGACGTGACGTGGGTCGAGGTCAGCACCCAGCAGACGCCGCCCGCCCGGATGGGGATGATCGAGGTCAGCAACTCGACCGAGCCGTCGGCCTGGCGGTAGCGGATCTCGTCGCCGGCATCCCAGGTGCAGGCCTGCGAGAGGCGCTTCAGGATGCCGAGCTTGCCGAGCTCCTCGAGGTCGGCGGCGATCTCCTCGGGCTGGCGCAGCGGCGCCGAGCCCACGAGGTAGAACTTGCCGGCGGTGCGTTCGGCCGGAGGCTGGAACATCAGCTTCAGGACCGTGCCGCTGCTCGCATACCTGGCGAGCTCCCGATTGAGCGACATCGGCGCCGCGGTGTCGACCTCGCGGAGGACGGGACCGAGCGCATCGGCGATGAGCCGGCTGCGATCCTGGACGGCGCGCGTCACCAGGACGCGCATCTGCCGGTCGGCGCTCTCGAACTGGCCGTAGAGCACGACCGGCAGCGCCACGAAGATGGCGATCAGGGCCGCCAGCTTCAGCGTGAGCGAATCGGCGAGCCGGCGCAGCATCGACACGCCGGTCGGCGCGCTACTCCTTGCCCCAGCGGTAGCCGAACGACTGGTAGTTGGCGATCTCGGCGAAGTCGGCGTCGATGGCGCGGAACTTGTTGCGTATCCGCTTGATGCAGGACCGGACGTTCGTTCGGTAGCCATTCTCGCCGCTCCCCGCGATGAAGCCCTCGTAGTGCATGCAGTCGTAGACCGCACGATAGGTCACGAAGCTGCCGATGTTGGACGCGAGCAGGTGCACGATCTTGAACTCGGTGACCGTCAGGTTGAGGTCGGAATCGTCCCAGTGGGCCCGGCTGACGGCCGGCTTGAGCAGCAGCCGGCCGCAGTGGAAATTGCCGTCCGCGCCCGGGCTGGCCGGCTTGCCGGTCCGGTCGGCGATCAGCCGCAGCCGCCGCGCCAGGATCGGGATGCCGCGCGACTTGTCGACGAAGTCGAGCGCGCCGCGATCGAAGGCGAGCTTCTCGTAGTCGGGGAGCGTGCGGCCGGTCAGGAACACGACCGGCAGCTCGATGCCGCGGCGCCTCAGCTGCGGCAGCAGGTCGATGCCGGACACCCTGGGAAGATTCCAGTCGAGTACGACGATCTCGACATCGGGGGTTCCCGACATGAAGGCGAGCAGGCCGGCGCCGTCGCGGAACGCCGCGACGTCGAAGCCGTGATCCTCAAGCTCGCCGCACGCCGCCTCGCGGAAGTCGTCGTCGTCCTCGACGAAGGCGATGCGGACACGCCGCTCGTCCGTTCCCGCGCTACCCTCCGGCGGCAAGGCGCGACTGGACACGGGCGATGCAGAGCCGTTTTCCTTCATCTGTGTCGTCATCGCTCCTCACCTTGTAAGCTAGGGTTCCGAACTGCTTGGTCTCGACATCCGGGTAGAGCTGGATGTCGAGGGTGCACTTGCCGTCCCGGTATCGCCACTGCTTGCCGGGCGGATGCGTTTCCTCGCTCGTCGGCGCGCCGAGCAGGGCGCGAAGCTCGGCTTCGGTCTTGCCCGTCAGCGAGATCTGCGGACTGCCCGACGGTGCGCGGGCCGGGCCGCCGTCGGCCGGCGTCGCGGCCGCCGACGCCTGCACCGGCGCCGCCGCGCTGCCCCGGACGGTGGCGGCCGGTTGCGCCCGCGACGCGGTCGCGGCGCCCGGGCTGGTTGCGGGCGCCGTGCGGCGTGCCTGCGAAGAGGCAGGCGGCGGATTGGGCCGGCCGAACAGGTCGTCCCGGGCCGATCGCGCCACGTCGCATCCCGACAGGAGCAACAGTCCGACCCCGACGGTCCGTGTCATCAGGCTGCCGATATTCATTCCGCATCCGAACGATCTGTATGCACCAACGCGTAAGGCCATCATGTGGCAGGTTTGCGGCGTTGTCCGCCCCAAAGCCGGAAACATCCTTTCCCTGGTGCCGGCCGTACCGCGGATCGTCGCCGGGCTGGCACCGCGTCGCAGGGTTGCGGCAGGCTGGCGCGTTCTGCCGGAAGCCGCTGCTGAGCGGCGACGTTTGTGGTCTACTAGGAGAAGAGAGGCCCCTGACACAGGGGAAGAACGGATGCCGGTTCCCAACATGCCCAGCGAGCAGCTGCGCGCGGCGGTGAAGGCGCTCGAGCAGGCGCTCTACAATCATGACCAATGGAGCGAGGCGCTCTACGGCACCCTGATCTGCCGCCTGCCGCCGGACGAGCGGGACCTGGCCGCCGATGCCTATCGCCGGTGCCGGTTCGGGCAATGGTTCCACAACTCCGGCGCGGCCACGCTGGCAGGCTATCCCGGGATCGAAGCGATCGGCGTCGAGCATCAGCGCACGCACGAGTATGCGGCGACGCTTCTGCGGTCGGCCGCGAGCGGCGAGCCGATCACGCTGCAGGACTACGAGCGCTTCGGGTCGGCCCTGAAGCGCCTGCGGCTCGAAATCGCGACCGTTCAGCACGAGCTCAAGGATGCACTGTTCAATCTCGATCCGCTGACGGGTACGCCAAGCCGCATCGGCATGCTCACCAAGCTGCGTGAGCTGCAGGCGCTCGTGCAGCGCAAGGTGCAGGCATGCACGATCGCCATGATGGACCTCGACCGCTTCAAGACCGTCAACGACACCTACGGGCACGGCGTCGGCGACAAGGTGCTGGTCGGCTTTGCCCACCACATCATGGCGCACCTGCGTCCCTACGACAGGCTGTTCCGCTACGGCGGCGAGGAGTTCCTGCTGTGCCTGCCCGACACCGACCTGCAGGCGGGGCGGGACATCGTCGAGCGGCTGCGCGGGGAGTTGGCGTCGTTGCCGTTTACCGCGGAAGGCAAGGGCGCGTTCAATGTCACGGCGTCGTTCGGATTGACCCTCCTCGACCCCGACGTGCCGGTGGAGCAGTCCATCGAGCGCGCCGACAAGGCGCTCTTTGCCGCCAAGGCGAGGGGGCGGAACTGTGCCGTCCTGTGGGACGCGTCGATGAACGCCTGATGCGGCAACGCCCGAAAGTCGGCGGTGACGGGATCGCCGACCGCCGATATCATCGACGGGGAAGGTAGAGAGAATTGTCGGAGAGAACCGTGTCGCGTTCTCGTCCGGCATGATCGGCACAAGGGGATGATCTTGGGTGGCGAATCCAAGGGGGTGTGCGCAGACGCTGGCGTCGGCCGGCGCTTTGCCTGCCGCCCCGCGATCCATCGCACATCGCCTGCGATGCCGTTCCGGAGGGTGCCGCGTTGAGCGCCGAGGAACAGGCGCGTCAGCGAAGGTCGTCGGACGCGCTGCCGGTCCCGACCTCCGCCGCTTCGCCCCCGGCCACGACGACGTCCTCCGGGGAAGCCGACCGCCGGCAGGTCGATCGGCGGCGCGTCAACATCCTGGACCAGGCCCCGCACGCGGCGCCGCCGGTCCTGCCCACGCCGCAAGGCGGCATCTCGGATGCCCGTGCGGCCGTGGCGAAGGCCGTGGGCAGGCTGGGGCCGGCCCTCGGCAACGTGTTCCTGATCCCCCATCCCTGGATCGGCATGCTGCTGTGGCTCGCGCTGGGATCGAACCCGGGCCTCGCCGCCTTCGGCCTGCTGGGGCTGGCCATGGCCCTGGCCGCCATGGCCGCTCTCGGCGTCAGGGAGGAAATCTGGGCCGGCGGCGGACTGAAGGCCAACACCCTGATGGCCGCGGTGGCGGCAGGCTGGATGACCGCGCCGACGGTCTATCCGCTGCACACCCAGATCGCGATCGCCGCGACGGCGGCGGCGTCCTCGTTCGTCATCACCGCGGCGATCATGCGGGCGATGAGGCGGACGGAATCGCCGTCGCTGCTCTGGGGCTACTGCATCGTTGCCGCAACGATGTTCGCGCTGTTCCCGGTCGGCGTGCAGATGGCCGTGGAGCCGCTCACCTGGTGGCACAAGCAGCCACAGGACGCCGTGGAATGGATCGTGACGTTCCTGAAGTCGATCGGCGCGCTCCTGTTCGCGCCGACGATCGAGGGCGGCGTCATCGTCGCCTGCGCGGCCGTGCTGTGGTCGCGGGCGGCGTTCGCGGCCGGGGTGATCGGCTGGGCCGTCGGCGCGATCGTCGCCTTGAACGTGCAAAGCCTCGGCGTGCCGTACACCTGGCTGCCGGCCTCCTACAATTTCTTCGTCGCCGGCATGGCGATCGGCGCGTTCCTCGTCGTGCCGGGCTACTCCAGTCTTCTGCTTGCCGGCCTGGCCGGCGCGGTGGCCTCGCTGGTCGGCGTCGCGCTGCAGAGTCTTTTCCCGTTGCTCGCCTATCTTCCCGTGGCCGCCGGCCTGACGATCTGGGTCGGTCTGGGGACGCTGGCGCTGGCCTCGGATCGCCGCGGGTTCTGGCGCAATCGCTGGCCGCAGGTGACGCCCGAGGAGGCGTGGTGGCGCGACACCCTGTGGCTGCAGCGGTTCGGTCGGGGCGAGCCGCTGCTCGTCCTTCCGGTCGCCGGCGCGGTCCAGGTCAGCCAGGGGTTCAGCGGCTCGCCGGATCAATCCAGACGGCTGCGCCATGCGCTCGACGGGGTGCGGGCGCCGGCGGGCGTCGGCCCCGGCGATCTCGCGACCGCAGAGTCGATCTGGAATGCCGCGGTGTCGGCGCCTGCCGCGGGGATCGTCGAGCAGGTGAAAGACGGGCTTGCCGACAATCCCCTCGGCGTCGGCAACTTCGCGGAAGCCTGGGGCAACTACGTCTCGATTCGTCTCGATCAGGGCGGCTGGGCGCTGCTGGCCCATCTCAAGCAGTGGAGCATCGCGGTCAGGCCCGGCGCGCGCGTCGAGCTCGGCTCGTATCTCGGCGCGGTCGGCAACTCCGGCCGTTCGGCGGTTCCGCACCTTCATCTCCAGGTCCAGGCCGGTCCCGATCCGGACGCGCGCACGATCCCGTTCAGGCTGGCCAACTATCGCTCGGGCACGGCGCCCGGCCAGCCGCTGCTGGAATGGAATGCCGCGAAGGTGCCGGCGCTGGGCTCGGTCGTCATGCACGCGACGCCGAACGCGCGCGTCCATGCCCTGCTCGCGGGCCTCGCGCCCGGCACCGCGGTCTGGACGGCGGAGGTGCACGGGACGTTGCCGCGCGCCTTCCGCGAGTCGCGCCCGGGCGTGGGCGTCGAGGTCGGGCACGCGCTCGATCCGCAGGGCCGTTATCGTCTCACCTGCGACGACGGCAGCCTGGTCGCCGCGCTCGCCCCCGACGCCTGGCGCATCGTCGAGCAGGATGGCGCGGCGCCGCTCCTGAGATTGCTGGCCCACGGCGTGCCGTCCGTCCCCTACGGGGCCGAGGTCGGCATGACCTGGACCGACGTCGTGCCCGCCATGCCGGCCGGCCCCGCGCGCTGGATCACGCTGACGCTGGCGCCGTACCGGATCCGCCCCTTCGTCTATGCCCGCTCGGTCTGCAGGATGGCGTACGGCCGTCGCGCCACCGACAGGCTGATCGTCGAAACCGTGCTGGCGCCGCTTCGACCGTCGCTGCCGTCACGGATCGTCTGCTCCTTCGACAAGGTGCGCGGGCCCGTGGATATCGAGGCGACCTTCGAGGGGGGAAGCATCCGCTACTCGATCCTGTCCTTCACGCCGGGCACGCCCTTCTAGCCGCCGATCCATGCAGCCTCGATGCGGAAGTAGCGGCTGATACGGGAAGTGCAATTGACGCCGCGAAAGCCGCACGCTCTAGTTGATCCGTGCGATCGCTCCCGACGAGGTGAGGCAACAGTCTTCAGGATGTCCGGATAGGCGCGAGGTCCTGCAATGCCGCGAACAGTCAAGGGGCCGCCTCAGCTCGACGCCGTGTTCGACGAGGCGGAAGAGCGTCTCGGCCGGTTTTTCGGGGATCGGCAGGATGATCCGTCCAAGGGCACCATCAGGATATCGGACGAGCGGTTCATTCTCGTTCGCGGCGCGGCGCTGTCGATCGAGTTCCTCGAGCTTTTCAAGCGCCTGTTCGCGCACCCGGACGGCGCGTCCGCCGGAGTCGCCGGGCGCGTTCTGTTCGATGTCGCCCACGCGCTCGGGAAGTCCGACGGCGAGCACTTTCACAGGTCGATGGGGCTGGCCGATCCGGCGAGCAAGCTGGCGGCGGGGCCCGTCTTCTTCGCCCACGCCGGATGGGGCTCGGTGCGGATACTGGAGGAATCGAAGCCCGTACCTTCGGAGGACTACTATCTCCTCTACGAGCACCTCAATTCGTTCGAGTCCGATGCCTGGATCGGCGGCGGCAAGCTGAGCGATTTCCCCGTCTGCTTCATGCACGCCGGATATTCCTCGGGATGGTGCGAGGCGAGCTTTGGCTTGCCGCTGGTCGCCGCCGAGATTTCGTGCCGGGCCAGAGGGGACGACGCATGCCGCTTCATCATGGCACCGCCGAATCGGATCCGGGATCACGTGCTGGCTTACCTCGGGACCACGCCCGACTGGCCGATGATGGTTCTGGACGACGACCTCTGGCGGTCCCTCAAGCGCGACTGGGCAAAGGAAGCCCTGCTCGAGAGGGCGCTGCGCGACAGCGAGAGGGATTTCCGCCGCCTGTTCGAGCTCTCGCCCGATGCCATCGTCGTCTGGAGGATGGATCAGACCATCCGGTCGGCCAACAAGGCAGCGGCGACGCTCCTCGGATACGACGATCCCGCGGACCTCGTGGGGAGGAGCTGGCCGGAGTTCGTCGTCGCGGAGGACCGACCCCATTCGGTCGAGAATGCCAGGAAGGTCGAGAACGACGGCGGATCGATCGAGGCCGAGTTCAGGATGCAGCGCAAGGACGGCAGCCGGTTCTTCGCCCAGGGGCGCCTGGTCATGCTCTGGGACGCCGACGGAAAGCCGGTCGAAACCATTGCGATCGCCCGCGACATATCCGGCCACAAGACGACGGAAGCGGCGCTGCGCGAGCAGGCGCTACGCGACCAGCTGACCGGTCTGCCCAACCGACCCGCCTTTCTCGAGCGGCTCCAGGAGGCGTTCGCCGCGGGCCGGCGCGGGGCGGAGGGCTTTGCCGTCCTCTACATCGACGTCGACCTGTTCAAGGACGTCAACGATACGCTGGGGCACGCGGCCGGCGATCGCCTCCTTCGACTGGTCGCGGCCCGTCTCCGGAACGGCGTGCGCGGCAGCGATTTCGTCGCGCGGTTCGGCGGCGACGAGTTCGCGATCCTCCAGACCGGCCTGAGCGACCCTGCGGACGCCGGCGTGCTGGCGCTGGCGCTCACCAGGTCGATGGCCGCTCCATTCGACATCGACGGCAACACGGTGCACGTCACGATCAGCACCGGAATTTCCTTCTACGATCCGGAGATCGAGGGGCCGGAGGCGATGTTGACCCAGGCCGATCTCGCTCTCTATCGCGCGAAGGGAGAAGGCCGCGACCGCTATTGCTTCCATGCGGTGGAACTCGACCGGCAGGTGCGCGAGCGCGTCGCGCTGACCAACGAGCTGCGCACTGCGTTCGACAGGAACGAGCTCGAAGTCTACTACCAGCCGCAGGTCGAGATGGTGTCCGGCAGGATCGTCGGCGTCGAAGCGCTGGCGCGATGGAACCATCCGCAGCGCGGCCTGACGCTGCCGGGGGGGCTTCATCCCGGTCGCCGAGCACGCCGGCCTCATCAAGGCGCTCGGGCGCTGGGTACTCGACGAATCGTGTCGGCAGATGAGAGCCTGGCGCGACGCCGGGATCGCGCCGCCCGTCGTCGCCGTCAACGTGTCGGCTGCGCAATTCAAGACCGACCACGACTTCGACAGGGACTTCGCCGATATCATGGCGAAGCACGGTCTTTCCGCCGCAGACGTCGAACTCGAGCTCACCGAATCCGTGCTGCTCGAGACGACGCAGGAGCACCGTGGCGTCGTGGAACGCCTGCAGCAGGCCGGCGTGAAGATGGCGATCGACGATTTCGGCACGGGATATTCCTCGCTCCACTACCTGCGAAGCTACCGTTTCAACCACCTCAAGGTCGCCCAGCAATTCGTCGCCGGCCTGCCGGCAAACAGCGGCGACGCGGCGATCACACGCGCGACCCTGAGCCTCGCCCGCGAGTTCGGCATCGGCGTCATCGCCGAGGGCGTCGAGACCGCCGAACAGGCCGCCTACCTGTTGTCCCTCGGATGCGAACACGCGCAGGGATTCCACTTCGCCAGGCCGTTGCCCGCTGGGGCCGTCACGGAGCTGCTGCGTGAGGGGAAAGTAGGCGTCGAAAGCGCCCCGGCCCGGTAGGCATGCGGCCGGCGAAGTCGCGGCGCGCAACACGCTCGCGGCATCAGTCGGGCGAACCGGCCCTTCCCGCGACGCCGTCGAGCGCGGCGAACGCCCAATCCGGCAGATCGAGTTCGGCGGCGGACAGATTCTGCCGCAGATGCGCGACCGACGAGGTGCCGGGAATCGGCAGAATGTTGGACGCCCGGCGGAGCAGCCACGCCAGCGCGACCTGCATGGGCAGGACGCCGAGACCCTGCGCAACATCGGACAGGATCGACGATTGCAGCGGGCTGAACCCGCCAAGCGGGAAGTACGGCACATAGGCGATGTCGGCGCGGGCAAGGTCGTCGATCAGGGAGTCGTCCATGCGGTACGCCAGGTTGTAGCGGTTCTGCACGCAGACGATCTTGCAGATCCGGCGTCCTTCCGCGACTTGCGCCGGCGTGACGTTGCTGAGGCCGATGTGGCGGACAAGGCCCTGCCGCTGAAGCTCGGCGAGGGCGGCGAGGGGTGCCTCGATGGAACCCTCGGCCGGGCCATGAGCGCCGAACATGACGCGCAGGTTGACCACGTCGAGCGAATCCAGACCGAGGTTGCGCAGGTTGTCGTGCACCGCCTCGGCCAGTTCCCGGTGCGAGAACGCCGGAGCCCACGAGCCGGCTTCGCCGCGACGCGCGCCGACCTTGGTGACGATGACCAGGTCGTCCGGATAGGGGCGCAGCGCCTCGCGGATCAGCAAGTTGGTGACATGTGGGCCGTAGAAATCGCTGGTGTCGATGTGGTTCACGCCGCATGCGACCGCCTCGCGCAATACCGTCAGCGCCGCCCCGCGATCCTTCGGCGGGCCGAACGCACCGGGTCCCGCGAGCTGCATGGCGCCGTAGCCGAGCCGCCTCACCGGGCGGTTTCCCAGGATGGGCATGTCGATCATCTCCTTGGTGCTTGCGTCACGTCCCTCCCCGATGAATATGTGAAGAATCCCTCACTTTGGAATTCGCATTTCATGAGCACCGTGGCGGCGACCCTAAGGCCCAGGAAATCCCCGGTTCAGGCCCGCTCCGCGGCGACCGTCGAAGCGCTGCACGTTGCGGCCATTCAGGTTCTGATCAAGGACGGCCTGAGCCGCTGCACGACGACCCGCATCGCCGAGCGCGCCGGCACGTCGGTCGGCAGCCTCTATCAGTACTATCCGAGCCGCGACGCGCTGCTGGCCGCCGTCCTCGAAAGGCACCTGGATGGCATCGCCGGCGCCGTCGAACGCGCCTGCCGCGAGCATCGCGGCAGACGGGCGTCGCGGATGGCTGCGGCCCTCGTCGTCGCCTTCTTGGCCGCCAAGCTGCGCGATCCTGCGGCAGCGAAGGCGCTTTACGCCGTTGCGGAAGAACGGGGCGGCGCGGTGCTGGCCGCCCGCATGCGCCGGCGCATCGCGACGGCTGTCGCGGCCATGCTGGCCAGCGCGTCCGACATCCGCTTCGACGATCCCGCCGTGATCGCCGCGGTCGCACTTGGCGCCTTGGTCGGGTCGGTGCAGGCTCTGCTGAACGAACAGGCGCCAGCGCAATTGGCGGGGCGCCTCGAAGGCGAACTCGTCGTGCTTCTGACGGCGTATCTCCGGGCGCATCGATCCGGGGCGGAGCGCCGCGCTGAACGGGCGGCGATCGCCGGGCGCCGCCGGACGTCACGGGGCATGGCATCGTAGAATGGCGGACAGGGCGGGATTCGAACCCGCGGTGGCTGTTACACCACGCACGCTTTCCAAGCGTGTGCCTTAAACCGCTCGGCCACCTGTCCGGGAAGCGCGGTCGGCCGCTCTTATAGCGCGGCGGATGGTCCGGGCAACGGTCTTCCCCAAGGGGCGCCCGTTGGCTAGGGTGCGGCCCGATATTTGGGGGAGTAATGGTCGCGTTCCGTGCCTTGGGGTGGTTGCTGCTGGCCATGGCAGTAGCAGTGGTCGTGCACGACCTGCTCACCTGGTGGTCGGAGGGCAGCTATCCCTTCTCGACCCTGGGGAGCCTGTGGTCGCACATCGACCCGACCTCGCTCGGCAACACCCAGACGTCGATGCGGCGCCATGTCGGCGGCGCCCTGTGGACCTGGGTCCTGCGGCCCGCGCTGATGGTGCCGGCCGTACCCGTTTTCCTGGTGCTGGGCCTCTTCCTGCTGTGGATCGGCCGCCGCGACAACGGTCGCGCCCAGCCCGGCTTCCTGGTCGGCTCGCGTCCGCCGCGCAAGCGCCGCCGCGGGCTCTCCTGAGGCGTCTTCCTAGCGGCTGTCCATCTTCAGGGCGGCGATGAAGGCCGACTGCGGGATCTCCACGTCGCCCACCTGGCGCATGCGCTTCTTGCCCTTCTTCTGCTTCTCCAGGAGCTTCTTCTTGCGGCTGATGTCGCCGCCGTAGCACTTGGCCAGCACGTCCTTGCGCAGCGCGCTGATCGTCTCGCGCGCGATGATGCGGCCGCCGATCGCGGCCTGGATGGCGATCTTGAAGAGCTGGCGCGGGATCAGGTCCTTCAGCCGCTCGCACAGCGCCCGGCCGCGGCTCTCGGCCTGGTTCTTGTGCACGATGATCGAGAGCGCATCGACCGGTTCGGCGTTGACCAGGATCGAGACCTTGACCAGCTCGCCTTCCTCGTAGCCGACCATCTCGTAGTCGAAGCTGGCATAGCCGCGCGTCACCGACTTCAGCCGGTCGTAGAAGTCGAACACGACCTCGTTCAGCGGCAGGCGGTAGACCGCCATGGCGCGGGCGCCGGCATAGGTGAGCTCGATCTGCTGGCCGCGGCGCTCCTGGCAGAGCGTCAGCACCGAGCCGAGATGCTCGTCCGGAGTCATGATCGTGGCCTTGATCCACGGCTCCTCCATGCTCTCGATGTGCACGGGGTCGGGATAGTCGGCCGGGTTGTGCAGCTCGCGCGTCGTGCCGTCCGTCATCTTGAGCTTGTAGACGACCGACGGCGCGGTGGTGACCAGGTCGAGGTTGAATTCGCGCTCCAGCCGCTCCTGCACGATCTCGAGATGCAGCAGCCCCAGGAACCCGCAGCGGAAGCCGAAGCCCAGGGCGGCGCTCGACTCCGGCTCGAAATGGAACGACGAGTCGTTGAGGCGGAGCTTGGCGAGCGACTCGCGTAAAGTCTCGAACTCGGCGGCATCGGCCGGGAACAGGCCGCAAAACACCACCGGCACGGACGGCTTGAAGCCGGCCAGCATCTCGGTCGCGGGCTTGCGGTCGTCGGTGATCGTATCGCCGACCTTGCAGTCGGCGATGGTCTTGATGCCGGCGATGATGAAACCGACCTCGCCCGGGCCAAGCTCGGCCACGTCCGTGGCCTTGGGCCTGAAGACGCCGACCTTGTCGAGGTCGTAGGACGCGCCCGCCGCCATCATGCGGATGCGCAAGCCCTTCTTCAGCACGCCGTCCTGCACGCGCACCAGCGTCACGACGCCGAGATACGGGTCGTACCAGCTGTCGACCAGCAGGGCCTTCAGCGGCGCATTTCGTTCGCCCTTGGGCGGCGGCAGGCGCTTCACCATCGCCTCGAGCAGGTCGTCGATGCCGATGCCGGTCTTGGCCGACACCTTGATCGACTCGCTGGTGTCGATGCCGATCACGTCCTCGATCTCGCGGCACACGCGCTCGGGATCGGCCGAGGGCAGGTCGATCTTGTTGAGGACGGGAATGATCTCGTGGTTGGCGTCGATCGCGTGATAGGCATTGGCGAGCGTCTGCGCTTCGACACCCTGGCTGGCATCGACCACCAGCAGCGAGCCCTCGCAGGCGGCGAGCGACCGGCTCACCTCGTAGGCGAAGTCGACATGGCCCGGCGTGTCCATCAGGTTCAGCACGTAGGTCCTGCCGTCCTGCGCCGGATAGTCGAGGCGCACGGTCTGCGCCTTGATGGTGATGCCGCGCTCGCGCTCGATGTCCATCGAATCGAGCATCTGGTCGTGGAACTCGCGCTCCGTCACCGCCCCGCAGCGCAGCAGCAGCCGGTCGGCCAGCGTGCTCTTGCCGTGGTCGATATGGGCGATGATCGAGAAATTGCGGATCAGCGACAGGTCGGTCATCTAGGCCTGAACCTACTCAAAAGTAATTCTGTCACCCTGAGCGAAGCGAAGGATCTGGCGCTTCCACACCGAGAGCGTGGCCGGCGTGAGGTCCTTCGCTTCGCTCAGGACGACAAGGGATCAACCACGCAACTGGGCGCCCGTCGCCTTGACGACGGCGGCCACGATCTTCTCGCACACCGCCTCGATCTCCGCATCGGTCAGCGTGCGCTCGACCGGCTGCAGGGTGACGGCGATGGCGAGAGACTTCTTGCCCTCGGGCACGCCCTTGCCGGCATAGAGGTCGAACACACGGGCCGCCGTGATCAGCGCCTTGTCGGCGTTGCGCGCGGCGCGCACGAGCTTGTCGGCCTCGACCGCGGCGTCGACCAGGAAAGCGAAGTCGCGCTCGACCGGCTGGAATGCCGAGACGGTGAGCTTCGGCCGTGCCTTGGTGGCTTTCGCCTTGGGCAGCGGCGGCGCATCGAGGAACACCTCGAACGCCGCGACCGGCCCCTTGAGGTCGGCTTCCGCAACGATCGCGGGATGCAGCTCGCCGAAATACGCCATGACGCGATCGCCGAGCTTCAGCGCGCCGGAGCGGCCGGGGTGATACCAGTCGGGGGCGCCGCTCTGGGCGGAGAGATTGTCCGGCGCGCCGATCGCCGCCAGCACGGCGAGAGCGTCGGCCTTGGCGTCGAAGGCGTCGACTGCGCGGGCAGGGCCCGCCCAGTTGCGCGGCACCGCCATGTGGTGGCGCAGCCCGGCCGCCACCATGCGATGGCCGGTGGGCGTGGCGTCCTTGTACTGCGGGCCGACCTCGAACAGCGCCGGGTCGGAGAGGCCGCGTGCCTCGTTGCGCGAGGCGGCGTCGATCAGGTTGGGCAACACCGAGGGCCGCATCGTGTCGAGCGTGGCGTCGATCGAGTTCAGGAGCCGCAGGTCGGCCTGGCCGCCGCCGAAGCGCTCGGCCTTCCCGAACGGCAGGAACGACCAGGTGACGGCCTCGTTCAGGCCGCGCACCGCGAGCGCACGCCGCGCCTGCGGCACGCGCCGCTGCATGGCATTGCGCACCGGCCTGGAGATCACCGAGAGCCGCGGCAGCGACGTCGTCGGGATGTGGTCGAAACCGTGGACGCGCGTCACCTCCTCGACGAGGTCGGCCTCGCCGATGATGTCCGGCCGCCACGACGGCACCGCCGCCGTCCAGGGTCCGCTGCCGCTCACCTCGAAGCCCAGCTTCTTCAGGATCGACGCGGTCTCCGCCGCCGGCACGTCGATGCCGGTCAGGCCCTTCACGCGATCGTCGCGCAGATCGTAGCTCCGCCGCCACGCCGGCATCACGCCGCTCGACACGATCTCGCTCGTCTCGCCGCCGCACAGCTCGAGGATCAGCCGCGTCGCGACCTCCGCGCCCCAGGCGCAGGATTCGGGATCGATGCCGCGCTCGTTGCGGTAGCGCGCGTCGGACAGGATGCCGAGCTTGCGGCCCGAGGCTGCGATGCCGATCGGCTGGAAGTAGGCGGCCTCGAGGAACACTTCCGTCGTGTCGTCGCGCACGCCGGTGTCCTCGCCGCCCATGATGCCGCCGATGCCGTGCACGCCGTTGTTGTCGGCGATCACGGACACTGCGGGATCGAGCGTGTAGGTGCGGCCGTCGAGCGCCAGGATCTGCTCGCCATCCTTGGCCTGCCGCATCACGAGGTCGCCGCTCAGCTTCTTCGCGTCGAACACGTGCAGCGGGCGGTTGAGGTCGAAAGTCACGAGGTTGGTGATGTCGACCAGGATCGAGATGGGACGCAGCCCGATCGCCTTCAGCCGGCGCTGCAGCCAGTCGGGCGAGGGGCCGTTCTTGAGCCCGCGGAAGTGGCGGCCGACCACGATGGGGCACGGGCTGTCGGGCCTGGCCTCGTAGGCGTGCGTCCACTTGATCGGGCTCTGATAGGTGCCCTTCACCTTGTCGGCCTTCACCGGCTTCAGCGTGCCCAGCCCCGCCGCCGCGAGGTCGCGCGCGATGCCGTGCACGCCCAGGCAATCGCCGCGGTTCGGCGTCACCTTGATCTCGATCACCGCGTCGTCGACGCCCAGCGCCTCGGCGGCCGGCGCGCCGGTCTTGGTCTCGGCCGGCAGGTCGATGATGCCGCTATGGTCGTCGCCGAGCTGCAGCTCGCGGCTGGAGCACAGCATGCCGTTCGACTCCTCGCCGCGGATCTTGCTCGCCTTCAGCGTCATGTCGGTGCCGGGGATGTAGCTGCCGGTCGGCGCGAAGATGCCCTTCATGCCGGTGCGCGCATTGGGCGCGCCGCACACGACCTGCACCACGCCTGCGCCGGTGTCGACCTTGCAGACACGCAGGCGGTCGGCGTTCGGGTGCTGCACCGCCTCGACGACGTAGCCGACGACGAAACCCTTCAAGGTCTCCGCCGGGTTGGTGATGCCCTCGACCTCGAGGCCTAGCATGGTGAGCGCATCGCGGATCTCGGCGAGCGACGCGGTGGTGTCGAGATGCTCCTTGAGCCAGGACAGCGTGAATTTCATCGGCCCACTCCTTCCAGGGCGGAGAAGCCGTAGTGGCGCAGCCAGCGGAGGTCTGAGTCGAAAAACGAGCGCAGGTCGGGGATGCCGTACTTCAGCATGGCGATGCGATCGATGCCCATGCCGAAGGCGAAGCCCTGGTAGATCGCTGGATCGAGGCCGCAATTGCGGATGACGTTGGGATGCACCATGCCGGAGCCCAGGATCTCGAGCCACGACTCGCCCGCGCCGATCTTGAGCTCGCCGCCCTTCCACGAGCAGCCGATATCGACCTCGGCCGACGGCTCGGTGAAGGGGAAGTAGGAGGGGCGGAAGCGCAGCGGCAGGTCGTCGACCTCGAAGAAGGCGCGGCAGAAATCGACCAGGCAGCCCTTGAGGTGGCCCATGTGCGTCGTGCGGTCGATCACCAGGCCCTCGACCTGGTGGAACATCGGCGTGTGCGTCGCATCGCTGTCGATGCGGAAGGTGCGGCCCGGCACGATGATGCGCAGCGAGCCGCCGTCGGCCAGCATCTTCTGCACGTTCTTGTCGAGCATGGTGCGCGCCTGCACCGGCGACGTATGGGTGCGCAGCACGACCGGCGTGCCGTCGGCGCGCGGCGGCAGATAGAATGTGTCCTGCATCTGCCGCGCCGGATGGTCGGGCGGGATGTTGAGGGCGGTGAAGTTGTGCCAGTCGTCCTCGATGTCCGGACCGTCCGCCCAGGTGAAGCCCATCTCGCCGAAGATGGCGCCGAGCTCGTCCATCACCTGGCCGATGGGATGCAGCGTGCCCTGGCCCTCGGGACGCACGGGCAGGCTGACGTCGATCTTCTCCGAAGCAAGTCTGGCCTCGAGCGCCGAGGCCGAGAGCGCGCCCTTGCGCGCCTCGAGCGCGGCCTCGATCTCGCCCTTCAGCTCGTTGACCCGCGCGCCGAACGCCTTGCGCTCGTCGGGCGCCATCCCGCCCAGCGCTTTCATCAGGCCGGTGACGCTGCCTTTCTTGCCGAGCGCCGCGACACGCGCGGCATCGAGCGCGCCGAGATCGGCGGCGGCCTGCACGGCCTCCAGCGCCGCGCTGCGAATCGTCGAAAGATCGTCCATCTTTCCCACTCTCGAACCGAACACGAAAAAAGGGAGCCTGCGGTCCAGGCTCCCTCTTTGCGATTTCTATCCACGCGCCGAAGACCGGCGACGACGGACCTTACTTGAGGGCGGCCTGGGCCTGATCGACCAGGGCCTTAAACGCCGCCGGCTCCCGCGCCGCGAGATCGGCCATGACCTTGCGGTCGACCTCGATCCCGGACTTCAGGATGCCGTTCATGAACTGCGAGTAGGTCATGCCGTGCTCGCGGACCGCGGCGTTGATGCGCTGGATCCACAGGCCGCGGAACGTGCGCTTCTTGTTGCGCCGGTCGCGATAGGCGTACTGCAGGCCCTTCTCGACCTTCTCGATGCCGACGCGGAACGCCACCTTGGCGCGGCCGCGATAGCCCTTGGCGAGCTTCAGGACCTTCTTGTGACGAGCGTGTGCAGCCACGCCCCGCTTGACGCGTGCCATGGGCTACCTCTCGTACGGGAAGAAGTTGCGCTTGATGATGCGGGTATCGGGCTCGGACACGATCGCCATGCCGGTCGCCTGACGCAGGAAGCGGTTGCCCCGCTTGCTCATGCCGTGGCGCTTGCCCACGACCCCATGCTTCACTTTGCCGGAGGCCGTGAAGCGAAAACGCTTCTTGGCTCCGCTCTTGGTCTTCATCTTGGGCATTTTCGTTCCTTTTCAAAGGGTTACGATAGGCGGTCGAGGCAATGCCCTTACGGCCAGACCACCGAGAGAGGCGGGGTTATACCGATGCGGCCCAGCCCGTGCAAGCATGCCGGGGGCGGGCCGGGATCAGGCAGAATGCCCGTCGGACGGGGGATTTTCGCATGAAACTGGCAGGTCGGGTGGCCTTGGTGACGGGCGCTCAGCAGGGCATCGGGGCGGCGATCGCCCGCGCGCTGGCCGGCGAGGGCGCCGACCTGGCGCTGACGTGGCTCGACGACCGGGCCGCCGCCGAGGCGGTGGCTGGCGACATCGGCAGGGTCGGCCGTCGGGCGCACCTCATCAAGGCCGACGTCGCGCGGCTCTCCGACATCGAGGCCATGGTGGCCGAGACCGCGAAGGTGCTGGGGCCGCCCGACATCCTGGTGAACAACGCCGGCGTCTATCCGCGCGTGCCGCTTCTGGAGATGCGCGAGAGCGACTGGAACTACGTCCTCGACATCAACCTCAAGGCCGGCTGCTTCGCCACCATTGCCATGGCCAAGGCGCTTATTGCTGCCGGAAGGAAAAGCGGTGCGGTGATCAACCTTGCCTCGTCGGCGATCCGCGGCGCGGTGCGCGGCGTGCACTACAGCGCGAGCAAGGGCGGCGTCGTCTCGATGACGCGCGCGCTGGCGCTGGAGCTCGCGCCGCACGGCATCCGCGTGAACGCGATTGCGCCCGGCCTCACCGACACCGCCCAGCCGCGCCATGGCAACACCGACGCCGAATTGGTCGAGATGGCGCGCGCGACGATCCCGCTCGGTGGCCGGCTGCTGACGCCCGAGCAGATCGCGCGCACGGCGGTCTTTCTCGCCTCCGACGAGTCGAGCGCCATGACGGGCCAGGTGCTGCACGTGAACGGCGGCTCCTACATGCCCTAGAAGACGCAGCGGTTGGCCGTTGACAGCGCCGCCCGCCGGGCGTTGAGTCGCAATGTCCGACAACTGACACGGAGGTTTTGATGCTTCCACCGGGTCAACGATCCGCAATGACTGCTGGAGCAGGCATTCGGGCTTCGGCATAGCGGATATTCACGGATGGCGCGCCGGGGCGGGCCTTGCGGGTCACAGCAGTAGGGCAAGACCCCATTTCGGTCCGCCCCCGACGCGATTCTTCATCTCAGGAACAAGGTGCCTGTCTGGTGCCCTGATCGATGAAGGCTTGGAAGCACGGGCCGAACTTCCGTGCGAAGGCGAAGTCGCTGCCGGCGCCGTGGCCTTTGAACCCCGCAGGATCCTCGATGACGAGGGCGTCGACGTCGGTCCTGGCGAAGATGGAACGCGCGTCGGCCATGCGTCCGCCCACGTCGTAGTCGTCGCCGGCAAAGTTCACCACCACCACGCGCGGGCCGCGCTTAATGCCTTCGAGCATGTGCTGCCACTCCGAACGGGCGCGCGTCACGTCCCGCATCTTGTCGAGCGTGCCGTGGTGGGCCGCCGCGATCGAGATGACGCCGTCGGCCGGTGCGCCGCGCTGCAGGGCGGCGAGCGACACCCAGGCGCCGGCCGACTGCCCGGCCAGCAGCACGCGGCGATAGCCCATGGCCCGGGCCTTGCGCACGGCCTCGGCGAGCGCGGTGGCGTCGCTGGCCCAGTCGGCGATCCATTCGCGATCGAAGCGGTAGAGGTCATAGCCCAGCCGCATGAAGCGGCCGGTCCAGGCCTGCGGCGCGCTCTCGGTCGAGTTCTTGCCGGCCATGTAGCCGTGGCTCCACACGATGAGGCCGGTCGCGAGCTGCGGGCCGCGCATCGACCAGTAGGGCTCCGGCCGCAGCCGTCCGATGTCGGGAGCGTCGGGCGCCCGCGCCGGGACCAGGTCGCGCCAGTGCCTGCCGCTCACCGTGTAATTGTTGACGACGTGCAGCGTGCAGTCCTGGCCCGCCTTCTCCGCGCAGCGCTTCAGCGCCGAATTGACGGCGCCGGAGGGGTCGGGTCCGCTCGAGCCGGCCCACCAGTAGGGCGAGCCGTCGGGCGCCACCACGAAGGCGCGGTGCGGCCCGAAATTCTGGAAGTCGGCGAAACTCTTCGCGGCCGCGGCGTTCATGCCCGAGGCGGCCGGCTGAGCATTCGCCTCGCTGGCCGCCCAGATGGCCAGCGCGGCCAGCGCAATGACATGAGCCTTCATGCGTCGTCCTCACTCCCGGAGCGAGGCTATCATCACATCCTGCCGGAGGCTGTAGTTGCGGCGCGGATTCCGCCAGGCGCCGGTCATCGCCCGCTCGCGTTCGCCTCGACGGCGGAGCGCAGCCGCTCGAGCATGTCGTCGAACGCGCGGTTCTCCGCCTCCGACAGCACCGCGCGCAACCTCCGCTGCCGCGCGCGCGCCTGCGGCGCCATACGTGCCACCGCCCGCAGACCTTTCGCGGTCGGCTGAAGCTCGGCCGCGCGGCGGTCGGTCGGAGAGGGGCGCCGCTCGACGAGCTTGTCGGACACCAGATCGCGAACGGCGCGGCTGACCAGCGCCTTGTCGAGCAGCGTGAATCGCGCGAGCTCGGTCGGCGAGGCGGCGCCGAGGCGGCAAAGCGATGCCAGGACTCGCCATTCGTTGACGCCGAGCCCCAGCCGGGCACGCAGCAGCCGCTGGTTCTCGCGTTCCAGCGCCATCGCGAGGCGGCTGACCCGGAAGGTCAGGAAGGTTTCGATCGGCAGACTTTTCATGGCTCAACTCATTCGGCATATGCTTGACAAGTCAACTATCTGTCACTCACCCTCGTCGTGCAAGGGAGGGACTAATGAAGATCGACCGTCGGACTCTGATGGCCGCGCTGGGCGTGGCTGCTATCGCGCCGGCCGCCCGCGCGCAGCAACGGCCGCTGTTGATGATGCTGGGCTATCCGGCGGGCGGGGCGCTCGACGTCGCGGCGCGTCAACTTGCGGAGGCGCTGCGCGGCCTGGGCTATTCGACGATCGTCGAGAACAAGCCCGGTGCGGCCGGCCGGATCGCCATGGATGCGCTGAAGCGCGCCAGGCCAGACGGCGAGACCGTGGCGATGAGTCCGGCGGGGCCGTTCACCATGTATCCGCATTTCTTCAAGAATCTCCGCTACGATCCGCAGCGCGACTTCACCGCGATCGCGCCAGTGTGCTCGTTCAGCTTCGGCCTTGCGGTGGCGGTCGGCCACCCCGCGAAGACGCTCCCCGAGTTCATCGCCTGGGCGAAGGCCAATCCCGCTTCCTATGCTACGCCGGGCCTCGGCACGACGATGCACTTCATCGGCGCCATCCTGGCGCGGAGCGCGGGGATCGCGCTCACTCACGTTCCCTACCGCGGTGGCGCGTCGCTGCTCCCCGACGTCGCCGAGGGGCGGGTGTCGAGCGGCATCAGCGTGACGACCAACCTCGTGCAGCAGCAGGCGTCGGGCCGTCTTCGTCTGCTGGCGATCACCGGCCCGGCCCGGCTGCCCCAGGTGCCCGATGTGCCGACCTTCGCCGAGCTGGGCTTTGCCGATTTGTTCATCACGGAATGGTTCGGCATCTTCGGGCCGGCCGGAATGGAGCCGGCGCCGGTGGAGCGGATGAACGCCGACATCGCGCGCGCCGTTGCGACACCGGAGGTGAAGGCGGCCTTCGACCGTGCCGGATTCACGCCCGAGACGTCCACGCCGCAGGCTTTTGCCCAGAGGATCAAGGTCGAGACCGAGCGTTGGGGACCGGTGATCAAGGCGACGGGATACACCGTCGACGAGTAGGCAACATGGCGTCGAGAGACCGCCCCAATATCCTTTTGATCACGTCCGACCAGCATCGCGGCGACTGCTATGGCTTCGAGGGCCGTGCCGTCCGCACCCCGCATCTCGACTGGCTGGCCGGCGCGGGGACTCGCTTTTCTGCCTGCATCACACCCAATGTGGTCTGCCAGCCGGCGCGCGCGTCGATGCTGACCGGTTTGCTGCCGCTGACGCACGGCGTGCACGACAACGGGATCGACCTCGACGAAGATGCGGCGCGGTGCGGCTTTGCAGGCCAACTCGGCGGCGCCGGTTATCGCACCGCCTTCATCGGCAAGGCGCACTTCTCGACCTATCACACCTTCACGCCGAGCGGCCGGCCGGAGAACGTCGCGAGCGCCCATCGCTTTGGCGATGACTGGCTGGGTCCGTACATGGGATTCGACCATGTCGAACTCATGCTGATCGGCCACAATTGGTGGCTGCCGGAACGGCCGCCGGGAGGATTGCACTACGAGCGCTGGTATCATCGCGGGGGACGCGGCGATGCCCTCGACGACCTCTATCGCCAGCGGCTCGGCCCCGACACGGAAGCCGCCCAGACACACTGCTCGGGCCTGCCGACGGTATTCCACAACTCAACCTGGACGGCCGACCGGACCATCGACTATCTGCGCTCCGCCGCGCACGCAGACGCGCCGTTCTGCCTGTGGGCGTCCTTCCCGGACCCGCATCACCCGTTCGATGCGCCGGCACCGTGGAGCCATCTGCACGACCCCGCCGCCGTCGACCTGCCGCCGCATCGCCGGCGCGACCTCGACCGCCGGCCATGGTGGCATCGCGCGGCGCTGGAGAACACGCCGGGTGTCACCGGCGAGATGCGATCGGTGCGCGAGCAGTATTCGCGCATTTCCCCGCAAACCGACGCCCAGCTGCGCGATCTGATCGCGAACTACTACGGCATGATCGCCCTGATCGACCACAATGTCGGCCGCATCGTGGAGGCCCTGGCCGACTGCGGCCTGGCGGAGAACACGCTGGTCGTCTTCACCTCCGATCATGGCGAATGGCTCGGCGATCACGGCTTGATGCTCAAGGGGCCCATGTTCTACGAGGGCCTGCTCAGGGTCGGCCTGATCGTGCGCGGGCCGGGCGTTCCGGCCGGCCGGACCATTGCCGATCCGGTCTCGACGCTCGATCTCGCCGCCACGTTCGGCGACGTGACCGGTGTGCCCGGTGCGGCAGACGCGGTGGCCGGACACGGCCGCAGCCTGAGGCCGGTCTGGGAGGGCCGCGAGCGCCGCGCCTTCGCCCGCAGCGAATGGAAGCTCGGGCCGCAACGCTGCGGCGTGGCCCTCGACCTGCGCTGCGTGCGCACGGCTGCCGCCAAGCTCACCGTCGAGCGCCTGAGCGGCGCCGGCGAGCTCTACGACTTGCGCGACGATCCGCACGAATGCCTCAATCGCTTCGACGACCCGGCCTGTCGTGGCCTGCGCGCCGATCTCGAAGCGATGATCGCGTCGCGGCCCGACGACGAACGGGATCCACTGCCCCAACCGATCGGAGCGGCCTGACATGCGGCCCGCGAATCTCCTGTTTCTTTTCTCCGACGAGCAGGATGGCCGCTATCTCGGGGCGGCGGGGCACGGCCTCGTCCGCACACCCAATCTCGATCGTCTGGCGGCGCGCGGCACGCGGTTCACCGACGCCTACACGCCTTCGCCGATCTGCGTTCCCGCCCGCGCGAGTGTCGCCACTGGACGGTTCGCGCATGAAACCCGCTGCTGGGACAACGCGTCGGCCTATCGCGGCCAGCCGCCGGGCTGGGGGCATGCGATGATCGCGGCGGGCATGCGGGTCGAATCGATCGGCAAGCTGCATTTCGCCAACGCCCAGGATCCGACGGGCTTTTCGGCCCAGCATCTTTCGATGCATCTCGATGGCGGAGTGGGCCAGGTCTGGGGCTCGATCCGCGATCCGTTGCCGTCGTCCGCCCACCGTTCGCCGATCTTCGACCAGCTCGGGGCCGGCGACAGCGCCTACAATCGCTATGACCGCTCCGTGGCGCAGGCGGCAGCGGACTGGCTGCGGCAGGCGGCGGCACGACGCGGCGACGCACCATGGGCGCTCCAGGTCGGCTTCGTCGCGCCGCACTTTCCGCTGGTCGTGCCGCAGCGGTTCCTCGACCTCTATCCGCCCGCTTCGATGCCGCCGACCAGGCTCGATCCGCGCCGTGGCTACCGGCGCCATCCCTGGGTCGAGGCGCATGTCCGCCACACCGATCACGATGCCGCCCTGGGAACCGACGCGCGTCGGCAACTCGCCATGGCGTGCTACCGCGCGCTGGTGACGTTTCTCGACGAGCAGGTCGGTCTGGTGCTCGACGCGCTCGAGGCGTCCGGCCTAGCCGACACGACGCGTGTCGTCTTCGCCTCCGATCACGGCGACAACCAGGGCGCGCGCGGCCTCTGGAACAAGTGCATGCTCTACCGCGAGTCGGTTCATGTGCCGATGATCATGGCCGGGCCCGACGTGCCGCCGGCCGCCGTGCGGCGGACGCCGGTCTCGCTGATCGACCTGGCGCCCACGTTCCTTCTGGGGGCGGGGCTGGACGTGCCGTCAGACTTGCAGGGGCGATCGCTGTTCGATCTAGCGGCGGCGCCGGACGACCCCGATCGTGCGGCGTTCAGCGAGTATCATGCGATCGGATCGCCCTCGGCCGCGTTCATGCTGCGGCTCGGAAGCTTCAAGTATCACCACTATGTCGGGTATCCGCCGGAACTGTTCGACATCCTGTCGGACCCCGACGAGACGCATGACCTGGCGGGCGACGCGCGCCACCGAAAGACGCTGATGGAGATGGAAGCGGCGCTGCGCTCCCGCATCGACCCCGAGGCGATCGACCGCCGCGCAAAGGACGACCAGAATGCGCTGATCGCCCGGTTCGGCGGCCCCGCAAAAGCCCTTGGGATCGGTCCCAAGGGCGCAACGCCGGCGCCTACTTCGGCGCCAGAACCATGATCATCTGCCGGCCTTCCATGCGCGGCATCGATTCGATCTTGGTGAGCGGGTCCATCTCGCCACGAACGCGGTTCAGGACCTGCAGGCCGAGCTCGGCATGCACCATCTCGCGGCCGCGGAAGCGCAGGGTGACCTTTACCTTGTCGCCTTCCTCGATGAACCGCTTCATGGCGCGCATCTTCACCTCGTAATCGTGGTCGTCGATGTTCGGGCGCATCTTGATCTCTTTGACCTCGATGACCTTCTGGTGCTTGCGCGCCTCATGGGCCTTCTTCTGGGCCTCGTACTTGTATTTGCCGTAGTCGGAGATCTTGGCAACCGGCGGGACCGCATTGGGGGAGATCTCGATCAGGTCGAGACTGGCCTCCTCGGCCATTTCGATCGCTTCGCGGGTGCTGACGACGCCGACCATGTCGCCGTTCTCGTCGATCAGTCGGACTTGGGGCGAACGAATTTCGCCGTTGACGCGCGGACCCTCCCGGGTGGGCGCGCTCTGTTGAGCCGGTCTTGCTATGTCGTTCTCCTTCGTTGAAGCCCCGGGAAGGGGCGGGAAATGAAGGTCCGGCCGCCCTAAAAGGGCGGACGGGCCTCCGCTGAAAGTTTAGTGACGGCGGCCCCCAGTTCAAGGACCTCCTGCTTCTCCGAGCCGAGGCGGCGGACGGCCACCGTGCGGCTTTCCATGTCGCGCCGGCCGACAGCCAGGATCAGCGGCACGTGGCCGAGCGAGTGCTCACGGACCTTGTAGTTGATCTTCTCGTTGCGCAGGTCCGTCTCGACCCGCATGCCGGCCGCGCGGAGCGCCGAGGCGACCTCCTCGGCATAGGTGTCGGCGTCGTTCACGATCGTGGCCACCACCGCTTGCGTCGGCGCCAGCCAGAGCGGAAAGCGGCCGGCATAGTTCTCGATGAGAATGCCGATCATGCGTTCGAAGCTGCCGAAGATGGCGCGATGCAGCATCACCGGCCGCTTGCGCGAGCCGTCCTCGGCGACGTAGGTCGCGTCGAGCCGGTCGGGCAGCACGAAGTCGACCTGCAGCGTGCCACACTGCCAGTCGCGCCCGATCGCGTCGCGCAGCACGAACTCCAGCTTCGGGCCGTAGAACGCGCCCTCGCCCGGGTTGAGGATGAGATCGAGGCCGGCCGCCTTCGACGCCGACTTGAGCGCGCCCTCCGCTTGGTCCCAGACGGCATCCGTGCCGGCGCGCACCGGCGGCCGGTCGGAGAACTTCACGAAGTATTCCGGGAAGCCCAGGTCCCTGTAGATCTCGCCCAGCAGCTTGCAGAAGCGGATCGTCTCGCTCTCGATCTGCTCCTCGCTGCAGAAGATGTGGGCGTCGTCCTGCGTGAAGTTGCGCACGCGCAGGATGCCGTGCAACGCGCCCGACGGCTCGAAGCGGTGGCACGAGCCCATCTCCGCCATGCGCAGCGGCAGCTCGCGGTAGCTGCGAAGGCCCTGGTTGAAGATCTGGACGTGGCAGGGGCAGTTCATCGGCTTCAGCGCGAAGATGCGGTTGGCGTCGTCGGCGATGAACTCGCGCAGGCCTTCCTCGTTTTCGCTGAGATACATGTTCTCGCGGAACTTCTCCCAGTGGCCCGATTCCTCCCACAGCTTGCGGTCGACGAGCTGCGGTGTCTTTACTTCGACGTAGCCGCCGGCCTCGAGCTTGCGGCGCAGGTACTCCTCGAGCGTGCGCCAGAACGTCCAGCCCTTGGGGTGCCAGAACACCATGCCGGCCGCTTCCTCTTGCTGGTGGAAGAGGCCCATTTCCCTGCCGAGGCGGCGATGGTCGCGCTTCTCCGCTTCCTCGATGCGCAGCAGGTACGCCTTGAGGTCCTTGTCCGAGAAGAAGATCGTGCCGTAAACGCGCTGGAGCTGGGCGTTGTTCCTGTCGCCGCGCCAGTAGGCGCCCGACACCTTGGTGAGCTTGAACGCCTTGCCGAGCTTGCCCGTCGAGGGCAGGTGCGGGCCGAGGCACATGTCGAGCCAGTCGCCCTGCTTGTAGACCGAGATCTCCTCGTCCCTGGGCAACTCGTCGGCCCACTCCGCCTTGAAGCTCTCGCCGTGATTCTCGAAATAGTCCTTGATCTTGGCGCGGTCCCACACCGAGCGTTCGATCGGCAGGTCGCGGTCGACGATCTCGGCCATGCGCTGCTCGATCCTGGCGAAGTCCTCGGGCGAGAACGGCTCGGCGCGCACGAAGTCGTAGTAGAAGCCGTCCTCCGTCGCCGGGCCGAACGTGATCTGCGTGCCGGGAAAGAGCTCCTGCACCGCCTGCGCCAGCACGTGCGCCGCGTCGTGGCGCAGCAGTTCGAGCGCGTCGGGGTCCTTCGACGTCACGATGCCGATCCTGGCGTCACGGTCGACGACGTGAGCGAGATCCTTCATCTGCCCGTCGACACGCAGGGCGAGCGCCGCCTTGGCGAGACCGGGGCCGATCGAGGCGGCGATCTCCGCCCCGCTCACCGGCTTGTCGAACGACCGGACCGAACCGTCCGGCAAGGAAATGTTGATCATTGCATCCACCAGCTAACGAAATTCCGAACACGGCTCATCCGCCGACTCGAAAAAGTCGGCAGCGGCAGGCCGGGAAGCCGCACGAGTGCGCGCGCCCGGCCGAATCAAGTTCGAACGGTGGTGGTGGCGGCTGGAGCGGTGAAAAACCGGCGTTCCATGCGTCCGGAGATAATTGCGGGGGCCGGCCAAGTCAAGTTGCGCTGGGCCGGCCTCAGCCGCCGACCAGGCGGTGGTAGAGGGCGAGTAGCCGCTGATTCGACTGCGCGAGGGAGAAGCGTCCGCGCACATGCTCCTGTGCCGCCCGGGCAAGTTCGGCGCGCCGCTCGACCGACAGCGACATCGCCGCCTGCAGCGCATCGGCCAGTGCCGCCGGATCGCGCTCCGGCGCCAGCCAGCCGGTCACGCCGGCGCGGATCGCCTCGGCCGCACCGCCGCCGTCCTCGGCCACGACCGGTCGTCCCATGCCCTGCGCTTCGACCAAGGTCCGGCTGAAGCCCTGCCGCGCGCCGCCGGTCGCCACCACGACGTCGGCTAGCATGTAGGCCGCGGGCATGTCCTCGACATAGGGCCCGATCTGCACGCGGCCCTGCATGCCCGCCTTGACGATGGCGCTCTCGAGCTCCTTCTCGAACGGCATCGGCGTGCCGGTCGAGCCCAGCAGCAGGCAGAACACGTCGTCGCGGCCCAGCCGCTTGACCGCTTCGATGAGGATCCTCTGGCCATTGTCCTCGCCGAAGCGCGCCGGGCAGAGCACGAGATGGCTGCCGTCGGGCACGCGCAGCTCGGCCGCCAGCCGGATCAGCCGGTCGGCGCGCACGATGGCCGGGTCGAAGCGGTCGAAATTCACGCCGGGCGGGATCGTCTCGAGGCGGTCCTCCAGCGCGGGAAAGCGCTGCAGCGCATCGCGTGCCACGTGCTCGGAGACGGCGATCACCGCGTCGGCGCGGCTCTGCCGCCGTTCGAGGAAGCGGCCGCCAAGATCGCGGGCGACGAACGGACGGTGGAGCGTGGCGACCCATTTGATGCCGAGCCGCCGCGCCAGCGCGCGCGCCACCCAGGCCGTGGCGGGCGAGCGCGCCTGCACGAGATCGACCCGGGCCTCGCGCAGGCTCGCGGCGAGCTTGCGCGGCAGCATCAGCCTGCCCCACACCGCATGGTTGCTCGCCGGCAGCTCGAGATGGCTGGCACGCAGGCGCAGCAGGTCGGGCACCATGCTGCCGCCGGGCGAGGCGACGATCGCCGAGCCGCCGGCCGCGATCACCGCCTGCGCCGCATCGAGCGTCGCGCGCGCGAGGCCACCGCCGGCCAGGGTCGGAACGATCTGCAGGAGGGTGGGCGCGGGCACGGTCGTCGCTTTTGCGTTAAACGAGTGGGGAGAGAGCAGGTAACACGGGAGCGGGAACGTGGGTAGGGTCGAGCGATTGCAGCGCGGTGACGGCAACCATGTCGCCTATGCAACGACCGCGGGACGCGCGCCGACGGTCGTGTTCCTGGGCGGCTTCCGGTCCGACATGACCGGCACCAAGGCGATGGCGCTCGAAGCCTGGGCCGAGAAGACCGGCCGCGCCTTCCTGCGCTTCGACTATCTCGGCCACGGACAATCGTCCGGCCGCTTCGAGGACGGCACGATCGGCCGCTGGCTCGACGATTCCCTGGCGGCGATCGATCAGCTCACCAGGGGCAAGCTCGTGCTGGTGGGATCGAGCATGGGCGGCTGGCTGTCGCTGCTCGCCGCGCGCGCACGGCCCGAGCGGCTGGCCGGACTCGTGCTGATCGCCGCCGCACCCGACTTCACCGAGCGCATGCTGCTGAAGGAACTCTCGCCGGAGGATCGCGCGAAACTGGAGCGCGACGGCCGGCTCGAGAAACCGTCGCAGTATTCGCCGGAGCCCTCGGTCTTCACCTGGAAGCTGATCGAGGAGGGGCGCAGCCACCTGCTGCTCGACAAGCCCCTGTCGCTGCCCTGTCCCGTGCGCCTGCTGCACGGCCAGAGCGATCCCGACGTGCCGTGGCAATATTCGCTGCAGATCGCCGAGCATCTCGACGCACCCGAAGTGATCACCACCTTCGTGAAGGGTGGCGACCACAGGCTCAGCACGCCGGCCGACATCGCGCGCCTGATCGCGACCGTCGGCGAGCTCACCGGAGACCGGAAAGGATAGCGGCCAGTCCTTCGCGGTAGGTCGGGTACTTCAGGGCGACGCCCAGCTCGCGCTTCAGGCGGTCGTTCCGGACGCGGCGGCTCTCCGAATAGAAAGAGCGCGCCATAGGCGTCATCGCCGGCGCCGCCCGCTCCCAGGGAATGGCGGGCGGCACGTCGAGTCCCAGCAGCTCGAAGGCATGCGCCACGACGTCGGCGTTGGATGCGGGCAGGTCGTCGGCCACGTTCCACACCTCCACGCCATCCCGGCGCGCCAGCGCCGCCAGTGCGGCGCGGGCGATATCCTCGACATGGACGCGCGAGAAGAACTGGCCGGGCTTGTCGATGCGCCGCGCGGAGCCCGCCTTCACGTGGTCGATAGCGCTGCGGCCCGGCCCGTAGATGCCGGGCAGGCGCAGGATCTCGAGAGTGGCCCCGCTTTCCCTCGCAAGCTCGCGCCAGGCGTGCTCGGCGGCCAGCCGCTCGACGCTGCGCGGCTGCGTCGGCCGTGCCGGTGTCGTCTCGTCGACCCAGCCGCCGCCCTGGTCACCGTAGACGCCGGTGGTCGAGAGATAGCCGAGCCAGGACGCGCGGCGGAGCAGGTTCCGGCACATCCTGAGCGCCGGATCGCCACCGCTGCCCGGCGCCACGGTGCACAAGACATGCGAGGCCGCGCCGAACGCCTCGGGCGCAAGCGCCGCCGTGCCGTCGAAGACATGCGTCTCGATGCCGTCGCTCTGCAGCCGTGCCGCCTTCGCGGGCGTCGTGCTGGTGCCTGCGACCTGCCAGCCCCCGGCCTTGGCAAGCTTGGCGATTTCAAGGCCGCAATAGCCCAGGCCGAAAATGAAAAGACGCCTTGTCATCTTGTCAGGATCATCGCAGCGCGGTTCTTTGCAACCATGTTGTTGGTCCGCAAGACGTCGTGGCTGGCGCTCGCGCCGCTTGCCCTGTCGCAGATCGTGGCGCAGGCGGTGGCACAGCCCATCCCGGTGGTGCCGGCGCCGCCGCGCGACATGCCGGGACCGCCGTCGGTCGAATTCACGCCCGACCACGTGCGCCGCTACACCGACTGCATGCGGCTGGCGCGGCTGGAGCCCCTGAAGGCGCTGCCGGCGGCGGAGAAGTGGATCGTCGAGGGGGGCGGGCTGGGCGCGCGCCACTGCGTCGCCGTCGCCATGTTCCAGTCGGGCCGGCACGTCCAGGCGGCGACTCAGTTCGAGGCGATCGCCCGCGACATGGGCCAGGACCGGCCGGGCCTGCGCGCCGAGCTGTGGGCGCAGGCGGGTCAGGCGTGGATGGAGTCGGGCGCTGCGGAGAAGGCGGCGGCTGCGCAAAGCCGTGCGCTCGAGCTCAAGGCCGACGATCCCGACCTCTGGGTCGACCGCGGCCTTTCCTTCGCCGCCATGCAGGCCTGGCCGCGCGCCATCTCCGATTTCGACCGGGCGATCCGTCTGCGCCAGGACGATGTCGAGGTGCTGGTGCTGCGCGCCGCCGCCTGGCGCAACGCGCGCGACCCGGGCAAGGCGCTGGTCGACGCCAACCGCGCGCTGTCGATCGCGCCGGATCATTCGGAGGCCTTGCTCGAACGCGGCTTCGCCAACCTCGCGCGCGGATCGCGCCAGGCCGCCAACGCCGACTTCGAGCGGGTGCTGCGGCTCGTGCCGCCCAATACGCCGGCCGCCCGCCGCGCCGAAGCGGGCCTGCGCGGCGACCTGCCGGTGGCGCCGTTCCCTGCCGCGCCCGCGAAACCCGCCCAGAAGCGATAGCGTCCCCCAGGCCCCTGTTGTAAGAGCCATTCAAATGAACCGACTCCTCTCGTCGATCCTTCTCCTCGGTGGGCTGGTGCCCGGCATCGCCGCCGCCCAGCAGCCGCCGCCGCAGGCCACGCCGATGTATCCCGCACCGCCGCCGCTGCAGGCGCCGCCGGTGCAGCAGGGCGCGCCGACCACCGGCCTCACCTCGCCGCTGCCTGCGGGGCAGGCCAGGGTCGACCGCACCGTGATCGACTCCGACGCCGAGGCGCAGCTCTTCGCCGACGCGCGCAAGATCTCATGGGGCCGTCACGCCAAGATCAAGGGCGCCAAGCCCGGCCAGGTCGCGGTGACGCGCCAGGGCAATCTCTGGATCGTGAAGGGCCGCATCGACAGCGTGGCGCCCGGCACCGAGGGCGACTGGGCCGCGATCGACGGCGTCGTCGAGCGTATCGCGGCGGGCACCGTGCAGGTCCGCGGCGAGGTCGCCTTCCGCGTCGCCACGGTCGAGAAGGGCACGCCGTGCAAGGTCGCGGGCCTGCTGACCTTCAAACGCTCGGGCAAGTCGCAGGTCTGGCGTCTGGCGGAAGGCGACAATCCCTGCGACGGCACGCGCGAGGGCCTCGACCTGGTCATGGAAAAGGCGGTGGAGAAGAAGCCCGTCCCGACCCAGCCCAAGCGCAGCTAACGCAGCTTCGCGATTTCGGCGCGCGCCAGCTGGTCGGCGCGCTCGTTCTCGGGGTGCCCGCTGTGCCCCTTCACCCAGTGCCACTCGACCGTGTGGCCGTTGCGCGCCATGTCGAGGCGCTGCCACAGCTCGACGTTCTTCACCGGCTTCTTGTCGGATGTCCGCCAGCCGTTCTTCTTCCAGCCGTGGATCCACTTGGTGACGCCGTCCTTGACGTAGGTGCTGTCGGTGAACAGGCGCACGTGGCAGGGCCGCTTCAGCGCCTCCAGTCCCTGGATCGCGGCCATCAGCTCCATGCGGTTGTTGGTCGTCGCCGGGTCGCCGCCGCTGAGTTCCCGTTCCGTGGCCCCCATCCTGAGGATCGCGCCCCAGCCGCCCGGGCCGGGGTTTCCGCTGCAGGCGCCGTCGGTGAAGATCTCGACCTGCGCCAGGCTCACGGAAGCTGCCTCACAGCCCGTAATCCGCGAGCGAGGCCACGCCGCGATGGAAGCGCACCTTGGCGAGGTATTCCTGCGGATCCTTGCGCTTGACCAGCGCGTCGGACGGTGTGTGCACCCAGTCGTAGAGCCGCGTCAGCAGGAAGCGCAGCGCCGCGCCGCGCGCCAGCAGCGGCAGCGACCGCCTCTCGTCGGCGCCGAGCTTGCGCACCTTCTCGTACCCCTGCAGCAGCGCCCGCGCCTTGGTGGCATTGAACGAGTTGTCGACCTCGAAGCACCAGGCGTTGAGGCAGATCGCGACGTCGTAGGCCAAGAGGTCGTTGCAGGCGAAATAGAAGTCGATCAGGCCCGAGAGCCTGTCATGCAGGAAGAAGACGTTGTCGTTGAACAGGTCGGCGTGGATCACGCCGGCCGGCAGGCCCTTCGGCCAGTTCGCCTCGAAGAACTCGATCTCGGCCGCCAGCTCGCGGTCGAGGGCGGCATCGATGTGGCGGCGCGAGCCCTCCCACAGAGGCCGCCAGCCTGCGACCGACAGAGCGTTCGGCCGCCGCAGCTTGAAATCCTGGCCGGCGAGGTGCAGCGCGGCCGTGGCTTCGCCGACCGGTCCGCAATGCGCCACCGTCATGCGGCGCGGCCACATGCCGTGCAGGAAGGTGGTGATGGCGGCGGGCTTGCCGGCGAGCGTGCGCAGCGCGTTGCCGTCGCGGCCGTGGATCGGCTGCGGGCAGACGATGCCGCGCGCGGCGAGATGGTCCATGAGTCCCAGGAAGAACGGCAGGTCCTTCGGATCGACGCGCTTCTCGTACAGCGTGACGATGTACTGGCCTTTCGTCGTGGTCAGCAGGTAGTTGGAGTTCTCGACGCCTTCGGCGATGCCCTTGAAGGAATCGGCCTCGCCGATGTCGTACTCGGCGAGGAAGGCCTCGAGCTCCGTGTCGCCGACTTCCGTATAGACCGCCATCAGGCCACCAGCGTCCGCGGCAGCTTGAACACGACGCTCTCGGAGGTCGTGCGCACCTCCTCGACCGTGACGTCGTAGCGGGCGCGGCACGCCGCGATCAGCTCGTCGACCAGCAGTTCGGGCGCCGAGGCGCCGGCCGTGATGCCGAGCCGCTGTGCACTGCCCAGCCACTCCCAGTCCATGTCGGCGGCGCGCTGCACCAGCCGCGACCTGGAACATCCGTAGTTGGCGGCCACCTCGACGAGGCGCATGGAGTTCGACGAGTTGGGCGCGCCGATCACCACCAGCGCGTCGCAGCGCTCGGCGATCGCCTTAACTGCGGCCTGCCGATTGGTGGTGGCGTAGCAGATGTCCTCCATCTTCGGGCCTTGGATCGCCGGAAAGCGGCGGCGCAGCGCGGCCACGATCTCGGTCGTGTCGTCGACCGACAGCGTCGTCTGCGTGGCGTAGGCGAGGTTCAGCGGATCGGGGACCCCGAGCGCCTCGGCCTGCGCCACGTCCTCGACCAGCAGCACGGCGCCGGACGGAAGCTGGCCCATCGTGCCGATCACCTCGGGATGGCCGGCATGGCCGATCAGGATGACGGTGCGACCCGAATCGTGATGGCGCTCGGACTCGCGATGGACCTTGGAGACCAGCGGGCAGGTCGCATCGACATAGAGGAGGTTGCGGCGGCCGGCCTCGGCCGGCACGGCCTTCGGTACGCCATGGGCGGAGAAGACGACGGGCCGGTCGTCCGGCACCTCGTCGAGTTCGTCGACGAAGATCGCGCCCTTGGCCTCGAGATTCTCGACCACGAAGCGGTTGTGCACGATCTCGTGCCGGACATAGACCGGCCGGCCGTAGCGCTCGATGGCGCGCTCGACGATCTGGATCGCACGGTCGACGCCGGCGCAGAAGCCGCGCGGGCTGGCGAGCAGGATCGTGAGCGGCTTCATCTGTGGCGAGGTCATGGCGAATCGTTCGACGGGATGCCGGTCCGTTCGCTTGCAGGCCCGCGGACCATTGCCTAGACTCGCTTTACGACGGATTGGCGCGGCACCGTAACAAAGCCGCCGCAACGGGGAAAGCAACATGACCGAGCCGGTTGTCGCGGCCAAGGCACCTGCAAGAGTGACGCTCGAGGCGGGCAAGGACTACTGGTGGTGCGCATGCGGCCTCTCGAAAAGCCAGCCGTTCTGCGACGGCAGCCACAAGGGTGGCGCCTTCAGCCCGATGAAGTACACGCCGGAAAAGGCCGGCGACTACTGGCTCTGCACCTGCAAGCACTCGCACAAGAAGCCGCTTTGCGACGGCACCCACAAGACCCTGGCATGACTCCCTTGAGCAAGTTTGCCTGTGCCGCCCCCCTGGCGCTGGCCCTCCTTCTCGCCGGTTGCGGCGGGAGCGATTCGGAAGACCAGGCCTCGGCCTATTGTCCGACGCCGTTCACGGTGCAGGACGCCGGCCGCTTGACCCATTTCAAGGAGGGGCCGGGCCGCGATCCGCGCGACGTGGAATACGAGGCCGCCCTTGCCGGCGTGCGCGCCAACTGCACGTTGAAGAAGAACCAGATGAACGTGAACGTGGTGATGCGTGTCGCGGTCGCCGCAGGACCTTCGGTGTCCTCGGGCACGACCCGCGTGCCGTACTTCGTGCGCGTGCTGGGCGGCCAGGGCACCGTAGTGCAGGGCCAGGACTTCACCGCCGACTTCAAGCTGTCGAGCCGCAACCCGCGCGGCCAGTCGCAGGAGGAGCTGTCGCTCGTGCTGCCATACGGCAAGCTCTCCGACCTCGGCGCCTATCGCATCGCCGTCGGCCTGAAGCCCTCGCCCCAGGAACTCGACTTCAACCGGCGCAGCGGCCGATAGGCCGTCGACCTTAGTTCAGGTATCGCGCTGCCCGACCAAGGCTTGCTTGCGGGCGAAGCCGGGCGGCCCCATCGTGGCGCCGACATCGTCCGAGTGCGGAGGCGTGCCGTGGTTGCTTACGCTGAACGTCTGGAAGCTCTGGTGGCCGAGGCGGCCGATCGCTGCACGACCTGCGGCAAGTGCTTCGAGGCCTGCCCGACGGCGCGCGAGAGCGGAATGGACATGGCCCGCGGCGTGGCCCGCGTCGGTGAGCTGATGACGCTGACCCGCGATGGCGGCAGCGCAGCTCCCGACTTGCAGAAGTGGCTGAACGCCTGCGACGGCAGTGCGCAATGCTCGGCAGCCTGCCCCGAAGACATCAACGTCCGCCAGTGGGTGACCATCGCCAAGATGAAGTCGCTGCAGGCGATGCGGCCGGTCGCCGAGGGCGCGGCCAACGCCGCGGGCCGTTTCCGTCACATGGCGCAGGCGGTGCGGCTGCTCGCCAGCATGCAGCTCCCGCAGGAGACGCTGAAGCGCATCCTGCAGCCGGCCGAGCGGCGCACCGCCGACGTGCTCTTCTATACGGGCTGCAACGTGCTGCGCACGCCGCACATCGTGCTGAACGTCATGGACATCCTCGACGCGCTGGAGTTCGACTTCGACGTGGTCGGCGGCACCGTCCATTGCTGCGGCGTCTATCAGTTTCAGGAAGCCGACCTGCCGACCTACGAGCGCATGGGCCATCGCACCTTCCAGCGCTTCGGCCAGTCCGGCGCCTCCAAGGTGCTGACCTGGTGCCCGACCTGCACCAAGAATTTCGACGAGCTGGAGAAGGACGTCGAGGCGCCGTCCTTCGGTCTCGGCCATGTCAGCGAGTTCCTCGCCGCCAACCTCGATGCGCTCAGGGCGCGCTTCAAGGCCGACCAGCCGAAGCGCCGTGTGGTGATCCACGAGCATCAGGGCATCGGCGCCACGGTCGAGAGCGTCGGCGCGCTGCTGCGTGCCGTGCCGAACCTCGAGCTGATCGAGCTCGAGCAGGATTCGGGCTTCTCCTACGCCTGCGGCGGAATGGCAGCGAAATTCAAGGAGCGCGAGCAGGCGATCCATCGCGGGCTGGTGATGGGCGCGGTCGAGCGGGGCTCCGACACGATCGTCACCATGTACCATTCCTGCCACCGCGCGCTGGCCGGCGCCGAGGCCGTCCATCCCTCGCTCCGGGTCGTGAACTTCACCGACATCCTGGCCGAGGCGCTGGGGCGCGGCGGCCATCCCGACTACTACCAGCTCTACAAGAAGGGCGGCGCCATGGACGAGGCGGTCGCCGCTGCGCGCGGCTTCCTCGCGAACAACGGCGTGAAGGTCGACGAGAACGCGGTGAGGTCGCTGACCGCCGACATCTTCGACGAGACCGGGCTCGGCGGCTCGCGCGAGGCTTTCGCCCAGGCCTTCGCCGCGCTGGCCCGCGAGAGCTGATCCCGCGTGGCCGCCGAAATCTGGCTCTTCTCCTATGGCACGCTCCAGCAGGAAGACGTGCAGCTCGCCACCTTCGGCCGCCTGCTCGACGGCCGCTCCGACGCCCTGCCGGGCCATGCGACGTCACTCCTCGAGATCAGGGATGCCGAGGTGGTGAAGACCAGCGGCAAGACGCACCACCTCATCGTGCGACCCACCGGCCGCCCGGCCGACGAGGTGCCGGGCATGGTCTTCCGCATCACCGCCGCCGAACTCGCCGCCGCCGACACCTACGAGGTGTCGGATTACCAGCGCATCGCGGTGCGCCTGAAGTCGGGCCTCGAAGCCTGGGTCTATGTCGGTGCCTGACTAGCGTTTCCTGAAACTGTCGATCACCAGCCCGCGCAGCCAGCGGTTCGCGGCGTCGCCGTCGGCCGAGGCGTGCCAGTAGAGATAGAGGTCGAGGGTCGGCATCCGGAACGGCAGCGGCACGATGCGGGTGTGCAGCCCGGGCGTCAGGATGGCGGCGTAGCGCTCGGCCATGGTGAGCACGAGATCGGTCTCGGCGACGGCGCGCAGCGCGGCGAGATAGTTGCGGCAGCGCAGCCGGATCCGGCGCCTGAGGCCGCGCTTGCTGAGTTCCACGTCCTCGAGGCCGGGGCCCTTGCGGCGAGACGTCACCATGACGTGGTGCTGGGCGAGATAGGCCTCGAGCGTCACGGCCTTGCGCAGCGCCGGGTGGCCACGGCGCGCAACCATCACCATTCGGTCGGCCGCGAGTTTCTGGCGATGCACGGCGTCGGAGAGCGGCAGTGCGATGTCGATGGCGAGGCTCACTGCGCCGGTCGCCAGCGCGCCCTCGACGTTGCGTCGGCGCACCTGCACGGTCCTGAGGTCGATACCCGGCGCCTCGCGGGCGATGCGGCCCATGATCGCCGGCAGCATCAGCGTCTCGGTGGGATCGCGCAGGCTGATCGTGACCTGCGCCGCGGCCGTCGCCGGATCGAAGCGGCCGGCGTTGGCGACAAGCAGGTCGAGCGTCTGCAGGCCCTGGCGCAGCGGGCCGATCAGGTCGCGCGTCAGCGGCGTTGCCGACAGCCGCCGGCCGTCGCGGGTGAACAGCGGATCGCCGAACATCAGGCGCAGCCGGGCCAGCGAATGGCTGATCGCCGACTGGCTGAGGTTCAGCCGCTCCGCCGCGCGCGTCACGCCGCCTTCGGCGTGGATGGCGTCGAGCACCCTCAGGAGATCGAGGTCGGTCCGCCGATCATGAGACATATCGATGGATTTCCATGATTAACAATCATTTCATTCATTATTTCGACGGCCCTAGGGTCGGTCAACCCCGGCCACAGGAGATCGCCATGGAATTCGCCTATACCGACAAGGTGAAGTCGCTGCAGGAGAAGGTTGGCGCCTTCATGGACGCCCACATCTATCCCAACGAGGAGCGCTACCACCGCGAGGTCGAGACCGGCGAGCGCTGGCAGCCGGTCGCCCTGATGGAGGAGCTGAAGGAAAAGGCGCGCGCCCAGGGCCTATGGAACCTGTTCCTGCCCGGCGAGCACGGGGCAGGGCTCACCAACCTCGAATATGCGCCGCTGTGCGAGATCATGGGACGCTCGCCGATCGCGCCGGAGGCGTTCAACTGCTCGGCGCCCGACACCGGCAACATGGAGACGCTCGAACTCTACGGCACCGAGACGCAGAAGAAGCAGTGGCTGGTGCCGCTGCTCGAAGGCCGCATCCGCTCCGCCTTCGCCATGACCGAGCCGGCCGTCGCCTCGTCGGACGCCACCAACATCGAAAGCTCGATCGTGCGCGACGGCGACCACTACGTGCTGAACGGCCGCAAATGGTGGACCACCGGCGCGCCCGACCCGCGCTGCAAGATCCTGATCTTCATGGGCAAGACCGACCCGAAGAGTCCCGACCGCCACCGCCAGCAATCGATGGTGCTGGTGCCGCGCGAGACGCCGGGCGTGAAGGTGCTGCGCGCCCTGCCGGTGTTCGGCTACGACCACGCCCCGCACGGCCATGGCGAGGTGCTGTTCGAGAACGTGCGTGTGCCGGTTTCCAACATCTTGCTGGGCGAGGGCCGCGGTTTCGAGATCGCGCAGGGGCGGCTGGGGCCGGGCCGCATCCACCACTGCATGCGCGCCATCGGCGCCGCCGAGCGGACGCTCGAGAAGATGTGCAAGCGTCTGAAGGCCCGCGTCGCCTTCGGCCGGCCGCTTGCCCAGCAGGGCGTGATGCTGGAGCGCATCGCCGAGGCCCGCATCATGGTCGAACAGGCGCGGCTCCTCGTCCTGAAGGCCGCCTACATGATGGACACGGTCGGCAACAAGGTCGCCAAGGCCGAGATCGCCATGATCAAGGTGGCGGTGCCGGCCATGCTGACCCGGGTGGCCGACATGGCGATCCAGGCGTTCGGCGGCGGCGGCGTCACCGACGATTTCGGCATGGCGGAGACCTACGCCTCGGCGCGCACCCTGCGCATCGTCGACGGCCCCGACGAGGTCCATCGCAACCAGATCGGCAAGCTGGAGCTCGCCCGGTACAATTGAGCAGTTCCGGCGAAGCTTGAAAAATCCGCGTTCAGGGCTACCCTTGTCTCATGAATGCCATGCTGATGAAGGAGCTGTCCAAGCTCAGCGTCGAGGAGCGTCGGGCCCTGATCGACGATCTCTGGGACAGCATCGACAGTGAGCTGGATGCGGCGCCGGTCTCCGAAGAGGTCGGTAGGCTCCTGGACAAGCGCGCCGAAACACTTGCGCATGACCCGACGCGGAAGAAGTTCACGCTTGAGGAAATCGCGGCACGTCGCAACGTGAAGCTGTGAGCTTCACCGTCGTCTACGGCACCGATGCCGTCGACGATATCGACGCGGCGTTCGATTGGTTGGCCGAGCGCGGTCCCAATGCCGCCGCCGATCTTCTCCGGGCTATCGCGCGGGCAGAGCGCCACCTGACGCGCAATCCCGAAATTTAACGTGTCGGGCGTAAGCACAGGCATGGCGATGTCCGGCGCGTGAACCTTCGGCCTTTCCGCTATCAGCTTTGCTTTCAGGTCCACGGTTCGGAGGTCTTGGTGCTCGCCTGTCTCCACGCGAGCCGTTCACCTCGTGTTCATCAGCGCATCGTCACCGATCGTCGCTGACCAGCTTTCATTGGACCGACAGCACCGCCCACGCCGCGTCGCCGAAGAAGCGGAGATGGGCGCTGAGCGGGCCTTCGAAGCGGCCGTAGACCTTGTAGGTCGCGGCCTGCATCACGACGCCGATCGCCGAGGCGGCGGCGAGGTCGACGTTTCGTTTGGGGATCTCGCCCGCCTTCATCGCCCTGGCGATCACCTCGCGCACGACCTGCACTGGATTGGGCGACCCGTCGGGGACCTGGATCAGGAACGAATGCTGGTTGAGCAGGTGGTAGGCGAACAGGGTCCAGTCGCGATCCGCCCACTCGCAATAGCAGGCGACGATGGCGTCGATCTTTTCGCGCAGGCTGGTGGCCTTCGCCTGCGCCCCGTCGAGCGCCTCCGCCAGCGCGCGGTGGTGGCGGAGGAAGAGGCTCAGCGCGAGCTGCTCCTTGCTCGGGAAGTGACGGTAGATCGTGCCCTCGGCGATCGACGCCGCCAGGGCGATCTCCCGGGTCGTGGTCTCCGCCACGCCGCGCGCCACGAACAGGGTGAGGGCCGCGCGCTCTACGCGGGCTTTGGTTTCTTCGGCTTTGCCCATGGGTCGCAGTCTATGAGGGAGCGCTCACTCGGAGAAGCCTCACAGAACCAACGCCAGTCGATCACCCAGTCGCGTGCGGCGTGTGTCGGCTGGGCGTCGCTCTGGAGCTTCAGGAACTCTTCGAAAGACCGGCGGATGAACATGCGGACCTCTCCTAAGTGAGCAAGCGCTCACAAATTAAGTGAGTGATCACTCAATTGCAAGAGGCCACCGGCTTGACATCGATCGTGCAATAGGATAGGATTGTACCGATGAACTTCCGAGATACCTCCTGCCCGAGCCCACGGATCGCCGCGGCGGCCAGGCGACAGGGCGTCGATGCGGAATTCGGAAATGTCGCGTTTGATGCGACAGCCGGCGGTGCGGCTGACAGGGCGAATCGGACCGGGATTCAACGGCTTGTCCGGTGTCCGGCGCGACAGGGGAGGCGCGCGGTGTGGTTTTTTTATTTTTCGCGTCGGAGGCGACATTTTTCCCCGCGATTCGGAGCGATCGCCGGGCTTTGAGCGTGGACGCCGTGCGGGAGCCCCCCTATGGTCGGCCCACCCAGACGATCCCTGTGGGAGAGACCGCTTCTTACGAGGCGGCGCCGAAGGAGCAACCGGCCCCGGAAACTCTCAGGCAAACGGACCGCAGGAGGATGGGTCTCTGGAAAGCGGCGCGCGTCCTTCGGGAGGTGCGCCCACCGACGAAGTAAGCCGGCCTCTCCCTTGGAGCGAGGCGCCTGGCGAATCTTTCAGGTCTCCGGACAGAGGGGGTCGCGCGGCGCAGTCCTTGCGTCGGGAAACGCGACTCTGAGGAGACCTTCTTGAGCGAACCTTCCGCCGGCCCCCTGAAGCGCACGCCGCTTTACGATCTTCATCGCGAGCTCGGTGCGCGCATCGTGCCGTTCGCGGGCTACGAGATGCCCGTGCAGTACCCGACCGGCATCCTGGTCGAGCATGCCCAGACCCGTAACGCCTGCGGCCTGTTCGACGTCTCGCACATGGGCCAGGTACGGCTCACGGGCAAGGCGGGCCAGAGCGCGGCCAGGGCGATGGAAACCATCGTCCCCGGCGACATCGCCGGCCTGCAACCCGGCCAGCAGCGCTACACGCAGTTCACCAACGCAGAGGGCGGCATCTTCGACGACCTGATGGTGACCAGCACGGGCGATCACCTGCTGGTCGTCATCAACGCCGCCTGCAAGGACGCCGACCTCGCGCACATGCAGAAGCATCTCTCGGCCGCCTGCGAGGTCGAGCCGATGTTCTCCCGCGGTCTGCTGGCGCTGCAGGGACCGCAGGCCTCCGCCGTTCTGGCGCGGCTGGCGCCGCAGGTCGCGACCCTGAAGTTCATGACCGGCGCCTACGTCGTGATCGACGGGGCGCGGTGCTACGTCACGCGCTCGGGCTATACCGGTGGCGACGGCTACGAGATCTCGACGCCGGGCGAGCGCACCGACGAGATTGCGCGCAAGCTGCTCGGCCATCCCGAGGTGAAGCCGATCGGGCTCGGTGCGCGCGATTCGCTGCGCCTCGAGGCCGGCCTCTGCCTCTACGGCCATGACATCGACACCGCCACGACGCCGGTCGAGGCGGGCCTGCTGTGGAGCATCGGCAAGGAGCGCCGTGTGCAGGGCGGCTTCCCCGGCGCCGCCATCATCCAGAAGCAGATCGCCGAGGGTGCGGTGCGCCGGCGGGTCGGCCTGTTGCCCGAGGGCAAGGCGATCGCGCGCGAGGGCGCGGAGATCGCGCTCGGCGGAAAGATCGTCGGCAAGGTCACGTCGGGCGGCTTTGCGCCGACGCTCGGCCGCGCCATCGCCATGGGCTATGTCGACAAGGCCCATTCTGCCAACGGAACCAGGGTCGATCTCATCGTGCGCGGCAAGCCCGTGCCGGCCGAGATCGTGCCGATGCCCTTCGTCAAACACGCCTACTACCGCGGATAGGAGCAAGAGATGGCCGAGACCAAGTACACCGAAGAGCACGAGTGGATCCGCGTCGAGGGCGATGTCGGCACGATCGGCATCACGCAGTACGCCCAGGAGCAGCTGGGCGACGTGGTGTTCGTCGAGGTGCCGGCAGCCGGCCGCAAGGTCGCCAGGGGCGAGGCCTGCGCCGTGGTCGAATCGGTGAAGGCCGCCTCCGACATCTACGCACCGGCCTCGGGCGAGGTGATCGAGAGCAATGCCGGCCTCGCCGACGCGCCGGGCGACGTCAACGCCGAGCCGATGGGCAAGGGCTGGTTCTTCAAGCTGAAGCTCTCCGACAAGGGCGAGCTCGGCGGCCTGATGGACGAGAAGGCCTACGAGGCCTTCGTCGCGGGCCTTCACTAGAGGATCGGGCCGATGCGCTATCTCCCCCTCACCGACGCCGACCGCCGCGAGATGCTGAGCGTGATCGGCGCCAAGTCGGTCGATGACCTGTTCAGGGACGTGCCGGCTTCGGCGCGTCTGCCGGGCAAGATAGCGGGTCTGCCCGATCACCTGGGCGAGCTCGAGGTCGAGCGCGCTTTCCAGGCCTATGCGGCGAAGAACGTGTCGCCGGCCACCGCGCCCTTCTTCATCGGCGCCGGCGCCTACCGCCATCACGTGCCCTCGACCGTCGACTACATGATCCAGCGCGGCGAGTTCCTGACCTCCTACACGCCGTACCAGCCGGAGATCACGCAGGGGACCCTGCAGTACCTGTTCGAGTTCCAGACCCAGGTGACGCTGCTCACCGGCATGGAGGTGGCCAACGCCTCGATGTACGACGGTTCGACCGGCACCTCCGAGGCCGTGCTGATGGCCAACCGGGTGACGCGCCGGCACAAGGCGCTGATCTCGGGCGGGCTGCATCCGCAGTATCGCCGCGTCATCGAGACCACGGCCAAGTGGGAGGGCTTCAATGCCGCCATCGGCAAGCCCGACGTCGACGGACTCGAGGACCTGATCGCCGCCGTCGACAAGGAGACGTCCTGCGTCGTGGTGCAGAACCCGAACTTCTTCGGTCACGTCCGCGACTTCGCCAAGCTGGCCGCCGCCTGCCATACCGCGGGCGCGCTGCTGATCGTCGTGGTGACGGAAGTCGTGTCGCTGGGGCTGCTGAAGCCGCCGGGCGAGATGGGCGCCGACATCGTGGTCTGCGAAGGCCAGTCGATCGGCAACGGGCTCGGCTTCGGCGGTCCCTATGTCGGCCTGTTCGCCACGCGCGAGAAGTACATGCGCCAGATGCCGGGCCGCCTGGTCGGCGAGACCGTCGATGCCGACGGCAAGCGCGGCTTCGTGCTGACGCTTTCCACGCGCGAGCAGCACATCCGCCGCGAGAAGGCGACGTCGAACATCTGCACCAATGCCGGCCTCTGCGCGCTCGCCTTCACGATCCATCTCACGCTGCTGGGCGAGGCAGGCTTCAGGCGCCTGGCCGAGCTCAACCATGCCAAGGCTTCGGAGCTTGCCGATCGCATCGCAACGGTGCCGGGCGTGAAAGTGCTGAACGACAGCTTCTTCAACGAGTTCACCGTGCGGCTGCCCAAGCCTGCCGCGCCGGTCGTCGAGGCACTGGCCGCCAGGCGCATCCTGGGCGGGCTGCCGGTATCGCGCCTGATCCCGAACGATCCCTCGGTCGAGAACCTGCTGCTGCTGGCCGCGACCGAAACGGCCACCGAGGCGGGCATGGCTCCGCTGGTCGCCGCGCTGAAGGAGGTGCTGTGATGGACCGCTCTCAAGGACGGACCGGCGGCATCGTATCGGTTGGCGTTACGGAAGCCGCGACCTTCACCGGCACCACCTTTACAGGAAATAGGGCGCTGCAAATCGAAGAACCCTTGATCTTCGAGATGGGTCAGGCCGGACGCTGCGGTGTCGACCTTCCGGAGCCGCCGAAGGTGAAGGACCGCTTGAACGGTCTCCGCCGCAAAGGTGATGTCGGCCTGCCGGGTCTCTCCGAGCCCCAGGTCGTGCAGCACTACACGCGCCTCAGCCAAAAGAACTACGCCATCGACATGGGCGTCTATCCCCTGTGCTCGTGCACCATGAAGCACAATCCCAGGATCAACGAGAAGGTGGCGCGGCTGCCGGGAATCGGCGACCTCCATCCGCTGCAGCCGGTCTCGACCGTGCAGGGTGCGCTGGAGCTGATCGACAGCCTGGCACACTGGCTGAAGACGTTGACCGGCATGCCGGCCGTGGCGATGTCGCCGGCCGCCGGCGCACACGGCGAGATGTGCGGCATGATGGCGATCGCGGCGGCGCTCGAGGCCAAGGGCGAGCGGGCGCGGCGCAAGACCGTGCTGGCACCGGAATCGGCGCACGGCACCAACCCCGCGACGGCGGCGGCGCTCGGCTTCACCGTGAAACCGATCCCGGCCAACGACCGCGGCCGGGTCGATCTGGCGGCGCTCAAGGCGGCGCTGGGCCCCGACGTGGCAGCGATCATGCTCACCAACCCCAACACTTGCGGCCTGTTCGAGAGCGAGATCGTCGAGATCGCCCAGGCCGTGCATGCGGCGGGCGCCTACTTCTACTGCGACGGCGCCAACTTCAACGCCATCGCCGGCCGGGTGCGGCCGGGCGACCTCGGCGTCGACTGCATGCACATCAACCTGCACAAGACTTTCTCGACGCCGCACGGCGGCGGCGGGCCGGGAGCGGGGCCGGTGGTGCTGTCGGCGGCGCTCGCGCCCTATGCGCCCTACCCGTGGATCGTGAAGGACGGTGCCACGTGGCGTATTGCCGAGGACGGTGCGGCGGTGGACGGCACGCCGTTCGGCCGGCTGAAGGCGTTCCACGGCCAGATGGGCATGTTCACGCGCGCGCTGGCCTACATCATGAGCCACGGCGCCGACGGGCTGAAGCTGGCCTCGGAGGACGCGGTGCTCAGCGCCAACTACGTGATGGCGGTGCTGAAAGACACGATGAGCCCGGCCTTCGAGGGGCCGTGCATGCACGAGGCGCTGTTCGACGACGGCTTCCTGAAGGACACCGGCGTCAGCACGCTCGACTTCGCCAAGGCGATGATCGACGAAGGCTACCACCCGATGACCATGTACTTCCCGCTGGTGGTGCATGGCGCGATGCTGATCGAGCCGACCGAGAGCCAGGCCAAGGAGGATCTCGACCAGTTCATCGGCGCGCTGCAGGCGCTCACTGCGCGCGCGAAGTCGGGCACGGCGGCCGAAGCCTTCAAGGCGGCGCCGCTCTATGCGCCGCGCCGCCGCCTCGACGAGACGCTGGCGGCACGCAAGCCGATCCTGCGCTGGAAACCGTCGAACAATTTCAAGGAAGCCGCCGACTGACGCCTTGCCGCCGGTCCCGGCGGCTCACGCTGCGGAGTCGATGTCCGTCTTGGTGAAGTCGTCGCCCTTGAATAGCAGTGGAATTCGCCGATTGCGCGCCATCGCGTAGGCAAAGCAGTCGCCGAGATTGAGCTGGGCCGGGTGACCGCGGCCTTTTCCGTAGCGGGCGGCGGCAACGAGCGCCGTATCGGCTTCTTCGGAGGCGATGGGCAGGCACTGGATCGCGGCGACGTTCAGGAATTCCGCGACATCGGCGGCAGCCTCCTCGACCGTCGCATGCCGAAGTCGGCACAGCCCCAGGGTCGCCTCGAAGACGGCGATCGGCGAGGTCACGGGCGCAGCACTGCCTTCGATGGCATCGGCAAAGGCATCGGCTTCCGGTTCGCGGTTCAGGATGGCGACGATCGCCGAGGCATCGACGAACATCAGTTCTCGCCGCTCAGCTCGTCATAGAAGGCCTTGTCGGCGGCCAGCCCTGTTGCCGGCCGCTTGGCCACCCGCTCTTGGAGCGCGCGAAGACGCTCCTTGAGCGGCAGCGCTTCGTCGAGACGGCGCAATTCGTTCTCCAGGGCGACCCTCACGGCGTCGGTTTTGTTCAACCGTTTGCGGTCCGCCAGTCTCTCGGCCAGCCGGTTTACTTCGTCGTTCCGGATATTCAGGGCCATTGGGAAGCTCCGTGTATAGTCGTACGTATAGTATTGTCTACACGTGTAGACAAGAGAGCCTGGAATGGCTCCTACTGGAGGGGTCTAATGGGGTAGACGGGGGTCCCTTGCAGAACACCTATGGTAGGGGTATATGGGGGTGCATAGGGGCCATGACGGGTCCTGGTCGGAGGCGAGATGGCTGACAACAAAGCTGGCTTGATCGAAGTCCAAGATGCGGTGATTTGGCCAATGAACATCAAGGGCAACCCGGCGCTTCGGGAGCGCCTCATGTCGCTCGACTCGGAGGAGATCGTCGCGCTGAAGGTCGACGGCAAGACGACAGTCTGGGAGCGGCAACGAGACGGCAAGGACGGCCGACCCGCCCGCGGACTTAAGCCGTGTGATGGTCGCGCTAGGGACTTGTGGCGCTCTCTCTATCCAAGCCGGAAGGGCGACATGGTCAGCATTGCAGAAGTTGAGTGACAGGCTGATGGCGGCTGCAGATTCCGAGAATTGCGACGATCGATGGAACGAGATCGCCGCCAAAATCCCGGACGATGTCGTGCATCACTTCGCAGCGGTCGGCTACCACGACCAGATCGCCGAGGCCGAGGGGCGCTTCGGCGGGGTCGGTCGGTGGGGGCAGCGCCAGTTCGTCGAAGCCCGCCGATGATCTGGTCCGGATCCCGATATGCCGCTCCGGCTGACGTGCTGGCACTGCCAGCACCGAAGATTCTTTGGGAATGGTTTGACAGGTTCAGCAGGAAATGATAGGTCTTATCCTATAAACTGGCCGGAGTGCATTCGGCGCTCCTGCCGAGCTCGAAATCAACATCGAGGCGTCCGTGCCACCGGGTCTCCCTCCGGCGCGCCCCAAAAGCTCTTCAGAGAGCACTGCGCCTCGGCATGGTCCTGACCATGCCCTCGACGACGAAGAACGAGACCCAAACTGCAAACAGAGCCGACGGCGAACGTCGGCCCCGGGCGACCGGTTTGCGACGACATTCTGGACAGGTTTCCGGACAGAACGCGTTACATTCAGGCGTCCACAAATAATGCGAAAAGGCCGTGAAAACACGGTATCCGCCGGTCCTCCGTGCCGTGAAAAGCCATGGCGACTCGGCCGGGCCCTTTGCCCGATGACCCGGGCAGGGAGTTTGCCCGCTTCGGCAAAGAAAAAGCCCCCGCCTTGCGGCGGGGGCGTCAGGTAGCCCGCGATTGTTGTTTGCGGGCAATCCCTAATTTCCGGAGATCAGTGCAGGCGGCGCGGCAGCTCGGCGATCGCCTCGTCGATCATCGCCGCCGTGCGGCCCTGGCCGACCTGGTCGCGCAGCAGGGCCCGGGTGGCAGCGAGTGCAGCGTCGACCGCGGTGTCGCGCACCTGCTTGCTGGCCTGCGCCTCGGCCTGGGCGATGCGATCCTTGGCCTGCTGCTCGCGCAGCGCGATCGCCGCCTCGAGGTTTGCGGCGGCCTTGGCCTTCATGCGCTCGGCCTCCTCGCGGGCCTGCTGGATGATGGCGTTGCCTTCACCGGCCGCCTGGGCGAGCGTGCGCTCGGCGTCCTGCTTGGCCTTCAGCGCATCGGCGCGCAGGCGCTCGGCATCGGACAGTGCCTTGGCGATGTCGGCCGACCGCTTGTCGAGCATTTCGGCGATCTTCTTCTTCAGCACCCCGCCCGCGAGGATGAAGAACAGGACGAACGCGACCGCGACCCAGAAGGCCGGATCGGAGAACAGTCCGCCGTGGGCGCCCTCGGCGCCCGCAGCCCAAGCCGTGCCGATCATCGGCCGCCTCCCTTGACCACCGCCGCCACTTTGGCGCCGAGCTGCGCCGCGTCGGCCGGCTGGCCGGCGAGTTTGGCGTAGGCGCCCTGGGCAATCTCGACAGCCATCTGCTCGAGTCCCGCCATCACCTCGTCACGCTGCCTGGCGATGCGCTTCTCGGCGTCGGCGATTTGCGCCGCCAGACGATCGTGAAGCTGGCCGAGCTGCGCGGAGGCGATGCCGGCATCCGCCTCGCCCTGCTGGCGCGTGACGGTGCGGGCGGCCTCGCGCGAGTCTGCCAGGCTCTTCTCGTAGGCGGCCACGAGGGCACGCGTGTCCTCGTTGGCCTTCTCGGCCGCGTCCAGATCGCCCTGGATCTTGGCCTGCCGCCTGGCCAGCGTGTCGGAGATCGCGGGAACCGCAAGCTTCGACATCACCAGGTACAGCGCCACGAACGCGATCGCGAGCCAGACGAGCTGCGGCGCGAAGCTCTGGGTGTCGAGCTGCGGCATGCCGCCTTCCTTGGCCGCTGCGGCGCCCGTCATGGCGAGCGAGGCAAGCCCCGCCGCCAGCGTGCTGTAGACCGGTGTACGCATGATCGTTCGTCCCAAGCCTTGAGCGGCTTAGAACACGAACAGGATCATGAAGGCGATGACCAGCGCGAACAGCGCCACGGCCTCGGTGAGCGCGAAGCCCAGCAGCACGTTGCCGAACACGCGGGGAGCGGCTTCCGGGTTGCGCAGCGCGCCCGAGACGAAGCTGCCGAAGATGTTGCCGATGCCGACGCCGACGCCGGCGAGGGCGATGGTGGCGAGGCCGGCACCGATGAGCTTGGCTGCAGAGGCGTCCATGGGATTTTCCTTTCGAGTGGTCGAGTCGTTTCGGTTGAGGGATCGACGCCGTCAGTGACTCAGGTGGATGGCGTCGTTGAGATACAGGCAGGTCAGGATCGCGAAGACGTAGGCCTGCAGGAAGGCGATCAGGAATTCGAGGCCGGTGAAGACGACGATGAAGGCCAGCGGCGCCCAGCCGCCGAGAATGCCCATCATGACGACGAAGCCGCCGAACACCTTCAGCATGGTGTGGCCGGCCAGCATGTTGGCGAACAGGCGGATCGACAGGCTGAACGGGCGGATGAAGTAGGAGATGATCTCGATCGGCACCAGCAGCAGCAGCAGGACCCAGGGAACGCCCTTGGGCACGAAGAGCGAGAGGAAGTGCATGCCGTGCTTGGCGAAGCCGATGATCGTGACGCCGACGAATACGAACAGCGCCATCGCGAAGGTGACGACGATGTGGCTGGTCACCGTGAACGAGTAGGGCACCATGCCCAAGAGGTTGCAGAACAGGATGAAGATGAAGAGCGTCAGGATGAAGGGGAAGTACTTCTTGCCCTGGTCGCCGACATTGTCGCGCACCATGCCGGCGATGAACTCGTAGCCGACTTCGGCGACCGACTGCAGGCGGCCCGGGACCAGCGCCCGCTGGCGCATGCCCATGACGAACACGCCGGTCGCCAGGATCACGGCGATGATCATCCACAGCGACGAATTGGTGAAGGAGACGTCGAGGCCGCCGAAATGGAACTCGAGCAGCCGCTTGATCTCGAACTGCTCCATCGGGCTATGCATTTCGGCCTTCCCCACTCTGTCGACGCCCAACAACCGCCTCAGGGCAGGCGTGGACCCTCGTCCCCGCCCTTGGCCGCCTCCGCCGAGTACACCCGGATGGCGCGCCACGCATTGTTGGCGCCTGCGGCAAACCCCAGAACCAGGCCGGTCACCAACGCGTATGGCGCCCAACCCAGCCAGCGATCGAGCCAGTAGCCGAGGAAGCCCCCGACCAAAAGGCCCGCGATCATATCCACCAAGACGCGATAGGCAACGCCCGTCTGCCGGTGCGACATTCCGTTGCTCTGCCGCGGTTTTTCGACCTTTCCGCGCGCCTGCCTGAGGCGCGCGTCGAGTTCGTCGACACGTCGGCGATCGCCTTCCGGATCCGGTGCTGCCATCGCTTCCACCCTCAGACGACGCCGATCAGAAACCCGTCCCCGCCGCCCGCTGGCGGGGCGATGCATAGGGGCCGCACCCGGCCCTGTCAAGGAACCGATTTCCCTTGTCCGACAATCGGTTAGGTGTGCTTTGCCGCACCCAGGACGGTGAACTTCGCATCGCCGTCGCGGACCAGTTGCGGGACCAGGTCGACCTCCCAGTCGAGGTACTGCCGCATGGCGGCTTCGACGTCCTGCTTGAAGTCGTAGGGCCGGTACCAGACGTCGGTCGGCGGGTCGGCCATGCGGACATGGCCCTCCTCGACGGCAAGTCCGGCATCGCGCCAGGCCTTCATGCCGCCGGCCAGGACCGCCACTGGCAGATCGCCCGCCGGTTCCGTGGCCTCCGGCGCGGCAAGGTTCGCGATCTCGCCGTCGGGCGACGCCAGCACGATCCGCCGCGCGCCGGGCTGCTTCTTCAGCATCTCGGGGATTGACGCCGCAAGACCTGCGCGCACGGCGAACCAGGCGCCCGGGACATGGCCGTCGCGGTACGTGAGGCTGGTGTCGAGATCGATCACCAGGGTCGAGGAGAGTTGCTCTTGCAACTCGGCGGCCGTCACGACGGCAGCCTTCGGCATCGCGAAGCCCGCCGGAAAGCGCGGCTCGGCCTCGGTCGTGAGGTCGGAGGCCGCCGGCCTGTGGTCGAGCACGTAGGTCTCGGCCCAGCCCATCTGCAGCAGCCAGTGCGCGGTCATGGTGGCGCGCACGCCGTCATTGTCGTGCAGGACGATCGTGGCATTGCGCGCGCCGACATAATGATCCGTCGCCTGCACGAGCTGGCCGCCCGCGGCGTGGCGGAAGCCCCTGAGATGGCCCTGGGCGTACTCGGCGGGATCGCGCACGTCGAGGCGATAGAGCGGCCGGTCCTTCTTCTCCAGCGCGGCCAGGCCCGCCCTGTCGATCCTCCGGATGCCCATGCGCTTGGCGATGCCGGCGGCCGCGGCTTGCGCGAACTTCGCCGCTTCCGGTCCCTGCGGGCCGAAGCTCTTCGTTGCGCCGCGCGCCACCTTCAGCCCGGCGAGATGCCAGCCCATGGTGCCGTTCTTCAGCGCCATCACCTTGTTGGGCAGGCCGGCGTTGATCAGCGACTGCGCGCCGATGATCGAGCGCGTGCGGCCGGCGCAATTCACGACCACCAGGGTCTCGGGCCGCGTCACGAAATCCTTCACGCGGTAGACCAGCTCCGCACCGGGGCAGTCGATGCCGCCGGGGATCGACATGTTGGTGAATTCCGGCAGCGGCCGGGAATCCAGGATCACCATGTCGGCCCTGGAATCGATCAGCTTCTGCACCTCCGTGGCCTCGATGCGCGGCGTGTCGTTGCCGTGCTCGACCGCCTCGCCGAACGCCTTGGAGGGCACGTTGACGCCGGTGAAGACCTCGTAGCCCGCCGCCCGCCACGCCTTCAGCCCGCCGTTCATGACGGCGAGGTCGGTGTAGCCCAGGCGGCTGAGCGCCGCGGCGGCCCGGTTGGCGCGGCCGCTCCATTGCGGGTCGCGGGCTTCGTCGCCGCTGTCCATCAGGACGATGCGCGTCGCCGGATCGGGCAGCAGGGCAAGCGCGCGCGGCTCGAGCCGGGAGAGGGGAAGGGGCGTGGCGAACAGCGGATGGCCCTGGGTCGAGAACTCGCCCTCCTCGCGCACGTCGAAGAAGGCGAAGACCTCGCTGGCCTTCAGCATGGCCTTGACCTGCTGCACCGACAGCAACGGTGTCAGGATCCTGGCCTTTGCCATGAAGCGCCGGGCCGCACCCGTCGCCAGGTCGACCGTGACGCGGTTGGGCAGGTGCTCGAGACTGAGGCCGTAGAAATGGAGGTGGAGCGCGTCGCCCGATCCCGTCGGCGTCTCGATGTGATGGAAGTCCTCCGGCAGGTAGGCGATCACGTCGCCGCGCCGCAGCGTCTTTTCCTTCGCCGGCGCCTCGCGCAGCTGCACGAAGCCCGCGCGCGCACCGTTGTCGAGCCGGTCGTACACCACGTTGCGTTCGGCGCCGTGGACGCCCGCGATGATCGCCCAGGTCGTGTGGTCGTGCGGCGGCACCTTCTTGCCGGCGCCGCCGGTCGACGCGTAGAGCGCGAAGCGGTGGTCGGGATCCTCGCTCAGGCGATAGATGCCGCCGTCGGCGCCCAGCGGAAACTCCTCTTGCGGGAAGAGTTCGGCGCGACTGGCGAGCTGCGACAGCAGACCGCCGATCTTCTCGAGGTTGGCGTGGGTGACGCCGTCCCTCTCGATGCGGCGGGCGTCGTCGACCAGGCGCCGCACGGCGGCGGCACGTTCCTGATGCAGGGTCATTGGGTCCTCCGTTCGGGCGCAGTATAGCGGGGCCGGTGCCGGCCGCCCCCGCACTTGTCGCATGGGCCTGAGTCAAACTACGGTATGTCATGCGAACGACCGTTTCCGCCGTCCTGATCGGGGCGGCCACCCTCCTGGCAGTTTCCGCCTCGGCGCAGACCGCCAAGAGACCGGCCCAGGCCCCGGCGGCGAAGCCGGCGACGGTCAAGCCCGCCGCCGTGGCGGGCAGGCCTGCCGCCCGGCCCGCGGCCCGCGCGCCGGTCTTCGTGCCGCCGCCGCCGGTCATCGAGCTCGACGAGGCGCCGGTCGTCGCCGACCTGCCGGCCGTCCTCGATGCCGACTCGCGAGAGCGCTACCGCCGCATCTTCCAGGCCCAGGCGTCCGGCAACTTCGCGGCGGCCGACGCCGAGATCCCGCAGGTCAAGGACCCGCTTCTGATGGGCTATGTCGGCGCCCAGCGTCTGCTGAGCCGCGGCTATCCCGCGCGTTACGATCAACTCGCCGCCTGGCTGCAGCAGTATCACGACCATCCCGATGCGCCGGCCGTCTACCGGCTTGCACTCGCCCGCCGCGCCCCGGGTGGACCCGAGCTCACGCCCGCGAGCTTTGTCGGCCAGGCGCAGCCGTCGCCGACTTTCGCTGCCGCGCGTACCGTGAACGGCGCCGACGGCGGCCGAGCCGCCGAACTGCGCGCCCGGCTGCAGGGCATGGCCGACGACGGCGGCTTCAACGCCGCCTTCGTCCTGCTCGACCGCAAGTCGACCCTGGAGACGCTCGGTCCGCAGGAAGTCGAGCTGTGGCGCGGCCGCCTGCGCACCCGTCAGCTCGAGGCCGACCCTCAGCGCGGCCAGCAGGCGCCGGTCGAGCCCGGCATGTTGCCGAACGCCGCTTGGACCGCCGCGCTCTCGGGCTTCACGCGCGGCAACGTGGCCGATTCGGCCCGCCGCTTCGAGGCCGTGGCCGACGCAGCGCCCGACCAGGCGTCGTCGTGGACGCTGTCGGCCGGTGCCTTCTGGGCGGCGCGCGCCAACCTGCTGGCCGGAAATCCGCAGAAATACGCGCCCTACCTCAAGCGCGCGGCGCTGCACGGCCGGACCTTCTACGGGCTGGTGGCGCAGAAGGCGCTCGGCATGAAGATCCAGCCCGACTGGGACGTGCCGCCGCTCGACCGCCGCCGGTCGGGCCTGCTGGGCGACAACGGCGCCAGCCGGCGTGCGCTCGGGCTGCTGCAGCTCGGCGCCGTGACGGCGGCGTCGCGCGAGCTCTATGCCGCGGCGATCGACGCCGACCCGCGCTTCATCGAGGCGGTCATGGCGCTGGCGCTCAAGGCCGACCTGCCCGGCCTCGCGGCCCGCGTGGGCAACGCCAACTGGGACCAGCGTCACGTCATCAAGGGCTATGACGGCGCGATGTATCCGATTCCGCCGTGGCAGCCGTCGGGCGGGTTCAGCGTCGATCGCGCGCTGGTCTACGCCTTCATGCGCCAGGAGTCGGCGTTCGATCCCAAGGCGCGCTCGCGTGTCGGTGCGATGGGGTTGATGCAGCTCATGCCGGCGACGGCGCGCGTGGTCTCCACGCGGTACGCACCGGAGACCCAGGGCGCCGATCCCTGGGATCCGTCGACCAACGTGGCGCTCGGCCAGGCCTACATCTCGATGCTGCTCGGCGAGACCGACGGCAACCTCGTGCGCACGACGGCCGGCTACAATGGCGGGCCGGGCAACGTGATGCGCTGGGACAATTCGCTGAACGCCAGCCAGGACCCGCTGCTCTACATCGCCTCGATCCCGCTCGCCGAGACGCGCGACTTCGTGCAGCGTGTGCTGACCAACTACTGGATGTACCAAATCAGGATGGGCCAGCCGACGCCGTCGCTCGACCAGATCGCCGCCCACGAATGGCCGCGCTACACACCGCAGGACGGGCGCCGCTGAAAAATGCTTCCTTTGTCGGGTGTGAGAGTCGTCGAGTTCTGCCAGGTCCTTGCCGGTCCCTATTGCGGCATGCTGCTGGCCGATCTCGGCGCCGAGATCATCAAGGTCGAGCCGCCGGACGGCGACATGATGCGGCAGTGGCCGCCGATCACCGAAGGCGCCAACGGCGGCTACAGCGAGAACTTCGCCGCGATCAACCGCAACAAGCGTTCGGTCGTGCTCGATCTCAAGAACCCCGCGCACAAGGCGGCGGCGCGAAGGCTCGTCCTGTCAGCCGACGTCGTGCTGGAGAACAACCGTCCCGGGGTGATGGATCGTCTCGGGCTCGGCTACGAATCGTTCCGCGGGGAGAAGCCCGGTCTCGTCTACTGCTCGATCTCGGCGTTCGGCCAGAGCGGGCCGCGTTCGGGCGAGGGCGGCTTCGACGTCACCGTGCAGGCGATGAGCGGCATCATGAGCGTGACCGGCGAACCCGACGGCGCGCCGGTGAAGTGCGGCGTGCCGGTCTCCGACGTCGGCACCGGCCTCTACGCCGCCTTCACCATCGTCTCGCTGCTGCGCCGCGTCGCGGGTGGCGGGCCGGGCGGGCACATCGACGCCTCGATGCTGGGTTGCAGCCTCGGCATGGCCGCACTTCAGACCAGCGAATTCTTCGGCACCGGCCGCGACCCGAAGAAGCTGGGCTCCGCCCATCCGCGCAACGCGCCCTATCAGGCCTTCAGGGCGGCCGACGGCCACTTCGTCATCGCCGCCGGCAACAACAAGCTCTGGCAGTCGGTGACCGAAGTGGTCGGGCGACCCGACCTGTTCGCGGACGAACGGTTCGCCACGACGCAGTCGCGGGCGGCCAACCAGGTGGTGCTGAAGGATCTGCTCGAGGTCGAGTTCGCCCGGCAGGGCGTCGACCATTGGCTGGCCGCCTTCGAGGCTGCGGGCGTGCCGCACGGCCGCATCAACACCTACAGCCAGATCCTCGCCGATCCGCAGGTCCGGCACATGGGCTGGGTCGAGGAGATGGAGCTGCCGTCCGGCGTCAGGACGAAGACGTTCAGCAGCCCGGTGCGGATTTCCGGCACCGATCTCGCCAAGCGACGCGATCCACCGGCACTGGGCGCCGACACTGAGGTAGTATTCGGCGGCTCTCTCTCGGGGGGCCTCTCGCGAAAGGCAGCGGAATGAGCATCGATCGTCTGCGTCGTTTCATCGGAGACATGACGTCGCTCACGGGTGGCGCCTGGCAGGACAAGGACGAGGCGGCGATCGTCGAGGTCGGCGCCCGGCTGCTGGGCGAGCTGGTGAGCCACGACGACTGGCTGCCGGAATCCGCCGCCAGGGTGCCGTCGCACGGCTACGCGCAGAACCTGCTGTGGTGCGATCCGTTCGAACGCTTCTGTGTCGTGAGCTTCGTCTGGGCGCCATCCGCCAACACGCCGGTGCACGATCACCAGATGTGGGGCCTCGTCGGCATGCTGCGCGGCTCGGAGACCTCGCTCGGCTTCTCGCGCCATCCCGAGACCGGTGCGCTGGTGCCGGGCAAGCTCAGCAAGCTCGCGCCCGGCGACGTCGAGGTGCTGGTGCCGGCGAAAGGCGACATCCATCAGGTCACGAATGCGCTCTCCGACCAGGGCTCGATCAGCATCCACGTCTACGGCGGCAATATCGGCGCAGTGCGCCGGCACACGTTCGACGTGAAGACCGGAGCGCCCAGCCTCTTCGTGTCGGGCTACACCAACAAGGAGCAGCCCAACATCTGGGATCGCTCGGTGGAGGCTCGTGCCGCTGCCGGCTAACGCGCGCCGAAATCGCTGGAGAACACGACGAAATCGCCCAGGTCGGTCTCCTGCCAGGCATCCGCCGGATAGTCCGTGAACGAGCGCAAGATGAGGGCGGCCTTGCCCTCTGCCACGAGGCGCTTCTGCACGACGACATAGAGAAGCGGAACCTTGCCGCGGTATGTCTTGTCCTGGAGTTCCCGCACGGTCTGGAAGTCCGCATGATTCGAGAAGCGGCGGACGTTGCGGACCTCGAGCGCGATCTCCGGCGAGGGGACGTAGATGAAGGCCGAGGCACGATCGGGCTGCGCCACATCGACCCGACGCAGGAAGTCCAAGACGGCCTTGTCGGCAACGAGGTGCCGGAAGCCGCGTTCGCCCAGCGGCCGGCTCATGCTCGATGCGGCGCGCGCGGCAAAGGAGGAGATGCCGTAGGCGGCCGCAACGAGGGCCACTGCGGCGAAGCCGACGCGTGCCCATTTGCTCGGCAAGCCCATGACGCTGTGGACGATGCCGCCGAACAGCACGAGCGACACGATGCGGAAGTGGCGTTCATCGGCTTCGACGGCGCCACCCCTCGCGGCAACCGCGGTCAGCACGAACGTCACGGATATCGCCAGCAACGCGGTGAAGCGCAGATAGTCGGCGTGGGAGCGGTGCAAGCGCCACCACACGAAGGCGAAGGTGGCGACGGCGAACGGCAGGAGGGCGAGGTAGAGCGGCAGAAGGGACGCCAGCAGCGGATTGCGGGGATTGAGGGCGATGTAGGAGGCAAGGTCGCCGAGCGACAGCGACCCGCTTGCGATCATGCCGGCAGAGAGCAGCAGGAAGCGGGGGACGACCAGCCAACCGCCGGCCTGCATGGCGTCATTGGCCGCCGGCGATTCGCCGCGCGTGGCCCACAGGAAGTAGAACGCCACGCCGATGGTCGCGATCGTGACGCCGGCGACGAGTCCCCGCCGGATGGTCTCCCTGCTGAACCACCGGCCGGCCGATCCGGCCGCCGCCCCGATGGCGCAGGCGGCAACCAGTATTCCGGAGAGCTTCAGGAAGGTCAGGACGGCCGTGGCGGCGACCAGCGGCAGCACTGCAGTCCAGCGGAATTCGCGCAACCTCCAGAGCAAGGCGAGGAACCAGGGTGCGCCTCCGAAGAGCAGGACCTCGCCGCCGTTGTAGATGCCGAACGGCAGCGAGAAGTGCCGCATGCAGGCGACGATGGCCACGGCGATGGCGGCGCTTGTCGCGGCAAATCCGAAGGAGCGATAGAGGACGAACCACCCGGCAAGGCCGAGAAGGCTGAACAGGGTGACCACCACCACCATCGACAGGCCGAGGTCGAGGCCTGTCATCTCCACCAGGCCCGGAAGGACGTGCTGTCCGGGCGACCACCAGCCCATGAAGGCGGCCTCGTCGGTCGCGAGATCGGCGGCTGCCGGGCGGGCGCCGTAGTTGAAGGGCAGGCCGTGCCGGCCGTCCCAGCCGAGGAACCCCCAGCCGCTGTCGGAGTACATGGCCGGCCGCACCGTCGCGCCGACGATCGCATATGCCAGTGTGACGCCGAGCGCGATAACGACGCACACGGCGACGGTCGGGTTGATCTGCGACGCCTTTTTCATGACGGCTTTCCAAATGCCTCGCCTTTAGTAAGCTGCGCCCCATGGAAGACAAGATCGCAACCGAGTCGGACACCGAGGTGGCGCCGGGCCTCGGCGTTCTGGGGTCCGAGGGGCTCCACGAGTTCGTCCGCTATTTCGTCGCGTCCCTGATCGCGCTCCTGGTGGACGCCGGGCTGCTGGTCCTGCTGACCAGCGTGGTGGGGGTGCCATATCTCTGGTCGGGAGCCATCGCCTTCCTCGCCGGCCTCGCTACGGTCTACCTCCTGTCAGTCCGCTGGGTGTTTAGCAAGCGCACGATGAACGACATGAAGGTGGAGGCGATCGTGTTCGCCGTGATCGGCGTCGTCGGACTGGGCATCAACGAACTGGTGCTGTACGGGCTGACCGGCGTTCTCGGCTTCCACTACGGCCTCGCCAAGGTCGCGAGCGTCGGGCTGGTGTTCTTCTGGAATTTCGGCGCCCGCAAATATCTGCTGTTCCGCGGCGCCGCAAAGTGAACGAGCGCAAAGTCGCCGTCATCGTCGGCGGCGGTCCGGCGGGCTTGACGGCCGCCGTCGAGCTGCTCGACCGCACCGACATCAAGGTGATCGTCTGCGAGCAGGATCCCGTCTATGTCGGCGGCATCTCGCGGACCGTCAACTACAAGGGCAACCGCATCGACCTCGGCGGTCATCGCTTCTTCTCGAAGTCCGACCGCGTGATGAAGTGGTGGAACCGGTTCCTGCCGGTCGATGCCGCCGCCGATGCCGCGATCGACGTCACCTACCAGAGGAGCACGCGCGCGCTCACCGAAGGGCTCGCCCGCACCACGGGCGGCGAGGGCGATGCAGCGATGCATGTCCGCCCGCGCAAGACGCGGATCATCCACGGCAACAGGTTCTTCGCCTATCCGATCGAGCTGTCGCTCGACACGCTGACGAAGCTCGGCCTGCCCAAGCTCCTGCGGGTCGGCTTCACCTATGTCTGGGCGACGCTCTTCCCGCGCCGTCCGGAGACGACGCTCGAGGACTTCTTCATCAACCGCTTCGGCACCGAGCTCTACGGGACCTTCTTCAAGTCCTACACGGAGAAGGTCTGGGGTGTGCCGTGCTCCTCGCTGTCGGCCGAGTGGGGCGCGCAGCGGGTCAAGGGCCTGTCGATCATGCGCGCCGTCCTGCACGCCGCGCGGAAGGTCGCCAGGATCGGTCCGCTGTCGGGCAAGAGCGTCGAGACGTCGCTGATCAAGCAGTTCCTCTACCCGACCCTCGGCCCGGGCCAGCTCTGGGAGAAGGTCTGCGACGACGTTCGCGCCAGGGGCGGCGAGGTGCGCATGGGCGTCGAGGTGACCGGGCTGCGGCGCGACGGCACACGGGTCGTCGAGGCGACCCTGCGGTCGGCCGACGGCACGGTCGAGACGCAGCGCGCCGACTACGTGTTTTCGACCACCGACATCAGGCACCTGATGCGGATGATCCAGCCCGAGCCGCCGGCCGACGTGCTGGCCGTGTCCGACAAGCTCGAGTACCGCGACTTCCTCACCGTCGGCCTGCTGCTCGAACGGCCGCCGCTCGACAAGGACGGCACGCCGCTCGCCGACACCTGGATGTACGTCCACGAGGCCGAGCTGACGGTCGGCCGCGTCCAGCTCTTCCACAACTGGCATCCGCGCCTCGTCGCCGAGCCCGGCCGCGGCTGGATCGGGCTGGAGTATTTCGTCCAGGAAGGAGATTCGCTCTGGACCATGGATGACCGGGCGCTGATCGAGTTCGGCAGGCGCGAGTTCGAGGCGCTGGGCTTCGCGCAGGGCATCGCCGTGCTCGACGGCACCGTGATCCGGCAGAAGAAGGCCTATCCGGGCTATTTCGGCGCCTACGAGCGGTTCGGCACGGTGTCCGGCTGGCTCGACGGAATCGAGAACCTCTACCTGATCGGTCGCAACGGCATGCACCGCTACAACAACCAGGATCACTCGATGCTGACCGCCATGACGGCGATCGACAACATCGTGAACGGCGTGCGCTCCAGGGAGAACATCTGGAGCGTCAACACCGAGCAGGACTACCACGAGGAGAAGAAGTAGAGCACGACGAGCCCGAGGCGGTCACATGCAATCGCCTCACCCTGAGGAGCCGCGCGGAGCGCGGCGTCTCGAAGGGCGGGATCCCAAGGCAATGGCCGTGTCTTTTCTGAGCCGTGCGGGCTTCTAACGCCCGCCGATCTTCACAAGCTAATGCTTGTGCGGATGGGGATGGGTCGGATCGACCCAGTAGACCTCTTCCGGCTTCTCGACCGGCGCGATGTCGATGTTGATGGCGACCGCCTCGTTGTCGGAGCGCACCAGCACGCATTCCAGCGGCTCGGTGTCGGAGGCGTTGATTTCCTGGTGCGGCACATAGGGCGGCACGTAGATGAAATCGCCGGGACCTGCCTCGGCGGTGAACTGGAGCTGGTCGCCCCAGCGCATGCGCGCGCGGCCCTTCACGACGTAGATCACGCTCTCGAGGTGGCCGTGATGGTGCGCGCCGGTCTTGGCGTGGGCGTGGATGGTCACGGTGCCGGCCCACAGCTTCTGGGCGCCGACGCGGGCGAAGTTGATCGCGGCCGCGCGGTTCATGCCCGGGGTCTGGGCGGTGTTGGTGTCGAGCGAGCCCGCGGGGATCACCCGCACGCCGTCATGCTTCCAGTCGGTCATGTCTTCCATCTAGGGCGGCCGGCTCGCCTCCACAAGCGAGGAACTGTAGAATGATCGCATGAGCAGGATTGATGAGACCAAGCCGTTCAAGCCGGTGAACATCGCCGTGCTGACGGTTTCCGACACCCGCACGCTCGAGACCGACAAGTCGGGCGACACGCTGGTCGAGCGCATCCGGCGCGACGGCCATGTGCTGGTCGACCGCGCCATCGTCACCGACGACGTCGAGAAGATCCGCGCCCAGGTGAAGAAATGGATCGACGATCCCCGGGTCGAGGTGGTGATCACCACCGGCGGCACCGGCGTGACCGGCCGCGATGTGACGCCCGAGGCGCTGGAGGCGCTGTTCGAGAAGAAGATCGAGGGCTTCGGCGAGACCTTCCGCTGGATCTCCTTCCAGAAGATCGGCACTTCGACCATGCAGAGCCGTGCGACCGCGGGCGTCGCCAACGCGACCTACATCTTCGCGCTGCCGGGCTCGACCGGCGCCTGCAAGGACGGCTGGGACGACATCCTGCGCCAGCAGCTCGACATCCGCTTCCGTCCCTGCAACTTCGCCGAGCTGATGCCGCGCCTCAACGAAGGCAAGATGCCCCGCAGTGGGTGAGTATTGGATTGTCCTCATCCTGAGGAGCACGCCGCAGGCGTGCGTCTCGAAGGATGGGCCTCGGAGATGGTGCTCGTGCCCACCCTTCGAGACGCGCCCTGCGGGCGCTCCTCAGGGTGAGGTCTGTCGTGGTTGATATTCTCGACGCCATTCGCGAAGGCGTAAGGCTGCCGGCGACCGGCACGGCACACGGTCATGTACGCCTGAAGGACGGGCGGCTGGCGCGCATCGCCTATGCGCACGAAGGCGATCCGACCGCCGCCGCGCGATTGCACGTGCAGGCCGAGGCGTTCCGCTTCCTGCAGCCCGCCGCTCGGACGCCACGCCTGCACGAGGTGATCGAGCCGCGAGAGGGGCTGCCCGGTGGTGCGCTGATTGTCGACTTCATCGAGGGCCGCGCGCCGCGCCTGCCGGACGAGCTCGACGCCATGGCCGACACCCTGGCACGGATCCACGCACTGCCGCTGCCGCCGGCGAACTCGCTCATTCCGCGTCAGGCGAATCCCTTCCTCGAAACGCTCGAGGCCATCGAGCTGAACGCCATGCGCTTCCTCGACCGGGCTGTGCCGGACCAGGGCTCGCGCGCCGAGATCGCCGAGGAGCTGCGCCTGATGCGCGGCATGGCGCTGGCCTTCGCCAGGCGCGCGCAGCCGCTCTCCGTCGCGCTCGCCGACACGCATCCCGGCAACTTCATTGTCGATCGGGCCGGCATCGCCTGGTTCGTCGACCTCGAGAAGGTCCATATCGGCTCGCCCGCGATCGACCTCGCGCACGCGACGCTCGCGACCTCGACGCTCTGGCATCCCGATGTCGGCAAGGTCCTGACGGCTGAGCAGGTGGCGGGCTTCTACGACTCCTACCTGGCGAAGGTCGGAGCGAAACGCGCCGCCGAGCTGCAGCCCTGGCTGCAGCCGATGCGTCGGCTCACCTGGCTGCGCACGACGCTCTTCATGGCGCGCTGGCGCGTGCAGACGCGCAGCCCCCGCGATCCTGCCGATCCCGCGCAATGGAGCGATGCCGGGCTGGAGCCCGCAATGAAGGCCCACATCGATGCCCGCATCGACCAGTGCTTCCGACGGCAGACGATTCGCGAAATACGCAAGGAATGGGCGTGCTGACACTGCTGGCGCATCCAGATGCAGTGGCTTGAATAGTTCCCGATTTGTTCTCATAATTTGAGCATGAGCAAACAGGCCGGCGAACCGCTCTATCCCGACGACGAGATCCCGCTCGAGCAGCACAACGGCCGCGGTGCGCTCTCCAACGCGTCGAGCCGCTACGACGACGAGAAGCGCATCCGCACGACCGACGGCTGGGACATCGAGGACGAGCTGCCGCCCTTGCGCACGACGCTCACCAAGGACGCGACGCGCACCATCCTGGCGCGCAACACCTCGCCCGACGTGCCGTTCGACCGCTCGATCAATCCCTATCGCGGCTGCGAGCACGGCTGCATCTACTGCTTCGCGCGGCCGACGCACGCCTATCTCGGCCTGTCGCCCGGCCTCGACTTCGAGACCAAGATCCTCTTCAAGCCCGAGGCCGCGAAGCTGCTGGCGGCCGAGCTCGCCTCGCCGAAATACCGCTGCGACGTCGTGGCGATGGGGACCAACACCGATCCCTACCAGCCGGTCGAGCGCGAGCTGAAGGTGACGCGGCAGATCCTGCGCGTGCTGTCGGACTTCAACAATCCGGTGGGCATCGTCACCAAGAACCACCTGATCACGCGCGACATCGACATCCTGGCCGACATGGCCAGGCGCAACCTCGCCGAGGTGTTCCTCTCGGTGACGACGCTCGACAGGGATCTCGCGCGCACCATGGAGCCGCGCGCCTCGGCGCCGCACCGCAGGCTCGCGGCAATCAAGGAGCTGTCGGACGCCGGCATCCCGACCGGCGTGATGAGCGCGCCGATGATACCCGGCCTCAACGACCACGAGATGGAGTCGATCCTCGAAGCCGCGACCAAGGCCGGCGCCACCAGAGCGGGCTACACGGTCCTGAGGCTGCCGCTCGAGATCAAGGACCTGTTCGAGGAGTGGCTGCGCGCCAACCGGCCCGATCGCGCCGAGCGCGTGCTGTCTCTGGTCCGCCAGATGCGCGGCGGCGAACTCTACAAGGCGCGCTTCGGCGAGCGCATGAAGGGCGAGGGACCGATCGCCCAGCTCCTCAGCCAGCGTTTCACGGCGGCGGTGAAGCGCCTCGACCTCAACCGCATCCGCTACCGCCTCGACACCATGCGCTTCGCCGTGCCCGAGGCCCATCGCACCGCCTTGGTCGACGCCAAACGCGACGCCCGCCAGATGCGGCTGCTTTGATGTCCCGTCGTCTCGACGGGAGCTGAAGATGCCCTCACCCTGAGGAGCGGCCGTGAGGCCGCGTCTCGAAGGGTGAGCTACAACGAGCCTGTTGCCATCCTTCGAGACGCCGCGTTTCACGCGGCTCCTTGTATCAAGGCACGGCCGCGCCGGCGTAGAGTTGCGGGTGCGGTGGCGGCGGAGAGCCCGAAGGCTCCTGGGGCCAAGAAGCCCGTTCCTGAGCTCGGTGCCTCCGCCGTTGATTTT
>Ga0172374_1000049_pt1 | contig 98544 bp, 48 predicted proteins | sample LakKiv3m_FD_114536 | JGI IMG/M metagenome (GOLD analysis project Ga0172374, IMG submission 114536) | Freshwater microbial communities from Kabuno Bay, South-Kivu, Congo - kab_092012_10.3m | ecosystem: Environmental > Aquatic > Freshwater > Lake | place: Democratic Republic of the Congo... | reverse complement strand
GTCCATATCTATCCTGAGACGGTGCTATTTTTCCCTGCCGAAGGACAGATGTGCCATGCCCATTGCACCTTCTGCTTCCGTTGGCTGCAATTTGTGGGGGAGGAAGAAGAAATATTCGCCAGCATGGATGTGAATGCCTTGATAAGCTATGTAGCGCAGCATGAAGAGGTGCGAGACATTCTCATTACCGGGGGCGATCCGCTGTTCATGAGATTAGACACCCTCTCTAATTATGTAGATCGGATTCTGGCGGCGGACATTCCCCACCTCAAAAACATCCGTTTCGGCACCAAGACGATTTCCTACTGGCCTTACCGCTTTCTCACCGATCCTGGTGCAGAGGCGCTGCTGAAACTGTTTGAGAAGATCATTACCAAGGGAAAGCATGTGGCCGTTATGGCACATATCAATCACCCCCGGGAACTGGCGACGGAGGCTGCACAGCGGGCTGTCGCCCGCATCCGTGCAACGGGCGCCGAAATAATGTCCCAGTCTCCCCTGCTGCGCCATATTAACGCCGCCCCTGAGATTTGGACGGAACTCTGGCAGGAACAGGTCAGGCTCGGCATCGTCCCCTATTACCAGTTTATTGTCCGGGATACCGGAGCGCGGCATTACTTTGGCGTGCCTCTGGTGGAGGCCCTGGAGATATTCCGGGCGGCCTATCGCAAAGTAAGCGGACTCTGCCGGACGGTCCGCGGACCTGTTATGTCGTTGCCGCAAGGCAAAGTGCAGGTGCTTGACGTTCATGAATGTGCCGGAGAAAAGGGGATCCTGCTCCACCATATTCAAGCGCCTGATCAGAACAGGGTGCTTAAGACCTTTTTTGCTGTCTATGATGAACGGGCGCAATGGTTTACAGATCTGAAACCGTTGCGGCCAGTGGATGCAGGTTTTTTCCACTAGATTACATTTCCTTAAAGGAGGCTTACATATGCAACAAATCCGAAAACGAACAAAACTGCTGGCGTTGTGGACAGGTCTTATACTCTTGCTGTCGATCAGTGGATGCGGGAACACCGATTACATTTCAGGTGACGTGGGCGCCCCTCCGCCGGTCACACAGAAAACGCAAGCTGCTCTGAAGGCAGCCGTGGACGATTACATGCAGTATGTGGGGACGCCGTCCGGCGTTCCCGGCACGATTGTGGCCGTGAAAATGAACGGTTATCAGCCATGGTATTATGCTTACGGCTCGGCCGAGATTGCATTGCCGAACAATCCCGGTTCTGCATTTACGCAAAAAACAGCCATGGATGCCGGCATGCCCTTCCGCATCGCCAGCATTACCAAGATGTTCATCGCCCAAGCAGTGATTCAGTTGGCTCAGGAAGGGAAGATCGATCTTGATCAGACGGTGGAAAATTATCTGCCGGGGGCCTTAACGGGGAAAAACCTGGCCAACAAAGACAAAATTACCATCAATATGCTTCTCAATCATACAAGCGGTCTTTACAGTTATGTTACCTCGGACGCCGGTCTCTTGCATGGTAACCTCCCTACGGCTGCCGGCACGACGGGACTTCGGCTCCTCCCCATGGATACTTTTGTCGAGGGCCTGGGGCTGACCGCCTGGTCCCACTCCTATTCTCCTCAGGACACTATTCTGCAGTTTGCCAATACCTTCAGCCCCCCTCTATCCCTTGTGGATACGATCACGGGCGCAATCGGCAACCCTTACGGCTCCAACCCCTACTTTGCTCCAGGGACGGATTTACACTATTCCAACACCAATTATTATCTGCTGGGACTTCTGATCCAGAAGATAGCCACGCAGTATGAAACAGATCCTGCCAAGCAAACGGTTGAATACCAGATAAAGCGGTTGATCACCGATCCGCTCAAACTTTCGGATACCTACCTGCCTACAACCAAGACCTTTAACAATCCTGTTCACGTGCATGGTTATGCGGATTATTTTAACAGTGAAGCTTACAGAACAGCCATGAGTGACAACCTGCTCAAGTTCAGTGCATGCCAAAACAACTCTGCCTGGTGCACCGGAGATGGCATCCTGGAAGACTTCACCGAAATCGATCCCTCTTTTGCCTGGACTACCGGGGGCATGATTTCCAGCGCCAAAGATTTGCTGACTTTTGCGCAGTTTGTCACGCAAACACGCGTGCAGACCGGACAGGAAGCGGGGAAATGGATCAATGGTTCGCCGCTGGACAATTCCACGACTTTCCAGTACGGACGAGGTATAGCGCGCATCAATAACGTCATGTTTGGTCATGGCGGACAGTTTGCAGGATACAACGTGGCTGTCTATTGGTACGCCCCTCTCGATATTTATTTCATGGTCATGACAAATAAGTATTCCTACACGGAAAATGATCCCAATGATCTCGGGGGGTCAATTGTAGCGGGGGCCGATTCCATGTATGCGCTGTCGGTAAAACAGACGACTGCTGCTCCGGTTGATCACAATCGCTCCATTATCAACAGCCTGATCACTGCTCTGGAGCAGGATCCAAACGTGGCAAAAAAAGGAGCTACCCCTGTTCGGCTTTCCAGTTATTTCCTCGAGATGTGAAGGCAAGAGACAATCCATGGTCAAAATGTCCTTTATATATTCAGGAATGGGCGCTCAATGGAAGGCCATGGGACAGCAGCTTTTCAGGACCAATGAGCTCTTCCGCCGGCAGGTGGAAGAGCTCGACCCTGCCATTCAACAATACACAGGTTTTTCAGTTGTAGAAGAAATTGTACGCGATAAAGAAGCATCCCGTCTTAACGCCCCCTGGATAGCCCATCCGGTTGCCTTTGCCGTCGAGATAGGCATTACCTCCCTGTTGGCTTCGTGGGGGATCGTTCCGGAAGCTGTAATCGGTCATAGCGGCGGTGAAGTAGTCGCGGCTTATGTTGCCGGGTTGCTTTCTCTGGAGGATGCAGCCTGCCTTTTGGGCGCCCATAGTCGAGCCATGCGCCAGGTAGAGGGAAAGGGGGGGATGCTTTTTGTAGGCCTCCCGTTCCGGCAAGTGGAAGAATTGATTGCCCCTTTCCATCCCGATCTCTCCATTGCGGCCATCAATGGTCCTCGTTCCACCGTAGTTTCAGGTCTTAGCGGCATGGAGGGATTCATCTCACTATTGAAAGAACAGAAGGTATTTCACCGCGTCATCCCAACGGATGTCGCTTTCCACAGCCCTCAAATAGAGCCTGCTCTTGAGGAATTTCGGCATGCCATAGACAAACTTTCCCCCCGTCCGGCAAGAATGCCGATCTATTCTTCCTTTAGGGGTCAGTTAGCCGCAGCCGATGATTTCGGCTCCTCGTACTGGGTCCGCCATATCAGGGAACAGGTGAGGTTTGCCCAGGCCATTGCCGCCATGCTCGCCGATGGATATCGCCTTTTTGTGGAGGTCGCGCCCCATCCACTTATGCAGACCTCGCTGATGGAATGCTTTGCCGAGGCAGGAGTCAAGGCGCATGCCATGGGGACCCTGGTGCGGGATTCCGGCAGTATTGATGACCTGCTGCGTACCCTGATTGACCTTGAAAAGAGTGGCTTGCCCGTGGCCTGGGACCGATTGAGCGGAGAGGAGCGACGTACTGTCGAGATGCTGCGGCCCCATCCTTTGTCAGGCCCATCCCCTTCAAAGTCACGGCTTCCGGAGCCTACCGCTATCTTGCGTCTGATCAGCGACGCACTCGCTGTGGCGAGTTCCAATAAATTGAAGATTGAAGACGAACATACCGGTTTTTTTGATCTGGGTGTCGACTCCCTGACGAGCATTCGGATGGTAAGGGAGTTGGAAGCAAAGATCGGTATCTCTCTGCCGGTGACCACCCTCTTCGATTATACCTCTCCCGACGCCCTTGCCAAGCATCTGCTCACGCTTCTTGCCGGCGAGGGCAAACTGGAACCTACGTCAAGGAAAGACAGCCCTCTTGGCTGGAAAGAACCTATCGCCGTCGTGGGAATGGGCTGCCGTTTCCCCGGGGGAGCAAATTCGCCAGAGCAGTTTTGGGACTTGCTAGACCAGGGAAGAACGGGCATGCGAGAGATCCCGGTCACCCGCTGGGACCCGGGCGTGTATTATGATCCAGATCCGGAAAAACCCGGCACGAGCTATACCAAGGAGGCGGGCCTTCTCATCCCTGACCGGCTTGACCTCTTTGACGCCCCCTTCTTTCGTATCCCTCCCCGTGAAGCTCGGGCGATTGATCCCCAGCAGCGCATCCTGCTTGAGGTAGTCTGGGAGACCATGGAGCAGGCCAATATTCCGATCGATGGGTTGAAGGGAAAGAACGTCGGCGTCTATTTAGGCATCTGCAGCGATGACTACAAGACCGCCCATCTCCATTCCGGCAGTATGGACCGTATCGACTCCTATTCCGGGTCCGGTTCCATGGCCAGTTCGGCCGGCGGAAGAATATCCTATGTCTTTGATTTTACAGGACCTAATATCTCGGTGGATACGGCCTGTTCCTCCTCTTTGGTGGCGCTCCATCTGGCCTGCCAGGGCCTGCGGCGCGACGAGTGCGATGTTGCCCTGGCCGCCGGGGTTAACCTGCTTGTGACGCCGCACAATTTTGTCTATTTTTCCAAACTGGGGGCGCTCTCTCCTGACGGGCGTTGCCGGTCTTTTGAGGCGGCGGCCAATGGTTACGCCCGGGGCGAAGGGTGTGGGGCAGTCCTGCTCAAACGTCTCTCAGCCGCCCAAGCGGACGGCGATACCATCCTGGCTGTGATCAGAGGCAGCGCCATTGGTCAGGACGGGGCCAGTTCCAGCTTTACCGCACCGAATGGTCTCGCGCAACAGCAGGTCATCCGCAGGGCTTTGGCCGATGCCGGACTCACGCCCGGGGATGTCGATTATATAGAGGCCCACGGGACCGGTACCCCCTTGGGCGATCCTGTGGAGGTGTCCGCTTACTGCGGAGTTTACTGCGATGGCCGCTCTTCCGACAGGCCCTTGCTGCTTGGTTCGGTGAAGGCCAATATCGGCCACCTGGAAGGTGCGGCAGGGATGGCGAGCCTTCTCAAAGTGATTCTGGCCCTGCGCCATAAAAGGATTCCTCCTCAGCCCGCATTCGGCGCGCCAAATCCCCTCATCCCCTGGGATAAGGTGCCGCTCCAGGTGATCAAGGAATCCACGTGCTGGGAGACCTTTGCGGCACCGCGGAGGGCAGGGGTGAGCGGTTTTGGTTTCAGCGGCACCAACGCCCATATGATTGTCGAGGAGGCGCCAGCTCCGCCGGTTGATGCCTCAGTACAGGAACTTCCGTGCCACATGCTTGTCTTTTCTGCCCGCACACCCGAGGCCCTGCGGGACCTTGGCGAGCGCTATCTCGACCTGCTTCGGGCTGCCAGCGCTTCGCCCGCCGACATTTGTGCTACTGCGGCCTTTGGCCGCCCCGGCTTTCCCGAACGAATTGCGGTTGCCGGACGCACGGCTGCTGAACTGGCCGAAAGCCTGAAAAAACGCCTGGCCAGAGGATTGGCGACAACGACGTCCGCCCGAGACAAAGGGGTCGTATTTCTCTTTACCGGCCAGGGATCCCAGTACCCAGGTATGGGAAAAGGTCTGTACAACGCCTGGCCGGCCTATCGAGAGGTCCTCGACCACTGTGATCGGCTTTTTTCCCCCTATTTGGGGCGATCGATCCGGGAGCTGATGCATGGCGATGATGAAGCACTGCTGGCTAGTACCCGCCACGCCCAACCCGCCATCTTCTCTCTCCAGTACGCCTTGTACAAACTATGGGAGTCCTGGGGGATCCGGCCGGCCGCTGCCGCCGGACACAGTATCGGCGAGTTTGCCGCTGCCTGTCTGGCCGGCGTGCTCTCCCTGGAAGATGCCGTATATCTGGTTGCCCGTCGCTCCGCCTTGATGGATTCCCTCCCGGGTGGCGGCTTGATGGTTTCTTTCCATGCTACCGAAGCGGAGGTTGCGCCGCTGGTGGCCGCTCGGGCCGACAAGGTGGCCATCGCCGCTCTCAATACCCCCCGGAGTGTAGTGATCTCAGGCGAGAGTGAGGCGGTGAGGCAGATCGCCGGCCAGCTGGAACTGACGGGGAAGCGGCCAAGGTATCTCTCGGTATCTCACCCCTTCCACTCTCCGCTGATGGATCCGCTTCTCGAACCGTTTGAACAGGCGGCCGCTGCCGTCCGCGCCTCTTCAGCCCGCATCGACTTGGTGTCCGGACTGACGGGAAAGGTTGCCACAGGCGACGATTGCTGCTCGCCTCGGTACTGGCGGCGTCAGTTGCGAGAGCCGGTCCGTTTTGGCGCCGCCCTGGAGACACTGCTGCAGGAGGGGTACGCCGCCTTTGTCGAGATTGGCGCAGCGCCTATTCTGTCGGCCTTCGGCAAGACCATTTCCGCCGATCCTGGGCACGCCTGGCTTCCCAGCCTCCGTCCCGGCCACGACGACCTCAGACAGATCGCGGGCAGCTTGTGTATGTTGGCGGAACGGGGAGTTGCCTCAGCCCGTACTTACTACAGCGGATGTGAGCGGCGGACGGTACAACTTCCCGCCTATCCCTTCCAGCGTGCCTCCTACTGGACTGAACCGCTGCTTTCTGCCACCGCGGCGGCGCCCTCCGGCAGCCACCCCTTGTTGGGAGAGCGGATCGATTCCCCGGCTCTCGGGGAGGGAGTGATCTATTCGACCCTCTTTACCCCTGCGACTCCCCGTTTTCTTGCCGAACATGTGATCTTTGACCGCGTGCTGTCGCCGGCCGCGGCCCATCTTTGCATGCTGGCTGCGGCAATGCGCGGGGTTTCAGACGATCCCTCCCTGCCGGTCATGCTGAGGGACGTCCATTTTGTTCGACCCCTGTTGGTTGGTCAGGAAGGACGAAATGTGCAGGTACTGGTGAGCGCCCCTTCAGCCGGCGTTCGTTCGCTCAGGATCGTCAGCCGGTATAGAGATGAAAGGGCTCCCCACTGGCAGGAGCATTGCCTTGGTTCGGCCTTTTCCGGGGTAACTATCCCCGAAGCGGAGCCGTTTGCTCTCATCAGAAAGCGCTGCACCCGGCAGCTCGATCCGGCGGAGTTCTACGCCGCCTTTCTCGCCGCAGGTTATAAAGTAGGTCCTTCCTACCAAAGGATCAAGGAAATCCTGGCCGGCGATGGTGAATCCCTCTGCCGCCTGGAAGGGGTTGCCCATCCCGCCGACCCGGACCCCGGCCTGATGGATGCCATCCTGCACAGTATGGGTGCGACATCTCAGGAGTTTCGACAGGCGATTGAAGGGGGGGAGCGGATCTATATCCCCGTAGGGGCGCAGGAAGTTGTGTTTGTCGCCCCTCTGGGCGCGGAGATCTGGTGTCACTCCCGCGCCCTAACAACAGCAGATGCCATCGAATCACAGGTGCGGGTCTATTCGGCAGAGGGGGCGCTCTTGATGGCAGTGAGCGGCTTCAGTCTGCGTCGTACCGACCGGAAGACCATGTATGCCACGGAGAGGACAGAGGGACTGCTCTATCATCTCAACTGGAAGGCGCTGCCCGAGAGCAGCCAAGAGGTCGCACAGGGGCGCTATCTGGTCATCGGCGAAGACGCCGTGGCAGGATCCATTTCCACAGCGATCAGTTCCCTGGGGCATTCCTCAACCTCTCTATCTCCCAAAGCGGCGCTAAGCGAAACCCAAACATGGGGCAAGAACGGGGAGGCGCTGACGATTTTGCTCGCTGCGTCCCTCGCCGAACCTGAATCAGGCATGATGGGATTGCCCGAGCAACTTGCCGGCCTGTCCTCCCTGATTGCCGGACTCGCGGAGCGATTCCATCATACCGCAGGGGCAAAGCTCTGGCTTGTCACTCAGCGGGCGGCTGCCGCATCCGGACCGCCTCCCAACCCGTTGCAAGCGGCCTGTCAGGGCCTGGGCCGCGCCGCTGCACTGGAATATCCTGAGATATGGGGTGGCATCATCGACCTGGATGACACCGCTTTTTCTTTTCCGGCATTGTCAAAACTGATCTCCTTCCTGGCCGATCCGGGAAGTGAGCGCGAGATTGCCCTGAGGGGTGGCAACCTTTATTGCCCAAGAATGGAGCATTTATCCGTGCCAGGCGAGAGCGGCCCTCTGTTTTGTAACGACGCCTCCTATCTGATTACCGGTGGCGCCGGTGCATTAGGGTTGGCACTGGCGGAGTCGCTGGTCACAGCGGGAGTGAAGCATCTCTGCCTTTCCGGACGTCACGTACCGGCAGGGGAGGCGGCGGAACGGATCGCGGCCTTGGCATCTGCCGGGGCGGCTGTCACTTTTATGAAGGCCGATGTTTCTTCAGGGCCGGAGGTGGAACGACTGTTGGCGGTCATGCAAACAACCATGCCCCGTCTGGCCGGAGTGTTTCATCTGGCAGGAGTCCTTGATGATGCCCCGCTCGCCTCTCTGGATGCGGAACGACTGCGCCGCTCTCTCGGGGCCAAAGCAGCCGGCGCCTGGCATTTGCACCGGCTCTGTGCCGGCCTAAAACTCGACCACTTTGTTCTTTTTTCTTCTGCCGCCGGGGTGCTGGGCAATCGTGGGCAGGGGGCCTACTGCGCCGCCAACGCCTTTCTGGACGGCCTTTCCGGATGGCGCCGCTCTCAGGGACAACCGGCCCTCAGTATTGCCTGGGGCCCGCTCTCCGGTGGAGGAATGGCGGAGTCGTCCGATACGGTGAAGCGACTCGTTGAGCGGCAGGGGTTCAACTATATTTTGGCAGAAACAGTGCTGCCGATAGTGGAACAGGCGTGCCGTGCCCCATACCCGTGCATCGCTGCGGTGCGTTGCGATTGGGACCGTTACCAGGAATTTTACCGGCTCTCTCCCGGCGGTTTGTTGTCCGGACTCACCTCGCGGCAGCATTCCCCGCTTGAAGTTGAGGACCGTTCCCCGATCTTAAGAGAACTCCAGGAGGCCGATCCTGCTGCCCGCAGAGCGCTTCTGACGCGCCACCTGCAGCAGCGGGCCGGCGAGGTGATCGGTTTGCCTGTTAATCGCCTTGACATCGGAGCCCCGCTGGTGGAATTGGGTTTAGATTCACTGATGATGGTTGACCTGCGCAATGTACTCGTCAAAGATTTGGGAGCCAATCTTACGGTTGCCACCCTGTTCAATTTCCCGTCCCTCGATAGCCTGGCCGGCCATCTGCTTGCCGATCAACTCGCCCTATCCCCTTCCGTCGCGGCTCCGGATATCAGAACTCCGGAACTTGCCGACACTGCACGGGATCTGTTGGCAGAACTGAAAGAGCTTATAGGATAAGATATGTCTGATGTGACCACGTACCAAGATGCGCTGAAAAAGGCATCTTCCACCATAAAGCAGCTCATTACCGAAAATGAACGGCTTAAGCGCCGCGAATCGATCGCCATCATCGGCTTGGGATGCCGTCTTCCCGGCGGCGCCAACTCACCTGAAGAATACTGGCGCCTTTTAGCGGAAGGGAGGGATGCCATTTCTCCCATACCTGCAAAACGTTGGTCTGCGGGACATTACTTTTCTCATGACCAGGATTCGCCCGGGAGGATGTATGTCCGGGAAGGTGGTTTTCTGGACTTTTATCCTTACGATTTTGATGCCCCTTTCTTTGGGATCTCACCCAAAGAGGCGAAGTCTCTGGATCCGCAGCAGAGGCTGCTTCTCGAGACTGCCTGGGAAGCTCTGGAGGATGCAGGCATCAATCCTGCCTCGCTTCAAGGAAGCCGCACCGGGGTGTTCATCGGTATTTCAAGTAATGACTACGACAGCGCCCATCTCCGTTCCGGGGATCCATCCCTGATTGATCCCTATTCCCTGACAGGGTTCACTTTCAGTACCGCTGCCGGTCGCATATCGTATTTTCTGGGACTCGAAGGCCCAAACTTTCCGGTGGACACTGCCTGTTCCTCGTCTCTGGTGGCGTTGCATCTGGCCTGCCGGTCGCTGCGCAACCGTGAATGCCAAATGGCCCTGGTGGGAGGGGTAAATCTGATGCTGACGCCGGAACCGCTGATCGCCTTCTGCAAGCTGCGGGCCCTTTCCCCCGACGGCCGCTGTAAGACTTTTGACGCCGACGCCAACGGTTACGGCCGGGGGGAAGGATGCGGCATGATCGTCCTGAAGCGGATGGACGCTGCTGAAAAAGATGGCGATCGGATCCTGGCGGTGATCAGGGGAAGTGCCCTGAATAGTGATGGCCGGAGCAATGGCTTGACCGCCCCCAATGGCATGGCCCAGCGACGGGTGATTCGCGCCGCCCTGGAGGATGCCGCCTTAATGCCTGGAGATATTGATTATCTCGAGGCCCATGGGACAGGCACCTCCCTCGGTGACCCCATCGAGATCGAGGCTATTGCTGCGGTGCTTGGTCAGGGGCGAGATCCGGACCATCCGCTCTTGGTCGGCTCGGTCAAGACCAACATCGGCCACCTCGAAGCGGCGGCCGGCATTGCCGGTGTGATCAAGCTGGTGCTGGCCTTGAACCACGAGAAGATCCCCTCCCATCTCCACTTTAATACTCCCAATCCCCACGTCGCCTGGGACCGCCTGCCGCTCTCCATCGTTTCCGGCGGCGCATCCTGGAGCCGTTCTTCCCGTCCCCGACGGGCCGGCATTAGCTGTTTCGGCTTCAGCGGCACCAACGCCCATGCCATTCTCGAGGAGGCGCCGCTCAATGCTTTTCCTCCGGCAGATGGACGCACCAGCCATCTTCTGGCCATCAGCGCTGCCGGTGAAGTCGCGCTGCGCTCCCTGGCCGGCCGTTATGCCACCTACCTGCAAGGCCCCGCTCTCCCGCCGTTGGCCGCCATTTGCCATACCGCCGCCAGCGGCAGGAATACGTTTTCCCACGGTCTGGCGGTCGTCGGCAACACGTCCACCGAGCTGGCTGAGCGTTTATCCGCCTTTGTTGAGCAAGGAACCACGAAAGGAATTTACCTGCGTTCTTCCCAGTCCAGAGAAAAACCCAGCCCGGTTTTTCTCTTCACCGGCCAGGGATCCCAGTATCCAGGAATGGGGCGGGAGTTGTACGCCACTTCGCCGGTGTATCGGGAAGCCCTCGACCGTTGCGATTCCCTTTTTGCACCGCTTATCGGTCTTTCCATCCGCGACCTGATGCATGGCGACAGCGAGGAACAATTGGCCTGCACCATATATGCTCAGCCGGCCATCTTCAGCCTGGAATATTCCCTGGCCTGTCTCTGGAGCTCCTGGGGCGTCAGGCCGTCAGCGGTTGTGGGGCATAGCATCGGCGAATTTGTCGCCGCCTGCCTTGCCGGCGTGCTTGCCCTGGAAGATGCCGTAACCCTGGTGGCGCATCGGGGCCGGCTGATGAATGCCCTTCCTGCCGGAGGGGTGATGGCGGCGGTGCGTTGTTCCGAGGCTGCCATATTGCCGGCGCTTGCCCCCCATGCCGGTCGGGTGTCGCTGGCAGTGGTGAATTCGCCTGGATCCGTGGTTATCTCGGGAGACCGGGTCGGGGTCGCAGGGGTTTTGGAAACGCTTCAGCAACAGGGATTCTCCTCCCAATACCTGAACGTTTCTCATGCCTTCCATTCCCCCCTGATGGATCCCGTGCTGGAAGAGTTTGAAGGGATTGCTGCCTCCCTGACCTTCCACGAGCCGACTCTGACCGTCATCTCCAATGTGACGGGTAAACCGGCCGTGGGCGATGACCTGCGGACAGCCTCTTACTGGCGGCGTCATCTGCGCGGCTCGGTACGGTTCAGCGAGTCGGTGGAGTTTCTGAATAAGCAGGGTCATGACCTTTTTCTGGAGGTCGGTGCAACCGCTACCCTTTCCTCCTTCGTCCGCCAGATAGCCGGGGCGGATTGCCGCTTGGTTGCTTCCCTCAAACGAAGAGTTCCACCCTGGTCTACCCTTATGGCCGCCTTGGGCGACTTATTTGCCGCCGGCGTGGCCATTGACTGGCAGGGGTTTGATGCTCCCTATCGTGCGGGAAGAGTTTCCCTGCCGACCTATCCCTTTCAGCGCGAGCGTTATATCATGGATCCGGTCCATGAGCCTGGCGGCAGGGGTACGGCTAAGGGGATCTCCTTGATGGGCGAGGAGCATCCGTTGCTGGGCCGTCGCATGGATGCTCCGTCTGTAGAGAAACGTTTTGTCGGTGCTCTTGGGACGACGGATGATCCCTGGCTGGCTGGCCATGTTATCCACGGCGCTGTGATTGTGCCGGCTGCCGCTTATCTGGAGATGGCCCTGGCCTCAGCAGTCCCACAGTTTCTTCCGGCAGCGCCGCTTCTGTTGGAAAAAGCCAGGTTTGCAATGCCGCTGCTTCTTACGGAAGAACGTAAGAGCCTACAAACCATCCACCGGCCCGATACCGGAGCCGTCGAGGTCTTCAGTCTTGCCTCCCAGGGGCAATGGCAGCTGCACGCTTCCCTGACCGTCCGTCCCCTCTCTGGCCAAAAAGTTTCCTATCCTCCTCTGCAAGGGAGCCTCGCCCCTCAATTCCCTGCGGCTGGCGGAGAGAAAGAGGAGGGAATGTCCTCTGTGGCGAGACAAGCCCTGGCGGGAAAGGAGAAGAGCAATGATGAGGGTGGTATCGCGGTGGACGGCGATCGCTATTACAGCGACTTGCTGGAGAAAGGGTACTGCTATACCGGCGTTTTCCGGAGCATCCGGCGTCTTCGATTTTGTGGTGCTCACATTTCCGGTGATGTGGAAATCCCGCAAGAGGCGGCGGCGGGTTTTGTAATGCACCCCGCCTTGCTGGACGGCTGCCTGACCCTGACCGGGGCATCGTTTCTCTATGGTCCGGAACCCTTGCCGGACGCAGTGGCATTCGTGCCGGCAGAGATCGATTCCCTGCTTTTTTCCGGCGCGCAGGCTTCCTGCTTGCAGGTGCGTTGTGTCCAGCAAGAGAGAAGCCAAGCCAGCGCGAGGTTCGATCTCATCGCCACTGACCGCGACGGTGCGCCAGTGCTGCAGATCACCGGCCTCACCCTCAGGAGAATCAGGAAAGAGCAAATGCTGTCGAGGAGCACTACCGTTCTTTCCGACCTGATGTACCAGGTCCTCTGGCGGGAGTGCGCGCCTGCCGCGCCCGCATCCTCTCTCTCCGGGCGATGGGTGGCGCTGACAGACCCATCGCCCTGTGCCGCCGCCCTATCTGAGGTCCTCAAGGGATGCGGCGTCAGTCTCACTGAGGTCGTAAAGGCGGGCAGTGAGGGGGGGAAGGAAGGTCGCATCGCCGTTGATCCGTTCTCTCCGGAAGATATGGAAAGTCTTGCTCTTGACTTGCGAAACAGCCCGGAACCTGTTGCCGGACTAGTCTCGTTTTGGGGGGAGGATCTGACGGGAAATCTGAATCTCGTGAAGGGACTGCTGGCGGCAAAGATTTCTGTCCCGCTTTTCCTGGTCACTGCGGGTGTGCACAACCCTTCAGGCATGGATCGGGAAAACAGACCGGAGGGTGCGCCCCTCTGGGGCTTTGGCGCTACCGTCGCAGCCGAACATCCCGAATTGTCTTGCAGACTGCTGGATCTCTCCCCCTGGCCGGGAAAGGACGAAGGCGCACAATTCGTGAATGAACTGGCCGTACGTGATGGCGAGGACCGTGTCGCGCTGCGCGGGAGACGGCGTTTTGTGCCCCGACTCTGCCGGGCAGAATCACAGGAACTGTCAAAGGGGATGATTCTGCCGAAAAAAGATGGCTTTTACATCGACGTCGATCAGCGAGGGAGCCTGGAGGGTCTCTGTGTAAGAACCCGCGGCCGCGTTGCCCCAGAACCCGGCGAGGTGGAGGTGCAGGTTAGGGCGGTGGGTCTCAATTTCCGGGATGTTCTGAATGTCCTTGGCCAATACCCCGGTGATCCTGGCATCCCAGGCTTTGAATGCAGTGGCATGGTAACGAGAGTCGGCCGGAAAGTGGAAGGGGTTGCCCCGGGAGAGCGGGTTTTTGTCTTCAATACCGACGGCTGCATTGCCGACTTCCTGACCGTATCGGCAGCCCACGTTGCCAAGGTCCCCACACTTTGGCGCTTTGAAGAAGCGGCAGCCATCCCGGTGGCTTTTCTGACCGCCTGGTATGGTCTGCATCAACGGGCCTGCCTGAAAAAAGACGACCGGGTACTGATCCATGCCGCCGCTGGCGGTGTTGGCCTGGCGGCCGTGCAGTTGTGCCAAGCCGCTGGGGCGCGGGTCTTTGCCACGGCAGGAAGCCCGGAAAAGAGGGAACTGCTGCGGCGGCTTGGGGTGGAGTGGGTGATGGACTCCCGTTCCCTTGCCTTTGCCGATCAGGTCAAGACCTTCACCAGTGGCCGCGGCGTGGACATTGTCCTCAATTCCCTGGCCGGCGAATTTATCGACCAAAGCCTCGGTCTCCTGGCCGCCGGCGGACGTTTTGTCGAGTTGGGCAAGGCCGACAGCCGGAGTGAACAGGAGATTGCGGCACTCTACCCCCATGTTGCTTATCACCGTTTTGACCTGGCGGCTCTTATGGCCGCTGACCCGGCTTTGGCCGCTTCCCTCTTCGATCCTCTGCATGCCCTGTTTGAGCAGGGAGTGCTCAGACCGCTGCCGATGACTGTCTTTCAGGTACACCGGGTGGCTGATGCCTTCCGCTTTATGGCCCAGGCACGGCACATCGGTAAGGTCATTGTCTCTTTTGCCGATCGTTGCCGGGAGCGTCTCATCGCTGAGAGAGGCGTGGTGGACCCCGATGCGAGCTACTTGATTACGGGAGGATTAGGCGTTTTGGGAATGACGGTAGCCCATTGGCTGATCGAAGAAGGGTGTCGGCATCTTGTCCTGATGGGAAGGAGGGCGCCTTCTGCAGCCACTGCCCCATTGGTGGAACGGCTCCGTCGGCCGGGGGTGCAGGTGGCTGTGATGACCGGTGATGCGGCGGAGCCCGGCGATGTAGATCGGATGATGAGTGAACTGCACCAGGCCTGGCCGCCGCTGAAAGGCGTCTTTCATGCCGCCGGCCTGCTGGACGACGCCCTGCTCATGGATTTAGATGATGAGCATCTCAAACGGGTCATGGCCCCCAAGATTGCTGCGGCCTGGAATCTGCACCGGGCAACGGAAAATTGCGATTTGGAGCTCTTTGTGCTCTTTTCGTCATTGACGGCGGTTACAGGCAGCCCCGGCCAGGCCAACTATGCCGCCGCGAATGCTGCGCTGGACGGTTTTGCCCGCTGGAGACGAAGTCGCGGACTTGCCGCGGTCTCCGTAAACTGGGGCCCCTGGGCAGGGTCCGGCATGGCGGCCCGTGAGGGGGTTGACGAACGATTGGCGGCCCGTGGCATAAGGAGCATGGATGCGGCTACAGGAGTGCAGGCCTTAGCAGCGGTTTTGCAGAACAACAGGGAAGTACAATGCGTTGCCGATTTGGATATACAACGCCTTACGTCTTTTATGCCCGATGCCGGCGCGGGACTCTACGCAGAATTGCTTTCCCAGCCGGGGCAAGGAACCGCCGAGGCAACGCGGGCTCCCATCCTACTTGACCGGCTAAAAGCGGCTGGGCCTGAGGAACAGCCGGCGGTCATGCTTTCTTTGATTCAGGAACTGGCCGCGAAGGTCATGGGGCAGGGCGATCCGCGGCGTATTGAGTGCGACCGCCCCTTGCAGGAGCAGGGTTTTGATTCCCTGATGGCCGTGGATCTGCGCAATCTGATTGCGAGGACTTTCAGCGTTGATCTGCCGGTGTCGCTCTTGTTCGATTATCCTACTCCGGAAAAGATCGGGCGCTTCCTGCTTCATGACGTGCTGGCCTTGGGAGAGAAGGGTAAGCCGCTGGCGATGGCGCGGGTGGCGGTCGAGGTTGCAGAAAAGACAGCCGACGACCTGGTGGCGGAGATCGAACAACTACTTGGCAAAGAAGGATAGCCGAGACGAACGGATGTTGCCCGGACGAGCTCACCCTCGGTCCCAGGCGGAGAAAACTGATTGACTCTGAAATACAGAGCAGGGAAGGAGGTCGCATGCGAATAAAGAGGGTTTCTGGAGTGGCCGTCTTTTCCTTCATGATCGCCTGCTGTTCCCTACTTTTCGTGGGAGACCTACACGCCGCCTATCAATTAGGGGTGGTCCTGCCGCTCTCCGGTGAATTCGAGAAGATCGGGAAGAATCTCCTGCACGCCGCGGAGCTAAGTGCGGAGAAGATTGCCAGAGACAAGGGCATCCAGTTAAAATTGGTGGTCAAGGATGACAAGAACGAACCAAGGGAAGCGGAGAGGGTGGCCAGAGAATTGGCGAGCGATCCGGCGCTGATCGGGGTTATTGGCCACTACTACTCATCTGCTGCGCTCGGCGCGGCGCCAGTCTATGATGCCGCCAGAATTCCCGCCCTCTGCATTGCCGCCAGCGACCGGAACGTGGGGAAAAGCGGTCCCTACGTCTTCAGTATGTATTACTCCAACGAAAAACAGGCGGAGATGATGGCGGCACATCTTACGCGGGTTTTTCGAAAGAAGAATGTGCTGATGATCAGCAGTAAGGATCGCTTCGGCACAACTCTGAGAGACGCGTTCCAGGCCAAGGCGGGGCGCCTGGGGATACGTATTGCCAAGCGTTTGGAGCACGACCAGGCCGGACCGCTTGCCGCTGACTTCATCGCCTCGGCCCTGCCGGACAGGAGGGAAAATCAGCAGTTCGATGCCGTGGTGGTAATGTCTCACGCCCCCCAGGGACTCAAGCTGGTAAAACAATTGCGAAAGCAGGGGATTAGGGCGATGATTATGGGGCCCGACTCCTTTAACTCACCGGATTTTCTCGATGAGCGGCTGATCTCGGAAGAAGATACCAAGGATGTCTTCGTCGCCTCTCCATTTCTGTGGGAGATGGGTAATGACCGGGCCTTGAAATTCCGTCGCGACTTTAGGAGAACCTCCGGACAGGAACCGCATATTTCCGCAGCAGCCTGTAGCGACGCTGTCCTCATGTTTGCCAGCGCCATAGAGAAGGGGAACAATGATCGGAAAAAGATTCGTGACTACTTCGCTTCCCTCAAATGGCAAACCGCGGTCTCCGGCATCACCGGAGAGTTGTTCTTCAATAAGGAAGACCGGATGATGGACCGCGATGTCTTCCTTACGGAGATCAAGGACGGACGTTTCAAGGTCAATTATGTCCAATTGACCGAACCACACGAACCCTATGTGTTCAAGGAGAAGAAAGAGCGTCTTGCCAAGGGGTATCTCGTGGAGTTGGACAACCGGATCTACCAGTGGGTTGATGTCGTTTTTGTGGGCCTGGATTTTTTCAGGATCAACGATGTGAATTTACAGAAGATGGCCTTCGATGCGGAGTTTTTTCTGTGGTTTAAGTGGATGAGTGACAAGATCAATGTGGAAGAGATTACCATTCTCAATGCATCCGCCTCATCCAGGGCATTGCTGAAGGAGGACCTCGGCGCCTCGGTAAAATACCGGGCCTACCGCTGTAAAGGGAGCTATGTGAATTCGTTCAATCTGGAATACTTCCCCTTTGACAGGCAGAGCCTGCCAGTCACCCTTGGCCACAAAAGCAAGAACAGTACCCATGTCATGCTGGTTGTCGATAGCAGGCACATGGCATTTGATCCGGTCCAAGAGATCTATCCCCAGGAATGGACCTATGTCAACAAAGAGCACGATGCCGGCATGCACCGTTTTGATTCCACCTACGGAGACCCAGACTATCGGCTGGGCAAGGGCTATAAGAGCAAAATCTATTTTTCCACCGCCACCGTCAGCGTCACGTTGAAGAGAATTATTTTGCCTTATCTCTTTAACACCTTCCTGCCCCTTTTGGTGATCCTGCTCATTACGGTATTTATCTTCCGGATTCCCGTCGAGCAATTTGCCCTGCGCTTCAATCTTTCCATGACTTCGTTATTAAGCGTTTTAGTCTACCACTTGACCCAGAAAAGCGCCCTTCCGCGGATAGGATACCTCATGGCGCTGGATTATTACTTCATCGTCGCCTATATGTTTGTCCTGACGCTCATTGCCTTCAATGTCTTTGCGATGACACGGGTGCTGGAGGAAAAAATTGAGGCTACCCAGCAGTTAAACAACCTATTTATGAAAATATTCTTCCCCGCAACGATTATGGTGTATACTATTCTTAGCGCCTATTTTGCGATGATCGCTCAGACCTGATGGACAGACGGGGTATCATCTTAAGCAGGAGGAGGAGGCATATGGACTGCACAGAATCGGTCAAGGCGGGATCAACCGCGGTCCCACCTCATGAAACGACGCTTGCACGGGAAGTAGACGAGGCCGTAGACCTGCAGGCGGAAAACTGCATCAAGAAGCACGTCATGGCTGCCATGGGGATCGGCTTGTTGCCGTCAGCCCTGTTGGATGTGGTGGGCATCACCTACATCGAGGTCAGGATGATTGGTAAGCTGGCAAATATCTACAATTTCCCCTTTCCCAGGAAGTTGGTGGCGATAAAGGTGCTGATTTCCCTCATCGGCAGCATCGGTCCGGTGTACCTCGCCGTGAAGCTCCGCTCGTCCGCGAAAGGCGTGCCATTGGTGGGGTACGCTTGGCATGTCGGTTTGCTGTCCGCGACCGGCGGCGCTGCGGTCTATGCCGTGGGCAAGGTCTTCCAGAAGCATTTCGAGTCGGGCGGCACCTTCCTGAGCAAGGATAATTCGCTGATTCGCGACTATTTCCGGAAAAAGTACAAGGAGGGTAAGCAAGCGGTTAAGGACTACGCTCTGCAGGCGCAGCCGCCTGTAGCGGCAGCCGGAAACTAGACATGACGATGGGGAGGCATTTATAACTACTGCGATTTTTTGGATTAATGTACCCACTTTTGTTCAATAAGCGTTCCACGAAGATAATATGCAAAGGAGGATCAGGTCATGGAATTTGTTATCAGGTTACGTAAAGTCTATTGCACAATTTTTTTAGTGGTTTTTCTGGCGATTCCCACCCCGTTCCTGTTGGCCTCTGAGGATGAGAAACCCACAGGAGAGCTTTCCGTTTCCGTCATGAACCAGTACATCTATAGAGGCTATGAGTTTAGCCGCAACAGTGTTGTAATCCAGCCATCCATGACAATTGGCTACGGGGGGTTTTCAGCCTTTATTCTGGCAAATTATGATGCCAATCCCTATGCCTCCGATGACAAATCCTACAGCGGTACATTGAACGAGAAAGATTTCGCCTTCTCTTACACAAAGACTCTCGGGCTTTTCAATGTCGGAGGCGGCTACAGTTACGTAAGTTACGATGCGCTGCACAGCGATGCGCCGTTCAGGCCAGATCTTCAGGAGATTTCACTCACCGTCTCCCTCAATACCTTGCTTTCCCCGACCTTGGCAATATACAAGGAGACCGGCCACTATCGCTACTGGTACTTCCAGTTTGGAATTTCCCATGTCTTTGAATTAAGCAAGATGATCTCTCTGAAGCTGGCATCGTCAGCAAGCTATCTACTAAGCACCGATGCGGATGCCGGCCCAAAATTCGATGACACTGCCGTGGCTACGTCCGATAAGTTCAGCAATTTCCATGACGGGTCGATGTCGATAAACCTACCGGTCAAGATTACGGACCAGATCACGATTACACCTAATCTCGCCTATCTTTTCCCACTTACCCGTGATGCAAAGAATGAGATAAAAGCCGTGAGTTTGAAAGGATCGGCAACTCCGGCAGAACGGGACAGCTCCTTCATCGTCGGCGGGATTACGGCAAGCCTCACATTTTAACCGCGGCGTCAGGCTCATCGGGTGTGGAGGTAAATCATCCATGCCAGACGTTGCGGGCAGGGCGATCCATGATAACCCCGTAGAGCAGTTGAGGTGGAGGCTGTCTGAATATTGCTGGAATAAGCTCAATTATCATTTAGAGGCGACTTCATGATTTTGGAAACTATGCTATTGACCGGCATCATCATCGGCGGCATGAAGTATTGGACGAGGGATGCCGCTCAAGAAGAAGTAAGAAAAAAAAAGGCATCTCTTAAGAATACAGACAAGAATAAAAGGGAAATGCAAGTTGTTCTCGGGGATGATCAGATAGAAAAGCACTTGGCATTAACGGGAGTATCAACCGTACTTGTGGGGGTGGGAGTTTTATCCAGTCCTGTCATTACCATTGCCGGACTATTGTTTTTTCTTCCCCCTGTAATCTTTGTACTAAAAAGAGCCCGTCACAACTTTATTGAAGAGAGGAAATTGACGCTCGAAGCTTATGAAACAGTTCTTGCACCGGGCCTTTTGTTAGGGGGATATTATTTCACAGCCTGCCTGAGCTATTTTCTTTATGTACTGAGCCTAAAAATCTTGTCGGAAATCAAGGACAGCAGCCGCAGGAACATCATCGATTTTCATGCTGGTTTTACCGATAAGGTATGGATCGTCAAAGATGGTGTGGAGATTGAAGTTCCCTTTCGTGCATTGCAAAAGGGGGATGTGATTTCCGTCAAAGGAGGAGAAATAATACCTGCCGACGGCATCATAGTCTATGGTTATGCCGCGGTGGACCAGCATATCTTGACCGGCGAGGCTTTAGCTGTGGAGAAGAAAGTTGGCGATCTGGTATTTTCTTCCACCATAGTTCAAAGCGGAACGATCCATTTTCGTGTCGAGCAGTCAGGTAAGGAAACGGTGGCGGCCAATATTGCCAATATCTTAAACAACACGGTGGACTATAAGACAGATAAAGAAACAATTGGTGAAAAAGTAGCTGGCCAGGCCATCCTTCCTACTTTTGCCCTCGCCTCCCTTGCCTATCCCATAACCGGCAGTATTGGGGCACTGGCGGTGATGGCTTCATATATCGGTGCCGACGCGCAGATTTTTATTCCCTTGAGCGCGCTGAATTTTATGAAGGCCTCCTCGCTGAATGGCATATTGATCAAAGACGGCCGGTCATTGGAATATTTAGCGAAGGTCGATACGGTCATCTTCGACAAGACCGGGACCCTGACGACGGAGGATCTTGCTGTCGAAGAGATCTATTTGTGCGATGAATTCAAGAAGAAGGACATTCTGGGCTTTGCCGCGCTGGCTGAGAAAAGACAGACCCACCCGATCGCCAAGGCGATCCTCAAAGAAGCAGAGGACTGGGGTATAAATACTGGAAATGCTGATGATATCTGTTACGAAGCAGGATTTGGGATCAAGGTGCAAACGCCCGATCATACAATCCATGCCGGAAGTGAACGGTTCATGGCCATAAACAATATTGAAGTTCCGCCATCCATTCAATTCCGGCTTCAGGATTGTGCTGACAGGGGGGCTTCCTTGATCCTAATCGCATTACACCATAAAATTGCCGGCGCCATCGAACTGCGGATAACGATCCGCCCGGAGGTCAAGAACATAATCAATTATTTGAAAAAGAAGAAGAAATCCCTATACATGATCACCGGGGATACACAGAATTCTGCAACCGCCATGGCTGACGAGCTGGGGATCGATCATTATTTCTCTGAAACCTTTCCCGAGCAGAAGGCGGAAATTGTCGATAAATTTTTGGCCGAAGGGCGCACAATATGTTATATCGGCGACGGTATCAATGACTCGATTGCCATGAAAAAAGCCCAGGTCGCTATTTCTCTGGGCGGCGCTTCCTCCATTGCCAGAGATACGGCGGGGATAATCCTGATGGACGGCACCTTGCGGAATATCAATAAACTTTTTGAGATCGGTGCCTATTTCGGTACAAACGTTAACAATGCCCTTGCATTAGCCATTGTTCCCGGCTTGTTGAATATGGCGAGTGTTTTTTCACTAAATACAGGCATCTATTTTGCGTTATTCCTTTATTATGTTAGCCTGCCTTTGAATCTGGCCAATTCCTTTAATCCCTTATTCAAGTTTGCCCCGCAGAAATCTGACCGGATTTTACTGACAGGCAGAGATCATGGAAAACAGTGATATGGACGATAACATAGAAGCTATCTACCCTCTCTCCTACGGGCAGCAAGCCCTGTGGTTTCTCCATCAATTGGCGCCCGAAAGTGCGGCCTATAATATTGGCGAGGCCATGAGGATTCACTCCACCGTAGATGTCCCTGCCCTCAAGAAGGCCTTTCAAATATTGCTCAATCGGCATCCGGCCCTGAGGACAACGTTTCAATTGAACAAGAACAGAGTGCAGCAAAAAATACACAAAAACGCTGTTGTGTGTTTTGAACACATCGACGTATCTAAGCACTCCCAGGATGAGATAGACCGTCTCATTTCAAAAACGTATCGGAAGCCCTTTAACCTGATCGATGGACCTGTCGTCAGGATACATTTATTTACCCATTTACCGACGGAGCACATTTTATTGGTTGCTACTCACCATATTGTCAGTGATTTCTCATCATTTAATATATGGTTTGAAGAAGTGAACAGGCTGTATGCGCTAACTAAAGAAGGGAAGGAGGCCGCTCTGCCGCTGGCCAGCACGAGCTACGCTGATTTCGTGCAATGGCAAAATGATTTTCTTAACAGCGCTGAAGGGGAGGCACAATGGAATTATTGGCGGCAACAATTATCCGGCAGCCTGCCGGTTCTGAATTTGCCGGCACACCACTCACGCTCTTTAATGCCATCCTTTCAAGGATTAACCACCAAGTTTACCATCCCTGCCTCTTTGACAGGGCGGCTCAGGCATCTTGCCCGGACGGAAGGCGTCACCCTTTTTACAATAGCTCTGGCCGCTTATCAATTGCTACTCTTCCGGTATTGCGGCCAGAATGAGATTCTGGTAGGCGTGCCAACCAGTGGTCGCAGGCGGGGGAAATTTGATGGGATTTTTGGTTATTTTGTCAACAATATCCTGCTTAGGGCTTTCATTAAGGGAGAACTTACCTTTTTAGAATTTCTGGTACAGGTCCGCGACACGGTGAAGGCGGCTTTGGCCCATCAAGATTACCCATTTCCTCTGCTTATCGAACGGTTGAAACCGAGCCGTGACCCCAGCCGTCCCTCCTTGTTCCAGGCCGATTTTTCCTTTCTCAAGCCAACAGGAGAGAGTTTCACAAACTTCTGGGCTGGTTTGCCGGTGGTAACGGATGCTCTTACGTTTGAGATGTACAAAGTGGCCGACCAGGAAGGCCAGTTTGATGTAGCACTGCAAGTGGTTGACGCGAAGGATACCCTGGTTTGTCACCTAAAGGGAACTGCGGATCTGTTTGAGTTGGATGCATTGCAGCGGATGGCCGGACATTTCAGGGTGCTGCTGGAAGGGATTGCCGCTGAGCCTTCTAAAAAGGTATCCGATCTTCCCTTAATGACGGGAGTTGAAAAGCGGTTGCTTCTTGAGGAATTAAATGACAATCGGGTTCCCTATCCAGCCCACCTTTGCCTTCATCAGCTTTTCGAGGAAAGCGCAGCGCGCCATCCTGAGGCAATTGCCGTTGAATTTGCCAATCTAAAACTTACCTATGCCCAGTTGAATCAAAAAGCCAATCAATTGGCCCATCATCTGCAATCGCTTGGAGTAAAGTCCGAAACTATCGTAGGCCTGTGTGTAGATCGTTCACTAGAAATGGTAATTGGATTGTTGGGGATACTCAAGGCCGGCGGCACCTTTGCGCCCTTTGATCCCGCTTCTCCGCCAAAGCGCCTCGAGTTTTTGTTCACTGAAGCCCGGATTTCCCTTTTATTGACCTCGGATAAATATAGAGATTTTCTGTCTTTTTGCGAAGCGCCGCTCATTTGCCTTGATGAAATCAGCCCGGTGTGGTCTGACGAAGACGATGCTAACCCGGCAGGGGAGGTTCAGCCGGAAAATCTCGCCTACATGGTATACACCTCAGGTTCGACCGGCATACCTAAAGGCGTGATGATAGAACACAGAAGCGTAGTCAACCATAATCTCTCCATCATCAATGAATTTGGATTGACAGATAAAGACCGATGCCTGCAATTTGCCAAGATCAATTTTGATGTGGCCCTGGAAGAAATTTTTTCAACCCTGGCCGCCGGGGCCACGCTGGTGCTGCCCCAGCCCGACAGCTTGGCTTCCATGACTGAATTTCAGCATTTCATAGAGACGCAAAAATTGACCGTACTGAATCTGCCGTCTTCCTATTGGCAGGCCTGGATTGCCCACATCTGTAAAGGCGGCATGGCCGTGCCGGAGGATCTGCGCCTGGTCATTACCGGGAGTGAAAAGGTCGATGTGCCTTCTTTTTATAAATGGCGGCAGATAGCGCCCGAATCGGTCCAACTGATCAACGCCTATGGTCTCACTGAAACGACGATAACCTCTATCATTTGGAAAGCGTGTGACTTCTCAGGTCCTAAGGATTTCTATTCCGTACCCATTGGCCGTCCCCTGGCAAATGTTAAAGCCTATATACTGGACGCCTTTTTGCAGCCTTGCCCGATCGGCGTGCCGGGTGAACTCCACCTGGGAGGCGCCTGTCTGGCCCGGGGTTACAAAGACCGGCCTGATTTGAACGAGCAGAGCTTTATAAAGGATCCCTGGTCCGACGACCCCAAGGCCAGACTTTGCAAAACAGGCGATCTGGCGCGCTATCTGCCGGACGGGACCATCGAATGCGTGGGCCGTTTGGACAACCAGGTCAAGATCAGAGGCTATCGGATTGAACTGAATGGAATCGAAGCCGTGTTGGGCGCCCATCCCTGTGTAGCGGAAAATGCGGTTGTCGTTCATGCCGCAAACGGAGGAGAGCTGCGCCTGATAGCCTATCTGGTGTTGCACTACGTTCAGACAATCGACAAGGAAGAATTGCAAACCTTTTTGGCGGACCATCTGCCTGACTACATGATCCCTGTGGCTTTTATTCCACTAAACTCCATGCCCCTCCTGCCAAATGGCAAGATAGATCGTCAGGCCCTGGCCAATTTATCGATAGACCGGGAACTGCTATCCAATGAGGCCTTTGTTGAACCTCGCAATGCCGAAGAGTCAACCCTTGTGGAAATCTGGCGGGAAATACTGGGGCTGGAAAGAATCAGCGTTTTTGACAACTTCTTTAAGTTGGGCGGTAATTCCCTGTTAGTGGCGCAACTTGCGGCCCACGTCTGCCAGGACTTTAGTATCGATATCCCCCTGCCTCATCTATTTCAAACGCCAACGGTTGCCGGCAATGCCAAGGCAATCCGCAGGGCGCGACGGGCTGGAGGCACGGAACTGACAGCGAAGTCCAAAGCCGGGATTACTCAATATGAACAAATTTTTCTGAACGAAATTTTGCAGGAATTACCGCCCCTGCACTTGAGAACGGATGACCTTTTCGAGGGAGCCAAGGCTATTTTGTTGACCGGCCCCACCGGTTTTTTGGGTAGTTTTTTGCTGGCCGAGCTTTTGCGACAAAGCACCGCCGATATTTATTGCCTGGTGCGGTCAGTCAATCATGGCGATCCTCATTTGAAGATAAGAAAAATCCTGGAATCCTATTCACTTTGGCAGGAAGAATACCGGTTGCGGATCATCCCGGTAATGGGGGACCTGGCAAAACCCTTCCTGGGTCTTGAACAATTTCGTGAGCTATCCTCAAAGATTGATGTGATTTATCATAACGGCGCCTGGGTCAATCATCTTTATCCTTATGGGGTGTTAAAGGCAACCAATGTTTCCGGCACCCTGGAGGTGTTGAGATTAGCCGTCAATGTCAAGACCAAACCCGTACATTTTATCTCCACATTCCATGGCATATCAGACCCGGATGACCTGGAGCCGTTGGAGAAAAATCAGTTTATAAATGGCTATGTGCAGAGTAAATGGATTGCCGAGAAGATGGTGAAGCAAGCCGCGGCACAGGGCCTGCCGGCATGCATCTACCGGCCAAGCCGGATTACGGGACATGGGCAGACGGGCGCATCCAATGTGAATGACTTTCTCAACTTGCTGATCAAGGGCTGCATCCAGCTTGGCATGGTGCCCAGATGGGGACCAATGGAAGAATATCTGACGCCAGTTGATTATGTGGCGAGCGCCATCGTCTTTCTTTCCCGGCGCCAGGACAACTTCGGCAGGGCCTTTGATTTGCTCCATTCACACGACCCGATGAGTTGGGATGAACTGCTCTATGATCAGCTAAGGTCTCTCGGCTACAGAATTGCTCAGGTTTCCTATCCTGACTGGCGAAAAGAATTGGGCGTCCAGTCAACAAATGTGTTATACCCGCTTTTATCCTTGTTTCCTGATCAGGGGAACTTTATCCAAGGGGAAAAAATAAAGGTGGCCACTGATCATTATCGAGAGAGAGGAGACTTTAAAAATACTTTAACAGGGTTGGCCGACGCTGGCCTTCTTTGTCCTCCGGTCAGCAAGGAATTGTTGAGGGCCTATATATCCTATTTTAAAAAAGTGGGTTTTTTAGAATCAGCATAAATTTCAACAAGGAGGATGTAAAGAGAATGGCAACAGAAGGGATTGAAGTAGGCTCGCAAGAATATAGAGAGATTATGAGCAAGGCCTACAATGAAAAGCTGCTTCAATACAATGACATTATCGAACATCATGATTCCTTTGGGTTAGGAGGAGAGAAAGAGATAGCCTTCCTTGCCGAAAAATTAGGTTTGACTCAGGATAGCCGTCTTTTGGATCTCTGTTCGGGAATTGGCGGTTCAGCCCGCTTCTTAGCAAGAACTTACGGCTGCAAAGTCACCGGAGTTGATATCAGTGAATTTTTTTGCCAAACAGCGCAGAAGAGAACCAATGAAGCCGGCCTGGATCACCTGGTCGATTTCATTTATGGCAATGCCCTGGAGAACCTTTTGCCCGATCAGAGCTTTACTCATGTCTTTGGCTGTGATGCTTGGTCTTACTTCCCGGACAAGGTGCAACTTTTTAAGGAAGCTTCCCGAGTCTTGAAACCCGGAGGGTTTATCTCTTTTCTCGAAGCCGCTTCTGATATCCCAGGTTTAAGTGTTCAGGCTGATGAACACATTGGCCAAGGCTACCATGAAAGTACAAAGGATTACCTCTCGATGCTAAAGGCAGCAGGATTTAATCAGATTCAACATCATGACACCACGGAGATAGCTTGTAGGGATATTATCAGCACTATCCATAAACAGGTTTCCAGAAGGGATAAGATAATTGCATCTATTGGGTTAGAGCGTTACTTTGAGTTGCTGGACATGTGGGCGGAGTATTTGGCTCTTTTCTCAGCGGGGGAAATGAGTCATTGCTGTTTTATTGCACGGAAAAAATAAAGCGCCTGGTCCTGAATTGATTTTTTGACAGGCTCAACTCATTGGAGAAACGATGAAGCTGATTTATTACCTGTACCGGTTTTTTTGGCCATTCTATCGATTCATCGCCAAATACGGGCTTTCAAAAAGATGCATCATTTGCGCTCTGAATGAGCATGCAGTCTTAATTTCAGATAATATTTGTGAAATCTGCCGAAAGGCTCAAGGCGCCCCTGCCCCCCCTGACAAAGCGGCAATTTCCTATCAGGAGACGGCGAAACAGCTTGATGAGGCGTTAATTGACGCCCAGGGCCAGGGAAGAAGATTGTACGATGTCTTGTTTCTTTTCAGCGGCGGCAAGGACAGCAGTTATATCCTGAACCGGTTAAAGAAGAATTATCCACGCTTGCGTATCCTGGCCCTCACGGTGGACAACGGTTTCCGAAGCGCGGTGGGCAAACAAAACGCCGAAAAGATCTGTGCATACCTGAACGTCGATCATATGGAGATCCGGCCCTATCAGGTGTTTAGAAAGTTATATCGCTACGGATTCGAAAATCTCAGTTACCGGGGATTCGTCTGCACTGATTTCTGGGAAGGTGAGTTGTTTCAGGACATCGGCCGCAACCTGGCCGCCCAGATGGAGATCCCGATCGTGATGCTGGGTTACACCCCAGAACAACTGGCCTATGCCTATCTGCCTAAGGATTTTGATGAATATCAACTCTACGGCCGGAGCGGATTCAAATTCAGGGACAATCAAAACTTCACCAGGGAAAAATTCCTCGGCCTCAAGCTGAAGGATATCTTTACGCCCGAGGAAATGAATTATTGGTGGGACGCCTCAAAATGGCCGGCGGAAAGGATTCCTACCATGATCTTCCCTTTCCAGGCCTGGGGTTATCACAATAGGGCAGTAGTGGCGGAAATTGGTTCTTCCCTGAATCTCATCCTGGATAAGCGCAGCCTGAATTCGATGCTGACTAATGATATCTATGGCGGCCTGGGTTTCTATCTGGATTATCGGATCTTTGGCTACTCTCCCCTGTTTGAAGAGGAATTTGCCCAATACGTACGCACCGGCAGGGAAGATTGCCGTCACAACCGCAACCTCTGGGAGGCCTGGGAATACCTGTTGCTAAAACATGAAAGTTTGATTTTCCGATCAAAAGATATGCAGTTATGTTTGAACAAACTTGGCCTGACAAGAGAGAAGCTGGACAGGATCATCCATACATCGAGGGAGCAAATAAAAGAAGTCAATAAATGAACCAAACCGCTGAAGGGACTAAAGATGGATTTCGATGTTACCAAACATTTCGGTATTTGCTATACCCTCAAATGCAATGTGGAGTGTCCGCACTGTGCCGATGCCTGCGGCCCTCATCGGTCAGAAAGAATGGATTTCAATGATATTGAATTTATCATCGAAAATGCCGCCGTGGCAGGTTTTAAATCCATTGAATTATACGGTGGTGAACCTTTTTTAGACTTTAATCGATTATCGCAGATGGTTCGGCTTTGTGCGTCATGGAGCATCAGACCGCTAATTTATACTAATGGTTTTTGGGGTAAGAATGGTAATAGCGCAAAAGAAAAATTGGGAATTTTGAAAAAATGCGGACTGGATGCCATCGGCGTCAGCATCGATAGCCATCACCAGAAGAATATTCCGATAGATTATCCATTGAATGTTCTACAAATTACCAAGGAATTATCCATAAATTCATTTTGCGTTTTCTGTCCATCCATCTCTACGCAGGATGACAAAGCACTTCTTGACAGAATAGGACAAGTTACAGAACATATTACCATATCACAGGTCTTTTACGAAGGCAGAGCCAAGACAGGCATAATTGACAGTAAACCACTTAGGCAATTGGAACCATGTCAAACGCTTATTCGCTCTTCAACCGTGGAGGGAGATATCTTCGCCTGTGGCAGCCCCTTAAATAGTGTCAAGAAAAAAAATATTCTTTATTTGGGGAATTGTCGCAGAGATAATATTCGTGAAGCGTTGACCAATAGCAATTATTACCGCTTAGTCTCTTTTTTCCATGACGTTGATAGCGATATTTATTATAAGAAAATTTCGGCGACTAAGCTCGATAAAGAATACAGAGGAATATGTGATTTTTGTCTTGAGGCTATGATCGATCAAGAGGTTATCGACAAGCTAACTCTCCACAATCCCCAATATTGACCAAGGGCAGAAAAGGACAATATGAAATCTTCAAGTAATCTATTTAAAGCCGCTTCCAAGGATACCCTGCTTTTATTGCAGCGCCTGAATCAGCAAAAGAAACCGATTTTTGTCATACCAACCAAATATATCTCTGCTGAAGCGGCACAGGTTGGTTATTTGTTGAATGCCGTCTGCAACCCTGGACAGATAAATAACGGTAGTCCGGAGGGTTACAAGAGTTTCTTCTGCAACTCCCGGTTTGAAGCCCTGCAGGGGGCAATCAAGATAGCCCGGCACCGCCAGGCCGAGCGATATAAAGAGCACCAGGGGCTGATCTTGATTCTGGACCAATCAGGCCAGATCCACGATTATTTCCCGGCCGAAGCATCTTTCGAGGGAGCTGTTCTGCTTCCGGGGATGGAAGTCTTTGATTCTTCAGAAGCCCTGGAAATGCGCCTTTCCTCCATTCATGCCGCAGCCTGCATCATAAGAATACAAGATTCTTTTGAGCAGGATGCATTGCACCGCATTCAACAGATATGCCGGCAAAAGAAGATCCGTTGGGCTTTGGATTTCTCGGATCTGGAGTTGCAGTCCATAAGGGATTTTTGCGAAAGTTACAATAGTCGTGCCGATGTTTATATCTGGGGTGAAAAACTAACGAACAGCGAAATCCCCTTTGGCGCCTTTTCCATGTCCGGTGATATGTACAAGCCCTGGAACGACGTGAAGAATTGTCTGCTCCATTCCTCGACTTACAGCGGAAATGCCCTGGCCCTAAATAAGGCCAAAGAGACACTCCTTGGTGCATTATCCTGGCCGGCGGATAAATTACAGGTCTGCTCAGAAATTGGATACTCAAGGGAAAAGAAAAGAGAGTATTTTTCCACCTTTGTGAACCCCAACCTGGCAAAATTCTATCAGATGGCGGGATACAACGTGGAAATAAAGGAGGCCTCTCGCTGTTATTTTACCCTGGAGGCCGAGGGGGGAAAGGAACCCGAGAAATTATTGGATTGTTTAAGCGGCGGGGCCATGGGGGTTTTTGGCCATAATCCCCCGGATTTGACAGAATCAGTACTCTCCGTCCATGATCCGGCCCATGATTATTGGCAGGATCTATCGTCGGAATTGAGCCGCTTGACCGGTTTCGACTCAGTCTTTCCGGCGGTGAGCGGGGCGACGGCCGTGGAAAATGGGATGTTTCTTTGTCTTATGGCCCAGGGTCCAACCAGGAAAAAGATTGTCGTCTTTAGTGACAACTACTCCGGAAAACTGCTGCTGCCCCTTGTTGCCAGCCCCTCGATGGTTCAGCCAAACCACTATTTTGCCCCTCTCTACCAGCATGTGGTCATCGACGTCTATTCAGAGAAGGCCGCGGAGCAACTTCTGTCCGAGATACGCTCCGGAGAAGTGGGACTGATCTGGTTTGAGTATTTGCGGGGCGCGGACGGTGAAAAACTTCCGGACCAGCTTATAGATATTATTCACCGCAATCGGGACCAATATGGTTATTACATCGGCGTGGATGAAATACTGATGGGCCTGTATCGCAGCGGACCAATGTTTAGTTTTCTCAGAACCCCTTTGCAACCCGATATCGTGACTCTCTCCAAGGCTTTGACATACATGAGTTTCCCGATCGGCGCAACTTTAGTTAAAAGCGGGGTCTACGAAAAAGCGGCGGCCAATGCGCCACAGTTTGTGCAAAAGATGGAGACCCGCTATGTCAATCAGCTTGGGGCCCATATCGCGCTGCATTGCCTCAGAAAAATGCAAAGCGAGAAACTCGCCGAAAACGTCCAAAAACAGGCTGAATATCTTTCCCAGCAGTTGGAAAAGTTAAAGGGTGAAAGTAATCTGATCGAACGGATTGAAATGGCCGGTTTGTATTTTGGCGTGCACTTCAAGAAACCCTGGTGGTTAAAAATACTGGGCGGTTTTGGGCAGTTCATGTATCTGCTGTTTCTCACTAAATGCTGGAAAGAAGCGGGGGTCTTTGCCTTTTTTGATACGCGGTTGATGCCGGCTCTATGTCTATCGGAAGAGGAAGCGGATCATTTTTTAAGCAGTACCAGGAAAATGATGAAGCTGCGTCCATGGCAAGTTCTCGCCGCAGGACTAAGCAGACATCCTTAACAGTAACAGTACGATGGGATAATGTTGGCCATGTTTCCGGCATGGGCCGCAACGCGCGAACCTGGCTCCAGCATGTGGCAATAGGTACGTCTATTTTGCCGTGACGAGATTCTCCGCCTTCCATCGCATGGCGGCGCGGATGCGCGTGGCGCCGCTGGGATGATCGAAAAAAATCCATTCCTCAAACGGTCCCGGCTCCATCTTGCGATAGTTGCTGAGCTTCAAGTCCACTTCTGCCGCCCCATCGGGCTCGCGGGCCGCATTGAGCGCGAAGATGTCGGCTTCCATCTCCTGGACGCGACTGGCCGTGTTATGGAACGGGGTCATCAGAAAGGAGCCGATGGAGAAGAGGATCACAAATAGCGGCAGCACCGCCACATCGCCGACGCTCGTGACGCCCCAATGCGTGCCGAAACGGCCGAGCAACCCAGCGCTTGCCCGGCGAAAAACTGCGAAACCGATCACTGCGGCTATTATGTAAAGGAGCAGGAACTTATAAATGTGATTCAACACGCAGTGACCTGTCTCGTGGGCCATGACGTGTTCAATCTCGGGCAGGGAGCATCGCTTGAGCAAATTGTCATTTAGGGTGATGCGCATTGTGTTTAAAAAACCGCTCACGTTGGCGCTGATGCGCGTGGTTTGTCGGGAGGCGTCCATCACGTACACCCGGTCGGCGGCGATGCCGTTGGCGCGGGCGAGGCTGAGCACCGGTCTCACCACCTGGGCATCGGCCAAGCGGGTGTATGTATTGAACAATGGGTCAATAAAAACGTAATATCTTTCTTGCGCTTCGTCAAAAAAATGTTTTTTAAACGTAAGCGTCCTATTCCATTGCGTATTTACGACGTGCATTTCGAACGACAATAGTATATAAGGACGACTGATGAATGGTCCTGACTATTGATTATTTGACTGAACAGAGCGGACGAAAGGATAGACGAAAGGATAACTGCGTTGAGCCAAAAGCCAATACCTGCTATACCCGAGTGCCCTGTAAACTCCAATAACGAATGGGACCTGCTTGAAGAAGTGATTGTGGGTAGTCCCGCTGGTGCTTGCGCCTCCTTCTGGGATCCCATAGACAAAATGATTTATACCCGGGAAGAGATTGCTGAAATTGAAAAATATGTGAGTTTGTATCGACCCTATCCGGATCACTATATCCAGTCTGCCTGTAAGGCCCTGAATAATTTTGTTCATATTCTGGAAGCAGAGGGGGTGAGCGTAAACAGGGTGGATGAGGTTGATTATTCCAGAGAATTTGGAAATCCTTTCTGGAAGACGCCAAGCGGTTTCTGTGCGGCGAATCCTCGAGACGCTATTCTTGTCATCGGTAATCGGATTATTGAGGCGCCCATGTGCTCTCGCTCACGCTATTTTGAAACACTGGGCTATCAGCGATTACTTGCAACGTATTTTCAGAATGGCGTTAAATGGGTTGCCGCACCTAAACCCATGTTGACGGATGAACTTTTCAATCCTGATTTCAGGAATCCCTATTCTCCAACGACGTATGTTCTGACGGAAGCGGAGCCTGTCTTTGATGCCGCTGATTTCGTGCGTTGCGGACGTGATATTATTGGTCAACTCAGTCATGTAACCAATCGACGGGGGGTGGAGTGGCTGCAAAGCTATCTCGGTGATGATTTCAGGATACATTTGATTCAGAGTATGGACCCCAAACCTGCCCATATTGATACGACTTTAATGCCGCTGGCGGCGGGTAAAGTGCTTGTCAACCCTACGTTTACCGATATCAAGAAACTTCCCTCCATCTTCAAGACATGGGATGTGCTGATCGCCCCCGAACCGGTTCCCTATAAAACCAGACCAAGACTCATGAGCAACTGGATCAGCATCAATACGTTGGTTCTGGACGGGCAACGAATTATTGTTGAAGAAAGGCAGGAACCGCTGATTAAGGCCTTGAAGAGTTGGGGGTTTAAGCCGATCACCTGTGCTTTTGAAGACTACTATCCCTTCATTGGAGGATTCCACTGCGCTACCCTGGATATTCGTCGCCAAGGGGAGCTGAAATCCTATTTTTAGGCTTGGATCATAGAAGCTGAGGATTTCCCTATTTCGATCGAGAAGAACAATGACCGGTGAACAAGAACAGAAATATCGGGACACTTTGGCCAGCGCCGGGGTCAGGATCAAGGAGCTGATGGCCCAGGTGAACGAACTGCGGGGCAGCGGCCGGATCGCCGTAGTTGGGGTTGGTTGCCGCTTCCCTGGGGGCGTCGCTTCTCCTGAGGCCTTTTGCGAATTCCTCGAAAAGGGCGGAGATGCAGTGACCGAAATTCCTTCTGATCGCTGGAACGCCGCGGAGTGGTACGACTCCGATCCTTCGGCGGCGGGGAAGAGCTACACAAAACGCGGGGCCTTTCTCTTACTCGACGAAATTAAGCAATTCGACGCATCATGCTTCGGGATATCCCCTTTGGAGGCTGCCTCTCTCGATCCGCAACAGCGGCTGCTTCTGGAAACAACTTGGGAGGCCCTGGAGAGTTCCGGAACTGATCCGAAAGGCTTGCGAGAGAGCCGGACCGGGGTTTTCATTGGCATCTGCGGTTCCGATTATGCCCAGGGTGGGCTGCACAGCGGCGACACCGCTGCTATTAATCCCTACAGTTTTACCGGCGTTCTACCCAGCATCGCCTCAGGCCGGCTCTCCTACCTTCTTGACCTGCACGGTCCCAATGTCTCGTTGGATACAGCTTGTTCCTCGTCATTGGTCGCCATTCTGCTGGCGATGAAGAGCCTTATCACCCGAGATTGCGATGCCGCCCTGGCAGGGGGCGTCAATCTGATCCTGACTCCCGGCACCTATGTGGCCCTTTGCCGGATGAACGCCCTCTCGCCGGATGGTTTCTGCCGTGCCTTCGGTGAGCAGGCCAACGGTTATGTGCGGGGGGAAGGCTGCGGCGTATTGTATCTTAAGCGGTTGGAAGATGCAAAGCGGGATGGGGATCCCATTCTTGCCGTGCTGAGGGGCGGGGCCGTCAACCATGACGGTCAGAGCAACGGCCTGACAGCGCCCAATTCCCTTTCCCAACAGGAGGTCATCCGCGCCGCCCTGTCCCAGGCCGGCATGCTCCCTGAAGAGATCGACGCCATTGAGACCCACGGCACGGGCACACCTCTGGGTGATCCAATCGAGGCCCGGTCGCTGGCGGCTGTGTTCGGCGCGAAGCGAGAACTGCCGATTGGCTCCCTGAAGTCGAATATCGGTCATCTGGAGGTTGCCGCCGGTGTTGCCGGGGCGATCAAGGCAATTCTCATGGTGAACCGGGGGATGCTGTTTCCCAGTCTGCATGCCGAAAAGCTCAACAGCCATATCCCTTGGGAAAGCATACCATTGCGGGTGGTGCAGGAGCCGCGGCCTTTTCCGGAGACGGGCCGACTGCGGACCGTGGGAGTCAGTTCCTTTGCCTTCAACGGCACCAATGCCCATCTTATCGTTCAGGAATACCGCCGTAAGGATGGCGGTGTGTTCCCACTTTCTTCTAATTCGCCTCGGCCTTTCCAGCGCCAACCCTATTGGGTTGATCCCATGGCGTTGTATCGCCGGGTAAAGCATAGCCAAGAGGCAGACGAGCCGCATCCTCTACAGTTAGTCCAGGACAAGCCTCCCGTCGAGGAAGGGGGGAGCACTGTTTCAGTGACCGCAGTCCTGGCCAGCCTGGTTGGCATGATCGCCTCCGTTGCCGGCATGGATCGCGCAAAGCTTGATCCCGATGCCAATCTTTTTGAGCTGGGGGTTGACTCCCTGATGTTGATCCAACTCCGGGACATGGTAAACCGCAATTACGGCGTGGCTCTGGAGCTGTCCCATCTGATAGAGGATGCCAACACCCTGGGCAAGCTTGCGGCGTTTGTGGCAACCCGTGCGCGAGCCGTATCATCCCCGGCCGGGCAAATACCGCCGCCTGCTGCCCTGCCGCCGCTGTCTCCGGGAAGGGGAGAGGCCGCCGTTGAACAGTTTTTTTCCGCCCAGTTGGAACAGATCCGCGGCTTGATGCAGCAGCAATTGGCGACACTGCGCCAGTCCGGTGGACTGTCGGCCGAAAGGAAGAAAATCAATTTTCGGGGCACCATCCTTACCGACGAGAGCAGCCGGTTGACAAAAGAGCAACAGGCTTTTATTTCCAGCCTCGTCTCCCGGCATACAGCCCGCACCGCCCGCTCAAAGGAACTTGCCCAGCGGCACCGCGCTTACCAGGCTGATGACATCAATACTCTGGCCTACCGTCAATGCCTCAAGGAGTTGGTCTATCCCATTGCTTCCGCCGCCTCCTGCGGGTCGCACTTCAGCGATATCGACGGCAACGAGTATCTCGATTTGGCCATGGGTTTCGGTGTGGCCTTTTTTGGCCATGCCCCTTCTTTTATCACCGCGGCGATTCAGGAGCGGCTCAGTCGCGGTCTGGAGCTTGCGACCCAGATTCCCGAGGCCGGTGAGACCGCCCGCATCTTCTGTCGGCTGACGGGTATGGAGCGGGTCGCCTTCTTCAACACCGGATCAGAGGCGGTGATGATGGCGCTGCGCATTGTCCGCACCGTAACCGGTCGCGACCGGGTGGTGCTCTTTGCCGGCTCCTATCACGGCGACACAGATGGGGTCCTGGCTTTTGCCGACGATACCGGTAGGGTCTTCCCAACTTCACCGGGGATTCCCTGCGGCGCCGTCGGGGCTGTCACGGTCCTTCCCTATGGTACCGACGAGTCCTTGGCGGCAATCCGCAGTCAGGCAGGAGACCTGGCAGCCATTCTGGTGGAGCCGGTGCAAAGCCGCCGACCCGGTTTTCAACCGGTGGCATTCTTGCGGGAGCTGCGCGCCATTGCGGACCAGAACGGGGTGGCCCTGATCTTCGACGAGATGATCACCGGGTTCAGAACCCATCCGGGGGGAGCTCAGGCACTTTTCGGGATTCGTGCTGACATCGCAACCTACGGCAAAGCTGTCGGCGGGGGAATGCCAATCAGCATGGTAGCTGGTTCGGCCCGTTTTCTCGACGCCGTGGACGGCGGATTCTGGCGCTATGGCGATGACTCGAAGCCGGAAGCGGAAGTGATGTTCTCGGGAGGAACGTTCTACCGTCATCCACTTGCCATTGCCGCTTCGCTGGCCAGTCTGCGCCACATGGAACAGGAGGGACCGGCCCTGCAAGAGGCTGTCAATGGAAAGACCGTCCGCCTGGCCCAGGAGCTGAACGCCTTCTTTGCCCGGGAAAGGGTACCCATGCTGGTCCAGCATTTCGGATCTCTGTTCCGTTTCGAGTCCTATGGTCAGTATGCCCTGCTTTTACAGCCTTTAGAGATGCCTTTGTTCTTCTACCTGCTCATGAACCGAGGTATCTATACCTGGGAACAAAGGATCTGCTTCCTATCTGCTGCCCACACAGATGAGGATGTGGACCAAGTCATCGCTGCCGTGAAGGAAAGCATTGCGGAATTGCGAACCGGTGGGTTTGCCTTTGAGGGGATACCGCCGGAATTCACTGAGTCTCACTACCTCCCCGTTGGCAAAGAAGAGGCAAATGCAGGGGATAATGTGACCATCGTCCCCATGTCCTCCACACAAAAAAGAATTTATATACTGAGCCAGTACGACGAAGGAGATTCGCCTTACCATCTGACCGGGGCTGGACTGGTGGAAGGGCCGCTGGATGTCGTCCGGCTGACCGACGTGTTTGAGCAATTGATCCGGCGTCATGAAAGTCTGCGAACGACCTTCGAGATGCGGGACGGAGAACTTGTACAGTGTATCCACAGGGATGCGCCGCTTGCCATTGAATATCGAGAAGCAGTTGCGAACGACCCGGATGCGGAATTCCTGCGGATCGTAGAAGAGGGAACAGCTCCCTATCACCTGTCCGAACTGCCGCTTATGAGGATTCGCGTGGTCCGTTTTACCGATAACCGCTTCATCATCTTTCTTGATCTCCATCATATTGCGGCGGATGGATTTTCCACTAACATTCTGCTTAGCGAATTTGTACGTTGCTATACCAGTGAGACGTTGCCACCGCTCAAGTTTCAGTACCGGGATCATGTGGCGCGTCAGAATAGGTACCTCCAGGGCACAGAGGCAGGGCGTGACAGCGAGTGGTTAAGGGAGCGTTTTAGTGGCACGCTCCCGGTTCTGGATCTCCCTGCCAACTTCCCGCGACCTCCTCGGCTATCCTTTGCCGGAGATATTGTGCGCTTCAAATTCAATGTGGAGAGGACAAACCACCTCAAACACCTTGCCCGGGAACAGGGAACTACCTTGTTCATGCTCCTGTTGGCGGCCTATGTTACCCTGATCCATCGACTTTCAGGGGATGAGGATATTATCGTAGGGGTTCCGATTGCCGGTCGTGACCATGACTTTATGGGTGTCATCGGCATGTTTGCCGACACTCTGCCCATCCGGGCCTTTCCTTCCGGTGCGACCCGTTTTGATGCCTTTCTGAAACAGCTGACTAGGGAGACCTTTGAGGCCTTCGATCACCAGAAGTTTCCCTTCGAGCGGCTGATCGAGCGTCTCGACCTGAAGGCAGATGTGAGCCGCAATCCGCTCTTTAACACCTCTTTCGTTTTTGAAAAGGCCGATGACCGCGTGGTACGCATCAAGGATTTGACGGTTACCTCCCTGCCCATCCCAGGAAAAACAGCAATGTTTGACCTGAGTATAGAGGTTGCCGAAGAGCAGGGGGAACTCTCCTGCTTCCTGGAATACTCCACCTGTCTCTTTGCCAGGGAGACGGCGGAACGCTGGACAGGGTACTACGAACGGATTCTGGATGAGGTGACCGTTGCCCCGGAAACCTCTCTTGCCGACATTGCCATGATTCCTTCTGAGGAGCTGGGCCTGCTTATTTCCGGTGGTGAGACCATTGGCGATGCCCCCCATCCGCCGGGAGCAACGATCGTGGAGGTCGTGCAGGAACAGGCCCGGCAGACCCCCGATGCACCGGCCCTTATCTACCCGACGTCCGGCGGAGCGTCTGAGGAAAGAGCTATTTCCTATATCGAGATGAACGCGCAGGCAAACCGCCTGGCCCGCTATCTGATTGCGGTCTGTGGTCTCAAGTGCGGGGACATTGTTGCCTTGCCTGCCGGTCGCAGTCCGGAAGTGATCGTTGCCATGCTGGCCATATCCAAGGCGGGGGGCGCTTATCTCCCCATAGAGCGTTCCCTGCCGGCCGAGCGCATTCGGTACATTATTGAGGACAGCGGCGCCGTCTGTATGGTATCCGACCGGGATGACGAGGCGTACGGTGTCAAGGTGATCAATGTCAGACGGTTGCAGGAGGAGCATCTGGCGGCCTTTTCCGGGGACAATCTTCCAGAAGGTCCCAGACCCGATAATCTTGCCTATGTGATCTATACCTCCGGCTCCACCGGACTTCCCAAGGGCTGCCTGATCGAGCATCGCAGCCTGCTGCATTACTGCTCCTATTTTATAAACTACTACCTTGCAGGGACGCCCTTTGGCGACTTCGGTTTGATCACCACCATTGCCTTCGATATGTCCCTGGCCAATATCTATCCTCCACTCATGAGCGGCAGGTCGCTTACCATCTATCCCGATACCATGGATATAACAGACATGCTCCGGCATACCTTTGATCCCCATACAGCCGTTGACGGTGTTAACATCACTCCGTCCCACATCTCCATGCTCGATCATCTTGATCTTGTTAAGACCAATGTGGGTATAGCCTGTGTAGGCGGCGAACAGCTTACCATGGAACAGGTGCGGAGCCTGCGGCGGCTGAATCCCCACATGCGGATCTATAACGAGTATGGTCCCACCGAGTTTACCATCGGATGCATTGCCACGGAAATCTTGCCGGAAGACGAGCACTTGGTCATCGGGCGCCCCATAGTCGGGACGGAGATATTCATTCTTGATGCCAACCTGCACCCTTTGCCGACCGGCGTGCCGGGCGAGATATGCCTGGGGGGCATCGGCATCGCCCGCGGGTATCTTAACCGGCCGGAATTGACCGCGGAAAAGTTTGTCCCCCATCCCTTTAAACAGGGAGAGAGGATCTACCGGACCGGAGACATCGGCATCCGCCACAATGATGGGAGGTTCGAGTGCCTGGGGCGAATAGATGGTCAGGTGAAAATACGCGGCTTCCGCATTGAGCTGGGTGAGATCGAGCATGCCCTCTGCGGTATTCCCGGAATCAATGAGGCGGTTGTCATGGTGAGGGAGGTTGGCTCCTCCCGAGAACTGGTGGCATTCATCACCGGCGTCTCGCCTCACAAAGACGAAATACGAAACATACTTGGCAAACGGTTGCCTGCTTACATGATACCTGCCTATCTGGTTAGATTGGAGCAGATGCCGGTTACCTCGAATGGTAAGGTGGATCACAGGGCGCTTCAGGGCTTGGAATTGGTTGCAGAGGATGCCGCTCAGCACCAAGCGGGAGCGACACCTCCGCCGTTGAACAACCTTGAGCGGGCAATCGCCGAGATCTGGGAGCAAGTACTGCAATGCAGCGGCATCCGTGCTGACGACAACTTTTTTACTATCGGCGGTCAGAGCCTCAAGGCCGTGCAGGCCGTAGGTCGGATCCAGAAGGAGTTAGGCCTGGACTTGAAGCTGCGCGATTTTTTCACGGCTCCTACGATAAGAGAGCTGGCAGCTATTGCCGGCTCCAGGGATACAGCCTCTATGGCTGCCATTGAGCCGCTTGCTATACAGGACAGCTACGCTCTTTCGCATGGCCAGAAACGTTTGTGGTTGCTGGATCAAATGGAAGGCGGCTTGGCGGCCTACAATATGACCGGCGCGTGGCTGTTGTCCGGAGAGGTTGACACGCCCCGTTTAGAGCGAGCTATCCAGACGGTTATCCAGCGTCATGAAATTCTCCGTACGACGTTTAATGTCTTTGCGGGTGAACCGAGGCAGAAAATACATGAAAGTATGGCTGTCTCTGTCCGGACGGTTGATCTTTCCGAAGACACCGATGCCATGCGGCGGGCGGAAGACCTGGTGCGGAAAGAGGGGGTGATCCCCTTCGATCTTTCCCAGGGGCCGCTCCTCAGAATCCTGCTCCTTCGCTGTCCTGCCGGCAGTGACGGTCTTTCCCAATCGATCCTTGCCTTTACCATGCATCATATCGTCAGCGACGGCTGGTCCGTGGGGGTCCTGATCGACGAACTTTCCGCGCTCTATGGCGGCTGTCCACCGGAGGACCTGCCTCGCTTGCGGTGCCAGTACAAGGAGTATGCGGCCTGGCAACAGAAATTTCTGGCCGGGGAGGACGGCGAGGAAGGAAGGCGCTTCTGGCGAGAGGTCCTGGCCGGGTATGACGTGCCGTTACGCCTGGCCACAGATTTCCCCAGACCTGAAAGAAGGAGCTTTAACGGGGCGAGTCTGCCTTTTCATCTGGATCGTGACTTGACGGCGAGGCTCAACCGATTGGCCGCTGAACGTCATGTGACGCTCTTCATGCTGCTTCTGGCGGCCATCAAGGTGCTTCTCCAAAGCCGCACCGGTCAGGAGGATATAGTGGTCGGCGCGCCCGTTGCCGGCCGCGAACATCCCGACCTGGAAAACCAGATCGGTCTCTATCTCAACACACTGCCCCTGCGGGATCAGGTCCGAGGCGATGAAACCTTTGCCGATCTCTTGGACCAGGTGCGTGCCACCACTGCGGAGGCATTTGCCCATCAGTTCTACCCCTTTGACAGGATTCTGGATGACCTGGCAATAGAAAGGGATCCGTCCCGTAATCCGCTTTTTGATGTCCTCTTCGTACTGCAGAACAGGTCGGAAGGCGAGATAAAACTGGGCAATCTTCCGGCACGGTCTTTCTCGGAAGAGGCCCTGATGAGCAAATTTGACCTGATGTTTGATTTTCAGGATCAGTCTGAACTATCAGGTAATATTGAATATTGTTCAGATCTTTTCATCCCGGAAACAGTTGCGTCCTTGGGAAGAGATCTGACAAAGATCATTGCTGCGGTCACGGATGATTGCCGCCTAACTGTGGCAGAGCTGGGCAAGATTCTCCGGAGCGATGATGAGGAAAGGGTGCGGGAAGAATTGATAAAAGCAGCCTTGGCGGTGGATGAAGAGTTTTAAATGATAAAGGACGATCCATGAATTTATCCCTGATAGAACAATTGAGCGGGTTTGATATTGTCGCCAGGCTCGGCGATAAAATCCATGGCTCTGTTGCCTCCTTTCTCTTAAAAAACGCGCGTGATAGGGAACCGTTCGAGGAGGCGCCTGTTGTACCTGTTGCAGAATTGTCGAAATCCCAGACGCCTTCCACCGAGACGGATGCCGACCTTATCGTGGGTACCAAAAAGGACGAGTACCGATTGATCCTGACCGTTGGCGCCTTGGCGCTTACCCTGACGTCGAAGCCTGTTCTGGTGCTTGCGGGCGCCGTGACAAATGTCTATGTATTCATTCCCATTATCAAACGTGCCGTCTACAACTTTCGCCATCAGAAAAGATTCAGGAAATTCAGCAACGACATGTTGATGGTTTTCGTCAACGGTCTCCTGTTGTTTACGGGGTATTTTGCCCTCTTATCGTTGAGTTCGATGGCCTATTTCTTTGGGAGCTGGGTCCAGTACAAGGCGAAGACGCGTTCGAGAAAGGAAATCTCAGACCTTTTTGCCACTATGCCTGCCAAGGTTTGGATGCTCAAGGATGGTGTGGAAATCGAGATTCCCTTGGAGGAAGTGGGGAGCGGGGACCTGCTGGTGGTTCATCCGAGCGAGGTCATTCCCGCCGACGGCATCATCACACAGGGGGCATGCCAGGTTGACCAGCATGCACTGACCGGCGAATTTCAGTATGCAGAGAAGACCGTTGAAGACCAGGTGTTTGCCTCCACAATGATCGTCTCCGGCGTCATCACCTACCGGGTTATCAGCGCGGGCAGCGATACGGTTGCTAACCAGCTGAACGAGATACTGAAACATTCGGTGGATACCAAGACCATGCTCAACATGAAGGGTGAGGAATGGGCCGACAAAACAGCCTTCCCGATCATGGTTGCCGGCACGGCGGTCATCGCTTCCGGCCAGATTCTGCACGGCATTATCATCCTGAAATTCGCGATCGGCAATACCATAAGGATCGCCTGCCCGCTCGGCACCCTGACCTATATGACCATCCTGACCAGGTGGGGGGTTTTGGTAAAGAGCGCCAGGGAACTGGAAAAACTGCCGGAAATCGACACCATCCTCTTCGACAAAACCGGGACAATTACGGAAGGGAAGCCGGTGGTGCGGGAGGTCATCCCGCTGGATGGTTTCAATGCAGAGCAGGTCATAGAGTTTGCCGCCATGGCCGAAAAGCGGATGAAGCATCCGGTGGCTGAAGCCATACTGGGAAAGGCGGAGGAAATGGGGCTTGTCATCCCGGACATTGCGGAAAAGAGTTATGCCATTGCCATGGGCATTACTGTACATTTCCAAAACGAGGTGATCATTGTAGGGAGCCGCAGGTTTTTTGCAGCCGCAGGGATCGATCTTTCGGGGCAGGAGGCCATGCTGGATCGGTTTATGCTCAGCGGTTACAATGTGGTCTGCGTGGCCAAAAGCGGCGAGGTGTGCGGTTTCATCCTTCTGGAGGAGGCGCTCAAACCGGAGATCGTTGTGCAGGTCAAGGCGCTGCGGGACCGGGGCATCAGGCATATCGGTCTGGTGACCGGCGACCATGAGCATTCGGCCCGTAGAATTGCCACGGCGCTCGGTTTTGACAGTTACTACCACAGCGTGCTTCCGGAAAAAAAGGCCGAGATCGTGAGAAACCTCCAGGATAAGGGTCACAAGGTCTGTTTTGTGGGTGACGGCATCAATGACTCCATTGCCCTGAAGCAGGCCGATGCCTCCATATCCTTTTCGGGTGCCTCCACGGCTGCCGCTGACTCGGCCAATATTATACTTCTTTCCGGCGGTTTTGAGCACCTGGACAAACTCTTTGACGTGGCAAACGAACTCGAAACGAACCTCAAACAGACCCTGGGGTTTGCGATTGGGCCCTCGATTGTCAACATCCTTGGTCTAATTTCCATCCCCGATTACAGTGTTGTCTCTGCGATCCTGATTAAGCTTGTCGGCAGAACCACAGCGATCGGCAACGCCATGCGGCCGCTTATAAGACAGCAGCAGGAAAAAGGAAAAAAGCTTACTAAATGTGCGGAATAGCAGGCATATTCGACAGTCGGGGGGCAGGGAGGGCTGAGGAGGTGATTCTGGACTCCATGACCGAAGCCCTGCACCATCGGGGGCCCGATGACTGCGGTTATCACAGGGAGCGGGACCTCGGACTCGGTTTCAGGCGTTTAGCTATCGTAGATATTGAAGGAGGGAATCAGCCTCTTTACAACGAAGACCGCTCCGTCGTTATCGTCTGTAACGGAGAGATTTTCAATTTCCGGGAACTACGCGCCGGCCTGGAGGCGCGAGGCCATTTATTCTATACCAACTGTGATGTGGAGGTACTGCTTCATCTGTACGAAGAGGAGGGCGCCGACTTTCTCCCGAGACTGAACGGTCAGTTTGCCTTTGCCCTGTATGATTCAGGAAAGCGACGCCTGCTTTTGGCCAGGGACCACGTAGGAATTGCACCGCTCTTTTATACCGAAACGGACGGACTTTTCCTGTTCGCTTCCGAAATCAAAGGGTTGCTAAGAAATCCCGTTATCCCCAGGGAGGTCGATCTGGCCGGACTCGACCAGGTCTTTGCTTTTCCCGGCTGTCTGGCGCCGCGCACGATGTTCAAGGAGATCCGAAGTCTGGAGGCAGGGCATTTTCTGTTGGTGAATGCTGCCGGGACCATGGATCGAGTGTACTGGGACATGGAGTATCCTGTCGAGGGGGCAGGGGAGTATCAAGACGAAGGGAGCTACCTCGAACGCCTGGATGAAGTGCTCCAAAAGGCGGTCAAATTAAGGCTTCTGGGCGATGTTCCCGTGGGCTACTATCTTTCGGGAGGACTCGATTCATCCATCATCGCCGGTATCCTGCACCAGGTGGTGCCCGATGAACGGCGTCATTCATTTTCCATTGGGTTTGTCCAGGATGAGATTGATGAGACCCATTTCCAGCGTTTGATGGCCGATCATGTAGGCTCGATTCACCACGAGAAGCGTTTTGACTGGCCCGAGATCAGCGATGGCTTCAGAAAAATGATTTATCACGCCGAGTCACCCCTCAGGGAGAGTTATGATGTCTGCTCCATCGCCCTTTCCCGTGCTGTACGAGATGCCGGAATGAAGGTGGTGCTGGTGGGGGAGGGTTCGGACGAGCTGTTTGCCGGTTATTTTGGTTACAAGTTCGATCGACAGAGGCTGGAGCAGGGGGAGGACAACCCGTTTGATCCGGAAGGGATGCTTGAGGCTGAAATACGGCAGGAGCTCTGGGGAGACCCTTCCTTCATTTATGAGAAGAATCTCTACGAGTTTCAGTCGGTCAGAGAGGCGCTTTATTCGGACCGGGTCCTGGAGCGGTTCCGCGATTTCAATTCCGTTCGTACCGGGGTCATAGACAAGACAAAACTATCAGGCCGACATCCGGTGCATCGGCGCTCCTATATTGACATCAAACTGAGGCTTGCCTCGCATCTCATCGCAGATCACGGTGACAGGGCCGCCTTTGCCAACTCGGTAGAGGCCCGCTACCCCTTTCTGGACATCGAGCTGATGGAGTTTATCCGGGGGGTTCCCCCGGAGCTGAAACTGCATGGATTGACAGAAAAATATCTCCTCAAGCGTCTGGGAGAGAGGTATGTGCCGGCGCCGATCCGAGAGCGACAGAAGTTCGGTTTTGTGGCGCCCGGGAGTCCCTATTTGTTGGGACAGGGACTGGCATGGGTGCGGGATCTCCTCTCGGCCGAGACGATAAGCCGCCAGGGCTATTTCAACCCCTCTGCCGTGGAGCGGTTGGTGGAACGTTATTCCACCCCCGGCTTTCAACTTAACGTTCCCTACGAGGACGACCTGCTGATGATCGTTCTCACCTTTGGGGTATTTCTGGAACTCTTTAACATGCCTTGCTATTAATGGTGAATATGGATAAAAGGATCGTACACAGCGTTTTTGAACAGGTCGCTGCCACTTTTCCCGAGCACATCGCCGTCGAGGAGAGCAGCGGGGCAACCATATCCTATGGAGACCTGAACCGTTGTGCCAACGCCATCGGTTGCCTGCTGGCGGAGCGGGGAATCGGCCGGAACAAACTGGCCGGAGTTCTGCTTCCCAGCGGCATCGATTATGCGTCAGCCATCCTGGGGGTCATGAAGGCCGGGGGGATCTTCATGCCTCTGGACATCAACCTGCCACGTCCCCGGTTGCGGCATATCCTGTCGCACACGACTCCGACGATCATCGTAGTGAACCAGACCTCCAGGGAGGCACTGCAGGAGATAGTGGTGGAGTTTGGTCTGGCGCAGGAGACGCGTTTGCTGGTGATGGAGGGTAAAAATGGCGAGGAGAGGGTTTTTGCTGATCTGGTTTATGACGATGGCCGCTGGCAGCGTATTCCCACTGCCGTTTCCGGCGTGGGCGCCAACCTCCCCCTGGTTTCCGATCCTGAAGATAGCTGCTATGTGATTTACACCTCAGGCTCCACGGGAGTCCCCAAGTTTATCGAGGGGTGGCATAAGGGGTTGGCCCACTACTGCCACTGGCAGGCGACGGAATTCGGTCTTGACGAAACGGCAAAGATCAGCCAGATGGCGCCGGTCACCTTTGAAGCCAGCTTGAAGGACTTTTTCGTGGCTCTCTGCAGCGGCGCTTCGCTATGTATCCCCGCAGCCGGGCTTAAAGAGAATCCGGCCCGTCTGATCGAGTGGATGGAAACGGCGCAACTTACCCTCTTTCAAACCGTTCCTTCATACCTGCGGCTGGTGGTCCGCGAGGTCATTGCGCAAGGCAAAAGCAACTGTTTCCCCGCCCTCAAACTCGTTCTCCAGTCCGGCGACTCCCTCTACGGCAAGGATGTCAACCAGTGGCGTCAGGTCATCGGCGACCACGTGCAGCTCGTCAACCTTTATGGTCCGGCCGAAGTTACCCTGCTCAAAAGTTTTTACCCCATACCTCCGGGAGAACTGAAACCGAACGAAATTGTGCCGATCGGCAAGCCGATCACGAATACGGTCATTCTGATCATGAACGGAGATGCCCTCTGCCCTCCCGGCAAGATCGGTGAGATTTGCGTCAAATCTCCCTTCATCGCCAAGGGGTACTACCGCGCTCCGGAACTGACCGCCGAGAAGTTCGTCCAGAATCCGCTCAATCGGGAAACCAGGGATATCATTTACCGGACAGGCGATTTGGGGCGCTACCGGCCCGACCTGACCATCGAATTCGTCGGCCGTATGGACAGCCAGGTCAAGGTCTATGGCAACCGGATCGAACTGGCGGAGATCGAGAAGGTCTTGCTTTCCTTTCCCAAGATTGGTCAAGCCGTCGTCGTTTCCCAGAGAACCAGGGAGATGGAGAATGTCCTGGCCTGCTACTATACGGAAGCAGAGCCGTTAAACCAGTCGGAACTGCGGGAACTGATCCGTTCGCGACTTCCCGATTACATGATGCCTGCCTATTTCATCAGAATGGCCCAACTGCCCCTCAGCCTGAACGGCAAAGTGGATCGCCGGGCCCTGCCAAAACCGGAAGAGCTGGTGATTACCAACTATGTCGAGCCGGCGACTTCCACGGAAAAAGGTCTGGCCGAGATCTGGGGCGAGGTACTGGGACTGGGGCGGGTTGGCGCTAACAATTCCTTCATGGAAATCGGCGGGGACTCCCTCAAGGCGATACGAGTAAATGCCCGTATCTACAAGGTCTTTGGTGTAGAGGTGCCGGTGCGGGACTTCTTTTCCCGCCCCACGGTCAGAGAACTTGCCCGATTCGTAGATGCGGCAAGGAAGGCAACCTACCGGAAAATACCGGCTATCCCCGCTGCCGACAGCTACGAGCTGTCCCATGCTCAACGCCGGCTCTGGATTATGGATCAGATGGAGAAGGATCTGCCGGTCTACAATATGGCCTCCTCTTTCCTGATTGAGGGAGCATTGGACAGGGATGCCTTTGTCCGAGCGCTTAAGGTCATACACCAGCGCCACGAGAGCCTGCGCACCACTTTTGTCGTTATTGACGGTGTGCCGCGGCAGAGGGTAAGCGCTGAAAGCACGCCACTGGTCACGATTCAAGACATCTCCTCTGCACCGGACCCTGAGCAAACAGCCCGCGAGCTTTTCCAGACCGAGGCCTCCAGCTCCTTTGACCTGGAAAAAGGCCCGCTTTACCGGATTACCTTGCTGCAACTGGCTACGGACCGATGGGTCTTCGTCTTTGTGATCCACCATATCATCAGCGACGTCTGGTCGCTGGGGGTGATGACCAACGAGCTGTCGCAACTGTACAACGCCTTTGTCTGGGGACAGAGTCCCGCGCTGCCGCCGCTGTCCATGCAGTACCGCGATTTCGCAGCCTGGCAGAATAGCATCCTGGCAGCCGACGAAATACAGGTCGATCTCGCCTATTGGCTGGAGAAACTGGCGGCGCCGCTGCCGCTGCTTGACCTCCCAGCAGATTTTCCCCGGCCGGTGATCAAGACATATGCCGGCGCTACAATCCGTTTCTATTTGAAGAAGAATCTTTCCGGCCAGTTGCGCGCCTTGGCGGAGGAGCGAGGGGCAAGCCTCTTTGCCCTGTTGCTGGCCTTGGTTCGCCTATTGATCTTCCGCTATACCGGACAGGAGGATCTGGTGATCGGCTCCCCGGTGGCGGGCCGGACCCATCCCGACCTGGAGCCCCAGATCGGGTTCTATCTGAATACCATTGTCCTTCGGGATCACATTCGGGCCGATGATCGCTTCTCTGAGCTGCTGGATCGAGTGATGGCAACCAACACGGCAGCTTTCGACCATCAGGGCTATCCCTTTGACCGGCTGGTGGATGAGCTTGAAATACCAAGGGATGTAAGCCGTTCGCCGGTTTTTGACCTGATGGTGGTGTTGCAGAACGCCGGGCAGACGGCCTTTGCCTTGAGCGGAATAACAGTGAGGGAATTCAGTCATCTGGAAAATGTCAGCAAGTTCGATATGGACTTTGTCTTCCAGGAGGTGGGGGAAGAGATCGAGGTCGTGGTGGAATATAACCGCGATCTCTTTCTTGAACAGCGTATCCGGTGCATGGCCCACCACTTTCAGAACCTGGCGGAAGGGGTGGCCGCCAATCCGAACAGTCCGGTTCGCGATTTGCCGATGCTTTCGCAGGAGGAGCTCGACTGGATACATCGCGACTTCAATGCCACCGGGGCCGACTGGCCCGTAAACGCCACCCTGGTGTCCCTCTTTGAGGAACAGGTGGCTCGCACGCCCGGACAGACAGCCGTCACCTTCCAGGGGGAAAGCATCCGCTATGATGAGCTCAACCAAGAGGCGGGACGTATTGCGGAATTTATCCGGGGAAGGGGCATCGCACCGGGGAATATCATCGGGCTGATCTCTGAACCGTCCCTCCACATGCCGGCGGAGCTCTTAGGCATCCTCAAGGCAGGTTGCGCCTATTTACCCATTGACCCAGGTTATCCGGAAGAGCGTATCCGCTTTATGCTGGATGACTCCGGTGCGCCGTTGCTGCTGGCTCAGGAAAGCGCCGTCCGGCAACTGTCAGGGATTGGCCTGCGTGGTCTCGACAGCTTGGCAGACGGGTTTGTTCTGACTCCGGCCCGTGCCCCGATTCGAAATCTTGATACGTTGCCCTTCGTGGATCGCTCCCTTATAGACCATGATCGCTATCACCGCTTCATCGGGCAATCCATGGTTAAACACGCTGTGGCGCTGCAAGCCACCCGCGGCTGCCCTTACCATTGCGCCTATTGCCATCATATCTGGTCGAAAACCCACGTCTACAGGTCGGCCGAACATATTTTCCAGGAGGTGCATGCCCTCTACAACCTGGGGGTGAGACGCTTCGTCTTCATCGATGATATTTTCAATTTGAACCGGAAAAACAGCTCCCGCTTCTTTGAACTGGTCATTCAGCACGGCCTCCGGCTTCAGCTCCATTTCCCGAACGGTCTGCGTGGAGACATCCTCACCCCTGACTACATAGACCTGATGGTGCAGGCCGGTACAGTGAGTTTTGCCCTGGCCCTCGAGACAGCCTCCCCGCGGTTGCAAAAGTTCATCGGGAAGCATCTGAATGTGGACAAGCTTCGGGAGGTGATTCAGTATATATCTTCCCGTCATCCCCAGATCATTCTGGAGTTGTTCACGATGCACGGCTTCCCCACAGAAACGGAAGAAGAGGCATTGCAGACCCTGGAATTCATTAACTCGGTCAAATGGCTGCATTTTCCCTATGTCCACATCTTGAAGATCTTCCCCGGCTCAGAAATGGAACAACTCGCCCTCGATAACGGTATCAGCGCCGATGCCATCCGCCGTTCCCATTCCCTGGCCTTTCATGAGATCCCGGAAACGGTGCCTTTTAATACTGCCTTTACCAAGCAGTACCAAGCCGAGTTCTTTAACGGTTATTTTCTAAAGAGGGAAAGACTGCTTGCCGTGTTGCCGCACCAGATGCGGGTGCTGACCGAGGATGAGCTTGTGCAGAAGTATGACAGCTACCTCCCGCTGGAGATAAAGAGTTTCGATCAACTGCTCCAGTTTTTCGGCATCGGCAGGGAAGAACTGGGCGAGACGCAGTTTATGGAAGAAACGGCGATGGCCGTCCCGGGGTTGTCCAAACGTTTTTCCGAGTTGTGGCCGGCCCCCGTGCCCGAACCGAAGGCCATGCGGCTCCTGCTATTGGACCTGTCTCAACTCTTCAGCAACCATGCGGCCATGTTTTACGACGTGGTCGAGCCGCCGCTTGGCCTTATGTTTCTCCAGACGTACATCAACCGGAAGTTCGGCAGCCGGATCAACGGCAGGGTGGCAAAGGCGCGGATTGATTTTGACAGTTATGCCGAGCTCCGTCAATTGCTGGAAACCTTCCGCCCCGATGTGATCGGCATCCGAACGCTCTCCCTGTATCAGGAATTTTTCCATGCAACCGTTGCCCTCCTCCGCCAGTGGGGAGTAACCGCTCCGGTGATCGCCGGCGGCCCCTATGCCACCTGCAGTGTCGGTCAGGTGCTGAAGGATCGCAACATTGACCTGGTGGTGGTCGGCGAAGGCGAAGAAACCCTTGCCGAACTTCTCTCTCACATGCTGGAACAGAACCATCGTCTCCCCAAGGAGGCGGTTTTGCGGCAGATTGCCGGCATCGCTTTTGTTCCAGAAACAAAGCGGGAACGATTCTTCTCGGGCACTAGAGAACTGGCGTTGCTGGAGCATGTCCCGTCCTCCCCCCCGCGTCCGCCTTCTCTGGAAGGTGCCGCTTGTACTTTCCCTGTGCCTTCCGACGCCGCCTACATCATCTACACTTCCGGCTCCACAGGCAAACCCAAAGGGGTGGTAGTGGAACATCGAAACGTGGTGCGGCTTTTGTTCAACAACAGACTCCCGTTCGCTTTCTCAGGAGACGATGTCTGGATTCAGACCCATTCGTTTTGTTTCGATTTTTCTGTTTGGGAAATGTATGGGGCCCTGCTGCGGGGAGGGATATTGGTCATTCCCCGCCGTGAGGATGTAAGGGATATCGCCAGGTATGTGAAGGTTGTCCGAGACGAAGGGATAACAGTGCTCAACCAGACCCCGGCCGCTTTTTACGGATTTATTGAACAGGCGCTGCAGCAAGACCATGACTGGGGGAGGCATCTCCGTTATGTCATCTTTGGGGGCGATCGTCTGGAACCGGCCTATCTGCGGCGCTGGTCTGAGCAATTCCCATCCATTTCACTGGTCAACATGTATGGCATCACCGAAACAACGGTGCACGTCACCTTCCATCCCCTGTCGCCCGATGACTTGGCGAGGGGAGGCAGAAGCCCGGTAGGGAGGCCGATCCCGGAAACAACGGTCTATGTGTGCGACCCATCCCTGAATCTGATGCCCCTGGGAGTGCCCGGCGAGCTGTTTGTGGGAGGAACCGGTGTCGGGCGTGGATACCTTAATCGACCGGATCTGACGGCGGAGCGTTTTATTGCCAATCCTTTCCAGCCCGGCGGCAGGCTTTACAAAACAGGCGATTTGGGACGCTGGAACTGGTCAGGCGGCCTGGAGTATCTGGGAAGGAACGATCAGCAGGTGCAGATTCGAGGCTTCCGGGTTGAGCTGGGGGAAATAGAACACCGGTTGCTGGAGCATCCGGCGATCAAAGAGTGCGTGGTCATGGCTCTGCCGGGGGAGCAGGACGCCCTGACCATGGCAGCCTGGGTTGTTTTTAGCGGGGAGGTCACGGTTGCCGCTCTGCGCGAGCATTTGGCCGGGCAACTGGCCGATTATATGATACCTGCCTGGTTTATCCCCATGGGAAAATTGCCTCTTACCGCAAACGGCAAATTAGACCGCAAGGCATTGCCCGACCCGCGCGGGGGGCAGGCAGGGACTCTCGACCTGGGAACCGAATATCTGCCCCCGCGCAACGAACTCGAGCAGACTGTGGCTCAGATTTGGGAAAGGGTGCTGGGCCGGCAACAGGTCGGTGTCCAGGACAATTATTTCGCCGTCGGCGGAGACTCCATCAAGGCAATCCAGATCATGGCGAGGCTGCAGGAAAGCGGATTAAAAGTTGAAGTTCTCGATATCTTTCAATTCCCCACGGTAGCGGGATTGGCTGGCCGGATTACAAAACTGGAACGGACTGCCGACCAGGGCATGATCTCGGGTCCGGTGCCGCTCACACCGGTGCAGCAGTGGTTTTTCCAGGAGCATCACCAAGGGCTCCACCACTTCAACCAATCCATCCTGCTCGGTTCAAGGGAGAGGTTGGATGAAGTGAGTCTTGCTGCCCTGTTCAAAGCCCTGATTGGGCATCACGATGCCCTGCGTCTTTGCTTCATCCCGGGAGAGACCGGGTGGCGTCAGGAAATCCTAACCGATGAAATAACGGCGCGTTTCTCTGTCGTTGACCTGACCGGCGTCACGGATCCCCTTGTCAAACTGGAGCAGCATGCCGCGTCCCAGCACGCCGGCTTTGATCTCGCGATGCCACCACTCGTGTCCGCTGTGCTGTATCGCTTGCCTGCCTTCGACCGTTTGTCAATCATCATCCACCATCTCGTTGTTGACGGGGTCTCCTGGCGGATACTGGCCGAAGACCTGCTGGCCGGATATGCCCGACTCAGAGCGGGAGAGCCCCTCAGCTTCCCCCGTAAAACCGATTCCTTCAAACTCTGGAGCGAGCGATTGCGCGAGTATGCTTCCGATGAGAGGCTGCTGCTGGAAAAGGCATACTGGCAGACCCTTGCCCGAGCCGAAGTGGCGACCTTACCGTTCATAACAGCCCATGAACCAGGAAGAGGAACCTCCGGCGACTTCGACGAGAGGGAGAGCGGGTTGTCCAAGGATGAAACGGCCCTGTTGCTGACCAGGGCTAACGAGGCCTATCGCTCAGAGACCGCAGATCTTCTGCTCACTGCCCTGGCTTATTCACTCAAGGATTGGACCGGCGGCCTGCGACAGCTGATCACCCTGGAAGGGCACGGCCGGGAGGACTTCGGCGCTGACCTGAATATCACGAGAACCGTGGGTTGGTTTACCTCCCTCTTTCCTCATCTACTGGAGCTTCCGGTGCGTGATGACTACGGTTATCGGCTGCGGGTGGTCAAGGAAGGGCTCCGGGCCGTTCCCCACCACGGCCTGGGATATGGGGTCTTGCGCTGGCTGACGCCCGAGGACCAGAAACAGGGATGGGACCTGCCGGCCCTGCCCAGGATCAGCTTCAATTACCTGGGGACTTTCGATACTGGCGTCGACGCCGGCCCCTTATTCCCAGTTGACGATCTCAAGGCCGCCAGTGTGGGGGGCGGGTTTGAGGCATGCTTTGACCTCGAGTACAACTGCTCCGTTATGGATGGGAGGTTCTACGTCAATCTTCGCTATGACCGCCGGCTTTTAACGGCTGAAACTGCCGAGCGGCTTGTGGGCGGCTTCCTTGAACATCTGAAGGCGCTTATCGCCCATTGTTGTGAGCAGGAGGAGACGGTCATTAGTCCCAGCGACATCAGTTACGATGGCCTGGATATAGATCAGCTTGATTCGCTTTTAGGGGGTTTGAAATCGTGAGCCAGGAAAACCATGATGCCATCCCGCTGACGACGCGGGAACTTTCAGACCTTACCGGTCTTGCCGTAGGCGCAGTCGAGTTGCTTCTGGGGCCGGAGAGCACCGTCTCGCTCACCGCCGCGACCACCGGCGCCGCCGCCGAGGGAGTCCGGAGGTTTCTCGAGGGGCGGGGGGTTTCCTACCACCCCCGGATTATTGCCCATACGACCATGCGCGGCGGGATCGGCAAGACGACGGCTACAATCAGTTTCGCGGTGCGCGCCGCTCAGTATGGCTTCAAGGTTTGCATCATTGATCTCGATCCGCAGGCCGCCTCCACGCTTGCCTTCAACGCCGTTCCGGCGGAAGGAGATCCGATCTTCTACGACATCTGGCAGAGGCCGGCTGAGTTTCTGCCCGATGCGTTGAAGCCGATCCGGGCAAACCTTGCCATACTTCCCTCGGCACTGGAAAATGCCCTGCTCGATACGGGCCTCATCAACCCCGGCTCCCAGAAAAAGGCTGTCAAAGGGGTTTGCGAGGTTCTCACGGCCTGCGGCTATGACACCATCGTCATCGATTGTCCACCGTCACTCGGCATAGCCGTGATATCTGCGATCTGTGCGTCTGACATAACGGTTGTCCCCGTGGGAGGCGATGCCTTCTCCCTGAGGGGACTTGAAATAACGTTGAAGGAGATTGCTTCCATTCGCGATACCTTTGGCCTGGCGATGCCGGAGATACGACTCCTTTTTACACGGCTTGACCGGAGAGAAAAGGTTTCACAAGAAGCGCTTGCTTCCCTCAGAGTACGTTACCCTAATCTTCCTTTAACCGTAATTGGGACAAGCAGCGAGTTTTCCAAGGCCCTGGCCACAGGCAAAACGATCTTTTCCTCCTTCAGAAAGAGCCAGGCCCGGGACGACTACGACCGATATGTGCGCGATGTTTTGGGGATATCAGCAGTACAGCAGGAAACACAAGCAGAAGGGAGGAAACAAGATGACAGAAGAGACGAAAAATGAGAAAAAAATTCGGAGGATCAGAAAAAGGGTCTATGAAACCGTTGAACCGGCAAGCGCTCCGGAAATGGTCGCGGCGGCTGAAGTGCTGATTGAGGCACCCGCGCCCGCGAAGGACGCTGTGCAGGCGGTCGAGGAGTCTGTGGATCAGACCGCCGGTCACCAGGCAAAGGCCGCTGCCATTGTCCGGCGCTATGTCCTATGGTCCGCGGGGGCAGGGGTTTTGCCGGTGCCCATTTTCGACATGCTATCCCTGCTGGCCCTGCAGATGTTGATGGTCCGGAAACTGGCTGGGCTCTATGACATCCCCTACTCGGAACAGCGGGCCAAGGCTGCCGTAGCCGGGCTTCTCAGCGGGGCGACGTCGGGATATGTCGGCGGCGGCGCACTCAAAATGCTGCCTTTTTTCGGGATCATCAGCCTGGCGGTCATGCCGTCAATGAATGCTGCCCTAAGCTACGCGGTCGGCAAGGTGTTCATCCAGCATTTCGAATCGGGGGGGACTTTCCTTGATTTCGATCCGGAAAAAGTAAGGGCCTATTTCGAGAAGGAGTTCCAGGAAGGGAAGTTGAAGGCACAGTAATGGACTCTGCAACCAGTCACTCATCCGAGGGAAGGAGATCATCATGAAACGTCTCTTAATGGTATGTGTTCTATTGATTATCACCCTGTTCGGCAACTTCGCGACCGGTGCGGAGATCGCCGAGGTGGCGGTGCTTGACATCCACCCCACCCAGCCGGCGGCAGGCTATGCCGCTTCCGAAGCCACACAGCTCATGAAATTCAAGAACGTCAGGGATGAGACCGCCCTCCGCAGCCGGGTTTTGGAGGAAAAACCGCTCCGGGCGGTCATCGCTCCGGGCGGCGACATCTATCTGACCGACGGCCATCACCGCGCCCTTGGTGTGTACCGAACCTCCGCAGCGATCTGCGAGGCATCCAGGCCGACCGCAGAGGTGAGCTCCTGCATGCGGGGGATCAAGGTCAAGGTCAGGATCGAAGGGGACTATTCGAAAAGCAGTTGGGAGGAATTTGTGGATGCGCTGCTCAAGTAGAACAATATATACCTCCCCCCGGCCATCAAGGCCAAACTGGCATCGGGAGAACTCACCAAGGAGCGCCTGTTTAAAAACGGAGTGATGCCGCAAAATTTGGGCAAACTCGCCAATGATCCGATGCGGAGCGCCATCGGCACGTTGTTTTATTATCAGGGAATTAACGGGAACTTTTTTGCCAACTATTTGGAGTTCCTCGTGGCAGAAAGGCTCGGTGGTGAAGTCAGGGTGCAGGTAGGCCAAGAGTTCGATCCCGCGGTGCAGGTTCGCCTGATGAATGCCATATTCGGCAGGGAAGACATGATAAAATTCATCCGCTGTTTAGCAAGAAGGGACGATAAATCCTGGAACGACGCGCAGAAGTCGATTAATGAGATTGTTGGAGTTAACGCCCCCCCCTTCTCTCCGGCGCTCTGCGAAACCGGTAAATGATAGAGGAGACGCAGTCGCATCCATCCCATGATTTCCAAGGCCAACGTCAAGAATATCTATCCGCTCTCTCCCATGCAAGAGGGGATGCTCTTTCATGCCCTCCACGATGCCGGAGACGCCTACTTCGAGCAGCTTTCCTACCGCATCAGAGGGAACATCGATCCCGATAAGTTCCGTGCGGCCTGGGAAGAACTCGTCCGGCGCCACGATGTGCTCAGAACCATCTTTCTGCACAGGGACGTTCCCCGTCCCCTGCAGATCGTTTTGAAACAGTGGCGGGTCGACTTCTTTCATGTTGATCTCCGGAAATTGGCGCTTAAGGAAGCGGAGGCAAAGATCGTCTCCCTCAAGGCGGAGGACCGGGCAACGCCCTTTGATCTTTCCCGGGACCCCCTGACGCGCGTGAGGGTCATCACCCTCGCCGACGACGAGGCCGAGGTGATCTGGAGTCATCATCACATAATCCTTGACGGCTGGTCTACTGGCATCCTGCAGGGGGAACTGCTCGAGATATACGAGAGTCTTAAGCTGGGAAGACGTCATCACCTGTCGGAACCGGCACCCTTTTCCGAATATATCACGTGGATCGGAAAGCAGGATCAGGGGGCTTCTTACAGATTTTGGCGGGAGTATCTGGGTGGGTTTTCCCAACCTTCCGGACTCCCCCGCTTCCCCCGCAGGGAACCTGTGTCGGTCGGTCGGAGGAACTTCACCTTTCGGTTAGACGGTAAAACAAGCGGTCTGCTGACCACGTTGGCAGCGGCAAACGGTGTGACTCTGAGCGTTTTGCTGCAAGTGCTGTGGGGTATCCTCCTTTGCCGTCTGAACGGTGTGGAAGACGCTGTCTTTGCAGCTACCGTATCGGGCCGACCCGACGAGCTCAGGGGGATAGAAGGGATGGTGGGAATTTTCATCAACGCCGTCCCGGTGCGCATCAGACTCAACGGAAGGGCAACTTTTCCCGAGCTGCTCAAGGCGCATCAGGCGGAGACTCTCGCCGCTTCAAAACACCACTGGTGCTCCCTTGCCGATATCCAGGCGGAGACTCCCCTGAAACAGGCCCTGCTGGATCATATCCTGATTTTTGAAAACTTCCCGCTGGATGAACGCCTCACTGCCGGTGGGCGGGCCGATGAACGCGGCTTTGATGTCATTACGTCAGAAATCCGGGAGAACACCAACTACCCCTTTGAGCTTTCCATCATTCCGAGGAACGAGATCGAGTTCAAAATGGGTTACGATGCTTCAGTATACGACCATGCCCAGATGGAGCGAGTGGCCTGGTCGCTGAAGCATCTGATCGATACAGTGATCGAGAATCAACATGCCCTTCTGGTGGGGCTCTCGATCCTTTCAGCCCGGGAAAAGGAAGTGATTCTGAAGGAATTCAACCGGCCGCAGGGGGATAAGGCCTGTGAAACCGTAGCCGATGTTTTCGAAGGCCGGGTTGCGGAACACCCGGATCGGATGGCCCTTGTTTTTGAATCGGTCCAACTGACCTATCGGGAGTTGAACGAGGCGGCCAATCGAGTGGCTAATCATCTGATTGAGAGGTGCGAAGCCGGGCCGGATCAGGTCGTGGGAATCCTTATGGATCGCTCGGAGCGGCTGATGGCCGGACTTTGGGGAATAATCAAGTCCGGAGCTGCCTACTTGCCTCTGGATCCAGCCTTCCCGGCCGCCCGTATCCGATTTATGCTGGAGGACAGCGGCTGTTGCGTGCTGCTGACAGAACGTCGCTACCGGAACAAGGTTACCGGCCTCAGGCCCGATGCGGTCATTATCGAAATGGATGAGCCCCCCGGTGCCCGGACGACCGATCCGCCGCGCCGCACCGGGCCGGAAGATCTGCTCTATCTGATCTACACGTCAGGGTCGACCGGTGTACCGAAGGGGGTCATGCTGGAGCAGCGCAATGTGACCAGTTTCAACCGTAATATGTCAAAAGTGTTCGGTCTGGCACCGGGAGACACCCTTTTGGCCCTTACCACGATCACCTTCGATATCTCCGTCCTGGAGCTGATCTGCCCGCTTATGTCCGGTATGACAGTTGTTTTGGCATCCGATGCGATCGCCAATGCCCCTGTAAGGGCAGCCGCTCTTTTGGGGCAGAGAAACATCAATGTCCTGCAGATTACCCCTTCCCGCCTCAAGTTGATGCTGGAAGATGCGGAAACTTCCACGCTAGGGGGACTGAAAGCACTGCTGATAGGTGGAGAACCCTTGCCGGGCCAGCTTTTCGAACGGTTGAAAACATTGCCGACAGTCAACCTGTTCAATGTCTACGGACCCACGGAGACAACCATCTGGTCTACCGCCAAGAGGCTGAACCATGCCGATCTCACGATCGGCACTCCTTTGGTGGATGAGGAGGTGCTGGTTCTTGATCCGGACAGCCGTCAGATCCTCCCCATCGGCGTTTTGGGGGAGATCTGCATCGGCGGCCAGGGACTGGCACGGGGCTACTGGAATCGGCCGGACCTGACGCAGGACCGGTTTCCGCCTCATCCTGTACGCTGCGGGGAACGTATGTATCGCACCGGCGACCTGGGGCGATTCCTGCCCAATGGCGATATCCAGTGTGGCGGGCGGATGGATCATCAGATCAAGGTAAGGGGGTACCGTATCGAGCTGGGAGAGATCGAACAGCATCTCTTGACCATCCCCGGCGTCAAGGAGGCAGTGGCTCACGTCGTGGAGATAGAAGGTTTAAATGAGATTGTCGCCTATTTGGTGCCGGAAGGAGAGAAAGTGCCTTCCCCACCGGCATGCCGCGCCCGTCTGGCCGAATCCCTTCCCGACTATATGCTCCCTACCTACTACGTGACTTTGGACCAGGTGCCGTTGACTCCAAATGGTAAGACAGACCGTCAGTCATTGCCCCGCCCCATGGGAGGGGCCGCGAGGACCGGGATCGGTAAGCTCTACGCGCCGCCGCGCACCAAGACCGAGGTTGCGCTGGCACTCATCTGGCAGCGGGTGTTGGGTGTTGAGCGGGTGGGGGTGCATGATAACTTCTTCGATCTGGGAGGTCACAGTATCAAGGCTATCCGGATCGTTTCCGCCATTGCCAAGGAGCTTGGCCGGGAAGTCCCCCTGTCCCTGATTTTCGAGAAACCGATGCTGGCCGCGCTGGCCGCCGCGCTCGCAGAAACACCGGCATCCGAAGCGGCGATGCTGCCCCTGCCACCCCAACCGTGGTATGAAGCCTCGCCGCAGCAACGCCGGCTCTGGGTCCTGCAGCATATGGCCCCGGAATCAGCCGCTTACAACATGCCTGTTGCCCTGAAGCTGGAAGGGGTTGTTAACGTAGACATTTTGGAGAAGAGTGTAATCGCCTTGACAGGACGTCATGAAGTACTGCGGACCCTATTCCGGGAACAGGACGGCGAGCTTGTTCAGGTGATCCTTCCCGAGTGGGGAGAACAGTTGAAAATTACTGATCTGTGCAATCAGGAGGCCCCTTGGGAAAAGGCGCTCAAACTGGCTAAGCAGCAGGCCGGGACACCCTTCAACCTGTCCAAGAGTCATCCCTTCAAGGCATTTTTTTACCGTACGGGCGCAGAAGAGGGCTTGCTGCTCTTGCTCATGCACCATATAAGCGGTGATGGCTGGTCATGGGACATCCTGCTCCATGACCTGTCGGAAATCTATAACCGCTTTGCTGAAGGCCGCTCTGCGCGGGGTATCCCTTCCACGGTCCAGTACAAGGAGTGGGCCCACTACCAGAATCGCGCCCTTGCCGCGGGCGATTGGGAGAGGGCGCGTCGCTACTGGCACGAAGTGCTTGCCGGAGACAACACTCCGCTTCTCCTGCCCATTGACCATCCCCGTCCCGTTATCCGGTGTGATAATGGGGACAGCCTGCTCGTCAGCCTTCCAGGAGAACTGGTTGCCCGGCTGGAAGAGTTGGGCCGTAGTCGGGGCGCTACCCTTTTTATGGTGCTATTGACCCTGCTCGATGTCCTGCTATACCGGATGAGTGGCCAGGAAGAGATTACCGTTGGCACCCCGGTTGCCGGGCGTCCGATACAGCAGCTCGAACGGATCGTGGGATTTTTTGTCAACACGTTGGCATTGCGCAATCGGGTACAGGCCCCACAGCCCTTCATTCAATTATTGGACCAGGTACGGCAAAGTGTTTTGGCGGGGTATGAACACCAACTCTATCCATTCGACCGATTGGTCAGTGAACTCTCCATCCCCAGGGATACCGGACACGCCCCCCTCTTTGATGTGATGGCTGTCATGCAAGAAAAGGGGGAACAGATTCGGAGTCTCAGCAATCTCATGGTGACGCCGGTAACTCTTACTACCGGGGGCGGGCGTTTTGATCTGGTCTTTAACTTCTACCAGGATGACGAGGGATTGTCCCTGGAACTGGAATATGACGCGGACCTGTTCCAGCGGGAAACGGCTGAGCGGATTGCCGGGCGTTTTCGGAAACTGGCCGCTTCCGCAGCAGCAGCGCCTGAAGCCGCGATAGCGGCGCTTGATCTTCTGCCCGAAGACGAAAAGGCCGCCCTGGCCGCCTGTTCCGCCGGTGCCGTTCTTCCTTGGCCACAGGAAAAGAGCATGGCGGATCTATTTCGCGAGCGGGCGAAACGCTATGCCCAGGCAGTTGCCGTTGTTGCCTCCGACAGGACCCTGACCTATGCCGAGCTTGACCTGCTTTCGGAGCGCGTCGCCGGCCAGCTGCAAGGGCGTTACGCCCTGCAGCCGGAGGAGGTGGTAGGGGTGATGACGGGGCGAAACACTTCTTTGCCGATTGCCTTGCTGGCGATTCTGAAAGGGGGCGGGGTCTACCTGCCGCTTGATCCGGATCAGCCTCATGATCGCATCTGTCATATGATCTCGGACAGCAAACTGAAGACTCTCCTTATTGATGAAGAAACCGAGTCCCAGATAGGCCGTTTTGCACTGCAGGTCCGGATGATTAAGGTAACAAATCTGCTTCAGGATGAGTCGGTTAAACTGCAAAATCAACCTTCATCCTCTTCACCGGCCTATGTGATCTATACCTCCGGTTCTACCGGCCTTCCCAAAGGGGTGCTCGTAGAGCACGGCGGATTCGTGAACATGATTTTGGATCAGATCCGCACCTTTGGCATCACTCCCGATGACCGCTGCCTTTCCTTATTCTCTTTTTCTTTTGACGGAGCCATGTCGGAAATCTTTTTAGCCCTTCATTCCGGCGCAAGGCTCGTGATTGCCCGTCGGGAACAGACCCTGGATCAGGAACAATTCATCCGCTTGCTTGAAGAAACCGGAACAACCGTAGCAACCTTGACCCCTCTATATCTGAACGCGCTGCGGACAAACGGGGCGCAGCTTGATCCCCTCCGGGTCATTATCACGGCAGGGGAAGCCGCCATTGCCGCTGATGTCGTCCACTATGCCGTTAGAAAGAAGGTATTCAACGCCTATGGTCCTACCGAGGCGTCGGTATGCTCCGCCATGCATCCGGTTGATGCCAAGCGGGCCTATCATGGCGCGATTCCCATTGGCGTGCCCATAGCCAACAGCGAACTCCTGCTCCTGGATGACCAGCGGCAATTGGTACCCTTCGGCGTTGCCGGAGAAATTTGCGTGGCTGGTCCGGGGCTGGCAAGAGGCTATCTCAATCAACCGGAATTGACCGCCTCCGTCTTTGTTCCCCATCCATTTAAAGAGGGCAGGCGGCTCTATCGGACGGGCGATCGGGGACGGCGCCTTGTCGACGGTGCGGTTGCTTTTTTGGAGAGGGTAGACGATCAGGTCAAGGTGCGCGGCTTCAGGATTGAATGTGGTGAAGTGGAACGGGCGCTTCTCCGGTACCCGGATGTAAAGGGTGCATTTGTTACGGCCAAAGGCGACAGGGCTTCAAGAGAGCTGGTTGCTTTCCTGCTGGCCCATAACCACCTGGATATGGGGGGGCTGAAGGCGCATCTGACCAGTCTGATACCCTCCTATATGATTCCGACCCGTTTTGTTATACGGGAGTCATTTCCACTAAACGCCAATGGCAAGGTGGACCGTAAACAGTTGATGTCAACCAGCCTCGAGCAAGAAGCAACAGTCAGGGAAGGGGATGCCCCGGCGACACCCATGGAGTTTCGCCTGGCAGTGATCTGGGAGCAGGTTCTCGGGCGTCATGTCGTCTCGCGAAATGATTCTTTCTTTACCATTGGTGGGCACAGCATTGCCGCCATGCGGGTGGTCGCCGCCATTCGAGAAGAGCTGGGTTTGCACATCCCGCTGCCGGCCTTATTTCGGCACGACTCATTGTCCAAACTGGCAACGGAGTGCGAGCGGATGGCCGCCTTTGCGGAAAAGTATGAGGAGGATTATCATCTGCTGTTGCACCAGGGCAGCGAGGCGCAGCTCTTTGCCTTTCCTCCCCTCAACGGTTATCCCATTGCCTACCGCCTGCTTGCAGAACTGCTGGACAACATCAGCTTCCACGGATTTACGTTTATTGAATCCGACGACCGGTTGTCCCGTTATGCGGGACTGATTAATGAGTTGCAACCCGACGGCCCTCTTACACTTTTAGGCCACTCCAGTGGAGGTAATCTGGCCTTTGCCGTGGCCAGGGAGCTGGAAGGTCAGGGCCGGATCGTCGCGGATTTGATCCTGCTGGATAGCTGGAAGCGATTGCACAGCATACCGGTTGACGAGCTTCTCGGTGAGAGGGTGGAAGATTACCTTCCTGATCCCACACTCTTCGGCGATTTGGCGGAATTGACGAAGGAGAGCCCTTATGTGCGCGAAATCGCCTTTGGCAAAATGCGCAGTTATCTTGGTTACGTGGAATCTCAGGCGACAGAAGGCATAATTCGCGCCGCCATCCATCTGCTTTGTGCCGATGAGAAAGTGTCTATGGAAGGCCTGTCGCAAGAGTGGTGCGTTCACACAGAGACGATGTACAAAGTTTATGACGCTTGTGGTTCCCATCTCGACATGTTGAAAAAACCCTGGGTGGATAAGAACGCATCGATTATCCGGACATTGCTGCAACGGCGGGGAGTGGACACGGGAAATTGAAAATAAAATCATTGCGTTCCTGTCTTTATTTAATCTATAATGAACCGCCAAGAAAGGAGGCCGGCAAATGAGCTTACCCATATTTATTATTCTTGTTATTGGTCTGTGTGTGGGCATTTGGTTTTCAATACGGAAAAACGAGGCGCCGCTTTCAGATGAATCTGTGCCTCATACTTCCTCTCCGGGAAAAGGGATGCCGGTGAATAAATCTCCTTCTAAAGAAAAGCCCATGCAAGCGCAACCGGTCGCAACTGTGGTAGCCAGTGTCCCTGCTGCTCCCGCCAACGCTCAGGTTTCTAAATGGCATGACCGTCGCCAAACCCTGGAACGGCGCCTCGTAGGCGAGCGGTGGCGTGACTGGCTGGCCTTTTCAACGACCATACTGGCAGTATTGGCGGTGATTATGTCCCTCGAGTCCAGCCGTGCCACCATGGGGGCAGTGTTGCTCTCGGGCAAGGAAAATACCCAATGGTCGCTTTACCAGTCCAAAACCATCAAAGAATACACTTATAATGTGGCAAAAGGCGCTTTGGAGTTGCAACTGGCGGCGATACCCAATATTGCTCCTGAAGCGGCGGAAAAGTACAGTAAAGCGATCAAAGGATTCGATGAAGAACTCAAACGCTACAAGGATGAAAAGGACGAAATCATGCAGGAGGCGATTTCGTTCGGGAAGACCAAAGATAGGGCGCAAAAGCTCTCCGCAGGGCTTAACAACTCCCTTGTGTTCCTGCTGTTAGCGGTGGTGCTCTCCTCGATAGCTACCATGGTGCGGAAAAAATACATCTGGTATGTGGGCCTTTGCATGCTTGTCGGATGGATCTACTTTTTCATCAACGCCTTTTGAACCGGCAGGACAGGCAGGGTAGGCGGCATGGTCGGCGTATATATCATAGGGATGTTCCTCAGTTTGCTGCTCGCCGTCGCGTTTGTGCCGGCACTGGCGGCTCCCGTGGACGCCGGTACGCTGCTGCGTGAATTCCGTGAGCCTCCCGCACTCCCCCGGCAAAGAAGGAATAAAAATCAGGGTGACAGGTTTCGATTTAGAGGAAGACTTATGAAACGCATAATTACGGCAGTGATTCTGTTGATATCCACCTCAGCCTTGGCAGCGCCGGCCCAGAAGCCTGTTTTGGCCCCGCAGTCGGGCGAGCCGGCTCAGAAAATAGGCATTGTGGACCTGCAGCGGGCTGTTTCCGAATCAAAGGCAGGCATCGCCGCCAGGGCCAAGATTCTTCAAAGAACTGAACAGCTCAACGCCGATTTGAAATCTCAGGTGGCAGACAGTGAAAAGCTCAAAGCTGAATTAGATAAGGATGGTGCAAAGCTGCCTCTGGAGGGAAGACTCGAAAAGGAACGGCTGATCCAGAAAAAGGCCAGAGAATTGCAATACCGTCAGCGGGAAGCTCAGGAAGAAATCAAGCAGTTAGAGGCGGATTCCCTGAATTTCTTGTTGAGCCGCTTCGGCGTTATTCTGGCCAAGCTGATCGACGATGGCGTCTATACGATCATCTTCGAGCGGGGGACCAGCGCGACCTACTTCAGCAGACAGGTGGATGTTACCCCCACGGTCATCAAATTATCCGATGAAGCGGATGCCAAACAATCGAAGTAATTAGAAGGTTACGGATAAAAAAGGAACTCAGCGAGCATGCAGGCCGTAATGTGAGTGAACGCTGAGCAGGCCTCGAAAGAGGAAAGCTGGATCGGGGAACTGGCGGAACGGCTGAAAAGGAGACAAGAGTGCCGGAGACATGGGGCTCCGGCGCTCTTGTCTTGGTGAAAAAATCTCTGTTACTTCAGGTAGGCATTTGTCCAGAGCACCCCTTCCTTGGCGGAAGGCGTCGAATCGACCTGCTTGGTGTTCTTGAGGAAGTCGAGGTGCTTCTGCATCATCCGCTCGTTCATCATTCCGTCCGTGGAAAGGGCTGGCATGATCTCCTTCATCGCCAAGGCCATCACGTCGTCCGGCATGCGGGGGAAATACTTCTTGAGATACTTGAGTGCCGCTGCCTCATCCTTCCGCATCAGGACGTTCGCCCTGGTGACCGCTTTGGCCCACCTTTTGACCACGTCGGGATTTTTCTCCGCATACTCCTTGTTCACGGCGACACCGGTATAGAGGAAGTTGTCCAGCTCGGGGACATCGCCGGCAGAGGACTTGATGATGACGCTACCGAATCCTTCCCTCTGAACGAGGTAGGGTGTCGGGGCGGAGAGGTGAAATGCCTCTATCTGCTTTGTTTTAATGCCTGCCATCAACGCCGAACCTCCGCCTGCCGTGACGATCTGCACATCCCTTTCGGGATCGATCCCGGCCTGCTTGAGGTAAAAACGCATATAGACGTCGGTGGCGGCCCCCGGCTTGGTGATCCCCAGCTTCATCCCTTTGAGGGCGGCGAACCGCTGGGCGATCGGCATGTTGCGGCTGAGCTTCTTTGCGGCAACCACATCTTTGGCGATCACCATGTCGAGGGTGACGCGCTTGGTCAGGTTGTAAATGAACTGGAGCGATTTCCCCTGTTTGGCGAGCTGCACCGCCTGGAACGGATCGGCGTCGACAAACTGGACTCCCCCAGAGACGAGGGCCGCAACGGCCAGCGCCCCGCTGTCCACTTCCGTGAGTTCCAGGTCGATCCCCTCCTCGGCCATGTAGCCGGCCGCCTCCGCGATATAGACCGGGGCCATAAAGAGCGTCTCCGTATGGGCTTCCCGGACCTTGATCTTCTTTGCCTGCGCATAGACGTTCATGTCTGAAACCATGATCAGCATCCCGACGACCAGCAGGCTGATCCCCCACCGCAAATAATTTCTTTTCATTTCCATAGTGCTCCCCTTCCTTCTTGTTAGTATTGATTACACAGGTTCCCGCATGCCTCCGTACTTAGGATTCCAGCGCATCAGGCGATTTCCGAGCGCCGTCACTCCATAGTTCATCAGCAGCACGACAATCATTAACGCAAATATCCCCGCGAAAAGACCCGGGGTATCCAGCCATCCGGAGGCCTTGTTGATCAGGTGTCCAACCCCCCGGTTACTGGAGATAAACTCGCCGACAATCGCGCCGATCATTGCCTGCGGAGAGGCGATCTGGAGACCGGCGATGATGAACGGCGTTGCTGAGGGGAAAATGACCTTCCAGTTGATATCCCATTCGGAGGCCCCCATTACCCTGGCAACCTGTATGAGCTGGGCAGAGACGGAACGAATCCCGGCGATCGTATTGATGAGCACGATAAAAAAGACCATGACCGCCGCCACGGCGATCTTGGAGCTGATCCCGATCCCAAACCACAGGATGAACAGCGGCGCCAGGGCGATCCTGGGGATGCCATAAAAGCCGATGATGAATGGTTGGACGATCCGATAGATCAGATCGATCCGGGCCAGGAGAAAGCCGGACAAGAGCCCTGCGGTGGCACCGAGCGCATACCCGACCAGCGCCTCGGTCACGGTGAACTGCATGTGATAGAGGAGCTCTTCCTTGGTCAGCATGCTCCAGACGGACATAAGTATCTTGCTGGGCTTACTGACAAAGAACTGATCCACCAGGACCCCGGAACCGAACTCCCACAGCAAGAAAAGCCCCACGCCCAGAAGAATCTGCCCGATCCGCGTGTCACGGTTGTGCTTCTTTTCGAGTGCGGTGTCTCTAATCTCGGTTTCGCGGAGGATCTGCTGACCGCGGCTTCCCTCCTCCGCACCCTTCATGGTCTGACTCTCACATGTATATGCCATTATGTTGCCCTCAATTCCACTTCGGTGATTTCTTCCTTCAGATCATGCCAAAGTCGGTCAAAGAATGCAGGAAATTCCGACGCGGCGTGGATGTGAAAAACATCTCGCGGACGGGTCAGCGGGACATCATAGACCTGTTTGATCCTTCCCGGCGCCCGGCTGAACAGGACGATTCGGTCTGAAAGCGCGATCGCCTCAACCATATCATGGGTGACAAAGACGATCGTTTTACCGGTCCCGTCCCAGAGTTTGAGCAGTTCGTCCTGGAGGATGACCCGTGTCTGGGCGTCCAGCGGCCCGAAAGGTTCATCCATCAGGATGATGTCCGGCTCGTAGATGAGGGTCCTGATCAGGGCACAGCGTTTTCGCATTCCACCCGAAAGCTCATGGGGGTAATGGTTTTCAAATCCACAGAGCCCCACCTTGGCGATGTACTCCGCTGCTCGCTCGTGCCGCTTGTCTACAGGCATGCCCTGAAACTCCAGAGGCACCTCGACGTTGTCGCGCAGGGTGCGCCAGGGAAGGAGATTGTCGTCCTGGGTCATGTAGCCGACGTTGGTGTTGATTGCGGTGACAGGGGATCCCTTGTAAAACACCTCCCCGGACGTCGGCTGGAAGATTCCTGCGACCATATTGAGGAGGGTGGACTTACCGCAACCGGACGGCCCGACGAAACTGACGAACTCTCCCTGTTTGATTTTGAGGTTCGCATCCTGCAGGGCAAGTATGGGATACCGCTTCCCATCGTTGGACCTGGCGATGAAGGCGCGAAAAACATCCCTGGCTTCGATGACTGTATTTTCTGCTGACATGTGGGACCTCTGATGTAGATGTATTCATGAAAATCTGTGGGGGACGTGTAACAATAGAAATCTTCATTGTCAAGAAATATTTTTTGTCTATTCTGATCGTGGACACAAGTATGAATTGATGAAGAAATTTTCATGAAATGCAAAGTAATATTAGATACAAACATGCATTTATGATTTACGGAGAGAATAGATATTGACTTATTATCATCTTATAGGATATAGGCTTCCATCATATAGGATGAAAGCCAGACCGGTGCGGATATGACGCCAATTGTCTCCAAGACAAAGAATGTTGCCGTATACAAGAAGTTGCGGCAAGCCATCATCAAAGGTAAGCTCAAGCCTGGGCAAAAGCTCGTCATGGCCGACCTTGCCAAGGCGTTCGGATTAAGTGAGACGCCTGTCCGGGAGGCGATTCGAAGACTGGAAAGCGACGGTTATGTGCAGTTCACGCCCCACACAGGGGCGATTGTCACCAAGGTCGACGAGGGCGAACTGGTTGAGGTGTACCTGATCCGGATCGCCCTGGAAGCGCTGGCCACAAGGCTCGCTAGCCCCCATATTACCGATAAGGATATTGATTTTCTGAACAAAAAGAACCAAGCGATCGAGGCGGCCATCCAACAGAAAAAGTTTGAAAACATCGGCAGTATCAACAAGGACTTCCATTTGCGCATCTATAAGGCGGCACCTTTCCCCCGTCTTTATAAGATGATCTGTGATCTCTGGGACACGTTTGAGCGCTGGCCGAGCGTCTTTGCCTATGTCCCTGAAAGGGCTGTCGCATCAGTCGAAGAACATAAAAGGATCATCCAGGCCCTCAAGCGCGGAGATACGGATCTGGCGGATCAATTGATGAAGGAACAGAAGGAGCGGGCGATGGAAGCCATCCAGAAATATACGGCGGAAGGCGTTTAGGCATATATTCATCCGTCAGGAAATTTAAGGCACATAAATATATTAAGGAGGAGAGATAAGAACATGGATCTGGGGATTGCAGGGAAAAAGGCGATTGTCGGAGGTGCGAGTGCGGGCCTCGGAAAGGCGTGTGCGATGTCGTTGGCCCGTGAGGGGGTTGATCTGACCATCGTTTCCCGCACGCGTGCCAACATCGAGGCCGCTGCAAAGGAAATCAGTTCCGCCACGGGTGTGAAAGTGACTCCCATAGCGGTCGATATCACCACCGATGAGGGGCGCGCCGAGGTGCTCAAGGCCTGTCCGGAACCCGACATCGTGGTCAACAACTCGGGCGGCCCTCCCTCTGGAAACTTCCGGGATTGGGATCGGGCAACCTGGATTGCCGCGCTCAACGGCAATATGCTGGGTGCCATCTTCATGATCAAGGATACGGTGGACGGCATGATCGCCCGCAAGTTCGGCCGGATCTTGAACATCACCTCCAGCGCGGTGAAGGCACCGATTGGAATTCTTGGGCTTTCCAACGGGGCCCGTTCGGGTCTGACCGGCTTTGTCGCCGGGGTGGCCCGCGAGGTGGCCAAGCACAACGTGACGATCAACAACCTGCTGCCCGGTGATTTCGATACCGAACGTCATAAGTCCAATACCATGGCGATGGCCAAGCTGCAGAAGCGGTCTTACGAAGAGATGCGGGCGATCCGGATTGCCCAGGTCGCGGCCGGCCGGTTCGGCGTCCCCACCGAGTTAGGCGAGTATTGCGCCTATCTGTGCAGCGTCCAAGCCAGTTTCATCACAGGACAAAACCTTCTGATCGACGGCGGAAAGTATCCTGGCACCTTTTAAGCGGCGGGCTGGGCCCGGCGTCTCGCCTTGGTGGTTTGTCAAAAGGAAACATGAGTAAAAAAACCCTGCTTAAGAGCAGGGTTTTTTTGTAAGAGAAACAATACCGACCAGAGGCAATAGCTCCTCTTTACAGAACGGTTCTCGTCACATCTCACCCGCGGGATAAGGTGGGTCCGTTTTTCGTTTCGGTGGTGGTGGTTCCATCAAGCGTTGTCGGCGGCAAGCCAAGTAGGATAATTTATGGCAAAAAAAAAAGAGGTTACGGCTTCATCTGTAAAGCTCGTAACCCCTTGATTTTTATGGTGGGCCAGGACAGAATTGAACTGTCGACACACGGATTTTCAGTCCGTTGCTCTACCGACTGAGCTACCGGCCCCCTTACTTAGTCAATACCTAATGTGACGCGATCCTCTATAAAATCTGACCTTGTTTGTCAAGCCGTTTTTCGCGAGGTTTTGATGATTTTAGGATTTGTCAATCGCGACTGCCTCTTTTTCGCTGTCTTGATTGGCGGAAGACTTCTCCGCAAATGGCGTATCCGAAGGAGATGCGGCGGGGGAGGGGGATGCCGGAGCTGCGGCATTGTCAACGCAAACTACCATAGTCATGGCTATTTTGTCGTGCCATCCCTGTTTTTTGCGGTCAAAGGCGATCCATAAGAAACCAGCGAAGAAAAACAGGCCGGAAATCAGATAGCCTGTCCACCTCAGAAATGCCGTTCCGGAGGTTACAGGCTGCCCCGATGCGGTAACGACGCGGAGGCGAAACAGCATCTTGCCTGGAGTCTGTCCGCTGATTCCGTGGAACCAGGTGAAGTAGATCATGTCAACGAGAAGCGAAAGAAAGGCGCAGAGGAACGAAAGGGCGCCTGCCCCGCGGGCTATCTCTTCAGGGGGAGACTGGAGGATGGATGTGATGTCGTTTCCAAGTCCAGCGGCAAAAAGGACGATAAGCGAGATATTCAGCGAAAGCGCATAGATAATGGTCTTGTCGATCATAAAGGCCAGAAGTCGTCTCCAGAAACCGCCGCAGCGTTGATCAGTCATTAATTATCCTCGCAAATTATTCATTAGAGACAATGCAAAAAGTTTTATCTGGCCCGAAGGCTTTTTCGGACATCCGCGAAATCAATGATTGCCCCGTTGGCAAAAAATGCCAGAAAGCAGCGCATCAATCCCGACTAAGCTCATACTGGACAACTGCAAGGGCGGCCAGTGATGCCGTTTCCACCCGCAGCACCCGCTTTCCCAGACTGACGGAGATGAAACCCGTGCGCCGCGCCCTGTCGATTTCCTCGAAGCTGAATCCTCCTTCCGGGCCGATTGCCAGTACAATCTTCTTGAGGGGGATGCTTTTGTCATTCCTGGAGATGAAGCCCGGGTCCGTAAAAACATCGCGGAGCGAAACCTCCGTCTCCTCTTCCCAGGGGATCAAGCGCAAGCCATCCGGAGAAAGAGCCGAAAGCATCCCATCAAACGTCATGATTTCGGTTATTTCCGGAATATCAACCCTGCCCGACTGGCGACATGCCTCGACGGCGATCTTTCGCCATCTCTCAAGTTTATGGCTGGAAGCATTTTCATTATGGTCATTTGTCTTCGTCCCACAAGAAGATAGAGAGGAAACGGGGCGTGGGATGGAGCGGGCCGATAGGAAGGGGATCATCCTGTTTACCCCCAGTTCCGTCGCATGGCGGATGATTCCATCCATTTTCTCCGCTTTCGGGATCGCCTGGCAGAGGGTCACCGAAAAATCCGTGACCGGAATGTCCCTTTTTGCCATTATCTCGAGTTCAATGCCCTTTTCGGCATGCCGCTGGATGACTGTCTCATATTCTGTGCCTGCGCCATTAAAAACAGTCAAGCGGTCGCCTGTCTTCATTCTCAGGACTGCGCCGAGATAACGCGATTGATCGGGGGTTACTCGGCAAATGTCTCCTTTCTGAAGAAATACAGGAAGATAGATGCGGGTTGTTGTCACGCGGCTGGTTTCCCTTTCCTCATCACGAAGCATATCCATTCCTTCTCCGTCAGGAGTTGCTGAACGGGGAACGAGGCGGCGGGAAAATGTTTCTCTATGTCGTTTTTGTCCTGGGCGATAATTCCCGAGATAACGAGATAGCCGTCTTGCCCAAGCAGGCGTTCCAAGTGCGGGCGGAGCTTTATCAGCGTCTTCGCCGTTATGTTGGCGACGATCAGATCAAAGGTTTTCGCGAGGTTATCAATCTCGCCTTGCTGCACCTCGACATGTTTTTCCATCCTGTTGATCAGAACATTTTCCATGGCGATTTCAACGGCCTTTTTGTCCGTGTCCACGCACAAAACTTCCGCGTTGTTGAGTTTTGCGGCGGCGATTCCGAGGATGCCGGTTCCCGTTCCGACGTCGAGAACCTGCAATTTATCTATTGACCGCTCGCGCAGCAGGATATTTTCGAGCGCCTCGAGACACATCCGTGTGGACGGATGTTGTCCGGTTCCGAATGCCATCCCCGGATCGATATCGATGACGATATCCCCGTCGGTCGGCAAATATCTTTCCCATGTAGGTTTGATGACGATATTCTTCGTCACTCTAAGTGGTTTGAAGTATTTTTTCCATGCTTCGCCCCAGTCAGGGTCGTGGATGATCTCCGTCTTCATGGTGGGTTTTTCCAGTTCGGGAAATATTTCGGCCAAACTGTCAAGGTACGCCTGCAAAGACGTAAGACGCTTTTGAAGGCGGGCATCACAGGGCAAAAATACCTTTAAAATCTCCGGAAATGCCTTAGCCGGGGAATCTTTTTCAGGCAGTTTTTCCCCATATTCCTGAAAACCGCCATGGGCGCCGATCTCCGCAACGAAGTTGTTCAGGGCATCGATCATTTCCAGCGACGAGGAAAGCTCTATCTTCAGCCAGTCCGCTTTGCCTGCCTCCCTTTTTTCATGTTTTTTTGGCATGACGCATGCACCCCTTTCGAAAAACGAGAAATCCCAGCGGCGACTGCCGGCGGTTCTTTAAAAGTCATAGAAGCCTGTCCGTCGCTGGATAAAGGTTCTTACCGCTTTTATAGCTTGTTGATAAATATATTTCAAGTGTATTGAATTTTGACAATATTTGTGGTAGTCCCCCCCAAGCTCGGGAGGTTTCGATATTGGGAACCCGGTCTTAAACGGGAAAGCAGTTGGAAATATTGAAGCATCATCCGGCTGTCTCAGCTACCCGGTGAGCCTTGGAAAAAGCTGATTGCCGCGGAAAGTACCAGCGGACGGGCGCTGGTGATTTGTAGTGGCACTGAATTCGAGGATTTTTGATTATATCCGCGCGGGGCGGATTGAAGAGATCGGCGATCTTTTACAGAACCCGGTCGGTGTAGAGACGGAGGTGAAAAATAGATGACGGAAACATTGCTTTTCAAGGCGGCCCTGGCCGCATATGTCGCCTCTGCCGTCGTTTATGGAGGATCTCTTCTGGAAAGACGTGTCATGACGGCGCGTTTCGGTGCCGGCCTGATGCTTGTCGCGTTGGGAATGCACACGCTTTATTATATCTTTCGCTGGTTTGCGGAAATCAATATTCCCTCTGTCGGTGGCTACGACACCCTCTCTTTTTTCGCCTGGGTAATGGCCGCTTCTTATCTTGCGATGCAATTGCGGACCAAAACCCGCGTACTGGGGGCTTTTGTCGCGCCTGTCATCTCGGTGCTCATGGTGATTGCCTCTATCGATCTGGGGGGAAACGTTGCCGGTTCGGCGGCCCTGACGGGAACCCTGGTGATCGCCCACGTGATGCTCTCCGTCGCCGGTGAAGCGCTTTTCGCGGTTGCGTCGCTGGCGGGCGTCATGTACCTTATTCAGGATCGCCTCCTCCGGAGGGGGAGAGACAGAAGCCTGATTCACCTGTTTCCGTCCCTCCATGATCTCGACCGAATCAACCATCTTTGCCTTTTTGGAGGATTTTCACTGCTTACCCTGGGGATCCTGGCCGGTTCGTTCTGGGCGCGCATTGTCTGGGGAAGTCACTGGCAGTGGGATCCTAAACAGGTATGGACGCTGCTTGCCTGGGGATTCTACGCTTTCCTGCTTCATCAGCGTCTGGCCCTCGGTTGGCAGGGACGGAAGGCGGCCCGCTGGTCGCTTTTGGCGTTTGCCGCTTTGTTGTTGATGTTCGTTCTGGAAAGCTTTTTTTTCCGTTCGGCCCATACCTTTTTGTGAGCTCATGAAACTTATTCTCATCGGAATGAATTATAAAACGGCGCCTGTCGAGCTCCGCGAACGTCTCCAGAATTACTGTTCGAATCAGGATGTTGCCCTTCCCGATTTGATGCGGAATTCCGAAATCAAGGAGGCGATCTGTCTTGCGACCTGCAACCGGATTGAGGTAATTGCCCGGCTCGGCGACCCGGTGCGGGGCGAGGATTTTCTGAAGTCATTTTTGAGCAGGCAGGGCAACCTCGATATTGAGGAAATGGAAAAGTATCTTTATGTTTACAGAGATATAGAAGCGGTGCTTCATCTTTTCCGGGTCGCGTCTAGCCTCGATTCAATGGTTATGGGGGAGCCGCAGATACTAGGACAGATCAAGGAAGCATCTCGGATGGCGGTCGATCGCCATGCTACCGGCGTCCTGCTCAACCGTCTCACCCACCACGCCTTTCAGGTAGCAAAAAGGGTGAGAAGCGAGACCGAGATTGCCGGCAATGCGGTTTCGGTAAGCTATGCCGCAGTGGAACTGGCTAAAAAGATATTCGGGAGCCTAAAGGGGAGGTCGGCGCTCCTGATAGGCGCCGGCGAGATGTCGGAGCTTGCCGCCCGCCACCTAATTCGGCAGGGCGCCGGCAATATCTTCATCGCTAACAGGACTATGGCGAGGGCACAGCAAATGGCGGAGGAATTTCACGGGGCTGCAGTTCCTTTCGATGACTTTCCGTCATTTCTGCCGGAGGTGGATATCGTTATCGCCTCCACAGGCGCGCCGGGCTACATTCTCAATGCCCAGATGGTTGCCGCCGCCTTGAGGAAGCATAAGCAGCATCTGCTGTTTATGATCGATATCGCCGTTCCGCGGGATATCGATCCCGATGTCGGGGAGCTTGATAACGTTTATTTGTACAATATAGACCATCTTCAGGATGTCGTTGATGCGAACAAGGCGCTGCGCAGGGGCGAAGCCCTGAGGGCGGAAGAACTGATTGCCGAAGAGGTGGCGGGGTTTGAAAAGTGGTTTAATTCCCTTGCCGCCGTCCCGGCGATTGTGAGATTGCGGGAAAAGACAGACAGCATCGTGCGGGGAGAGCTGGAAAGATTTTCTGCGTGGCTCGGCGGGCTTTCGGAGGAAGACCGCGCCCACGTGGAATGGCTGGTTTCTTCGGTTGTCAACAAAATCCTCCACGATCCGATAACCGTATTGAAGGAGGAAAGCAGCGAAGGGGAAGAGCTGTCCGATATGGCGGCTATCCGCAGACTTTTCAAGCTCTGAAAATCATTTGATCTTATCTAACATTGCCATTGAGGTTTCAGGAGGACGATATTTCAGACAAATTCATAATTGGCACAAGGGGCAGCGCGCTGGCGCTTACACAATCAGGAATGGTCGCCGATCTCATCCGGGGGCGTCATCCGGGGCTTGATGTTGAACTCAAGGTAATTCGGACCAAGGGAGACATCTTGCAAAACGTGGCCCTGTCCGTGATTGGCGGCAAGGGGGTCTTCATTAAGGAAATCGAGGAGGCCCTGCTCAGGGGCGACGTCGATCTGGCCGTTCACAGTATGAAGGACGTCCCGGCGGTGCTCCCCGAAGAGTTGGAAATTGTCGTGACCCCCCTGCGGGAGGATCCCCGCGATGTTCTTGTCTCCAAAGGAGAGCGAAAACTCGAAGAGATGCCTCAAGGAGCGAGAATTGGAACCGGTTCGCTAAGGCGCGAGCTGCAACTGAAAAACCGTTTCCCGGGCTTTGAGATTGTGCCGATGCGGGGCAACCTCGATACGCGGATAAAGAAACTGGATACCGAAAACCTGAGCGGCGTTATTCTCGCTGCGGCGGGGATTGCGAGGATGGGTTGGAGCGCCCGTGTTTCTCAATTTCTTCCGATTGACCTGCTGCTGCCGGCCGTCGGCCAGGGGGTGCTCGGATTGGAGACGAGACGGGGCGATGACCGCTCCCTGAGTATTATTGAATTTTTGAATGATCCCGTCACTTTTGTGGAAGCAGGCGCGGAACGGGCTTTTCTTGAGCGCCTTGGCGGCGGTTGCCAGCTCCCGATTGCCGGATTTGCGAAGAAAGCTGGTGAAAAGATTGTAATTGAGGGGATGGTGGGAAGCGTCGACGGGAAGGTTGTTATCCGCGAGCGTGTCGAAGGGAACGCCGGCGATTACAGGCAGCTTGGCAGAGGACTGGCGGAGGCCATCCTGCTGCGGGGCGGAGACGTGCTTCTTGCTGAAATTGATCAGGAAGGCATGGTTGGAGGGAAGTGATCTGAGCTTGTTAGAGACGGGACCGCTATTCGGCAGAGGAATCGTTATAACCAGACCGGAAAAACAGGCGGGTGAGCTGACGAGACTGCTTTCCTCTCTGGGCGCGCGGGTGATAAATTTCCCTGTCATACAAATCGCACCGCCCGAAGAGTGGTCGGCGGTGGATAAGGCGATCGGGAAGCTTGAATCCTATCGCTGGATCGTATTTACGAGTGCCAATGGGGTGGTTTTTTTCTTCCGGCGTCTGCAGGAGCTGGAAAGGGACATCGGGGAGCTCAAGGGTGTAAAAATCGCCGCGATTGGCCCGGCGACGGCCTCGGCAGTCGAGGCTCTGGGTATAAATGTCGATCTGGTGCCTGAGGAATTCGTTTCGGAGGGGGTTGTGAAGGCCTTTGCCGACCGTGATTTGCAGGGATGCAGTATTCTGCTCCCGCGGGCGCAGGAGGCGCGCGACGTAATCCCAGCAGGGCTTGCCAGGCTGGGCGCAACTGTTGATGTGGCAACGGTGTATAGAACGATCAGCACGAACAGGGATCCCTCTGAAGTGCTTCGCCTCTTTGCCGATGGTAAAGTCTCCGTCGTCATCTTTACCAGTGCGTCTACAGTCGTCAATTTTCTGAAACTCATGGGAGCGGATTTTCACCTTCCACCCCAGGTCAAGGTGGCGACTATCGGTCCTGTGACAGAGGCTGCGGCAAAAAAAGCGGGTCTGTCCGTTCACATTCCACAAAACCGTTCCACCATTCCGGAGCTGGTTGATGCGCTTACAGCCGCCTTTACAGGTTGAATGACTGAATTATTTATCAAGTATACGTTTTGGGGCATCAAGGGGGAATATGCAAGAGGTCCTGCCTCAAATAATTTTTATCATTGTGCTTGTGCTCAATTTCATTAGTTCGGCACTCGACAGCAACCGTAACTCGCTGGCAAGTTTTTAGCAACGGTCATTCTGCTTGCTCTTACATATTGGGGAGGATTCTATGCGCCCCTCATCGATCTTCTGAATGCCCGCCCTTAGCGCCAAAACATACGGAAAAATACTTCTTGACAAAATGATTTGCCTTTAATTAGTATCAAAGCCAATTTAAAGGAGAATATAATGTTAAACAGCGCAGCCATTACCAGCATAATTATTATTACCAGGGGAGCCCCGGCTGGATAGTGGTTTGCTGTTTTTAGTTTAGACCGTTGCCAGCCGAAAGGGTGGCAACGGTTTTTTTTTGTGCGCTTTTCAGGGCGCGCCAACTTGGGGGTTCTTCGGACAAGGAGGAATGGAAGTGAAGGTTTCAGGAGCGCAAATTTTGTTCAAGGCATTGGAAATGGAAGAGGTTGAAGTGATCTTCGGCTATCCCGGGGGAGCTGTTATCGGAATTTACGACGAATTGTATCGCCAAAAGATCCGGCACATACTGGTGCGGCACGAACAGGGGGCAATTCATGCCGCCGACGGCTATGCCCGGGTTTCAGGAAAGGTAGGCGTCTGTCTGGTGACATCCGGTCCGGGCGCCACCAATACGGTGACCGGGATCGCCAACGCGCATGCCGATTCCGTTCCTGTTGTTATCTTGACCGGACAGGTGCCAACCGCCCTGATAGGCAGCGACGCCTTTCAAGAGGTTGATATTATGGGCATTACCCGTCCCTGCACCAAACATAATTTTCTAGTGCGCGATGTTACCGAGTTGGGAAAGGTGCTTCGGGAGGCGTTTCAAATTGCCCGTTCGGGAAGACCCGGACCTGTCCTTGTTGATCTTCCCAAGGATGTGATGCAGGCAGAGATTGAAGAAGCGGATATCTGTTTTGTGAGCGGCTACCGGTATGCCGCAGAGTTTCTCGATGATTCTGCAATCGAGAAGGCTGCGGAAATGATTGCCATCGCACGGAACCCGGTTGTTTTTTCCGGGGGCGGAGTGTCGATGGGGAAGGCTTGCGGCGAGCTTCGGGAGTTGGCCGGGCTGATCGGCGCCCCGGTTGCTTCGACATTGATGGGTTTGGGCGCGTTCCCTGCATCAGACCCGCTTTGGCTGGGAATGGCGGGAATGCACGGAACCTATGCGGCGAACATGGCTTTTACCCATTGCGATCTTCTTGTGGGAGTCGGCGTCCGCTTTGACGATCGCGTAACTTCGAGGGTTGAGGCCTTTGCGCCGCGCGCAAAAATCATTCACATTGATATAGACCCAGTTTCCATTGATAAAATTGTCAGGACGAATCTTTCCATTCTTGCCGATGCGAAACAGGCGCTTTCAGCCCTTGTTGGCAGACTGAAAGAAAGGAATCATGTCTGGCCCGACTCGATCAGCGGGTGGCAGGAGCAGGTTCTCGAATGGAAAAGAGTGCAGCCGCTTGGCTACGATGATAATGGCGATGTCATCAAACCGCAGTTTGTCGTGGAAAAACTCTATGAGTTATCCCGTGGGAAAGCCATAATTTCCACGGAAGTGGGGCAGAATCAGATGTGGGCAGCGCAGTTCTTTCAGTATAACGAGCCGAACTGCTTCCTTACCTCGGGAGGGTTGGGGACTATGGGCTTCGGTTTACCAGCCGCTATTGGAGCTCAGATAGCCGCCCCGGACAGTCTGGTAATAGACGTCGCCGGCGATGGCAGCTTCCAGATGAATTTTCAGGAGCTGGGAACTGCGGTGCAGAATAAGTTGCCGGTTAAGATAGCTATTCTTAACAACAGTTTTCTGGGGATGGTTCGCCAGTGGCAGGAAAAGTTCTATCAAAAGCGCTATTCCCAGACTCTTCTCGATGACAACCCCGATTTCCTGAAGATTGCCGAGGCCTATGGCGCCAAAGGGCTGCGGGCACGAACAGTCGCAGAGGTTGAAGTGGTCATAAAAGAGGCCTTTGCCACGGACGGGGTAGTGGTAATGGATTTTATCGTTGACAGGGAAGAGGGGGTTTATCCCCTTGTGAAGCCGGGCGCTTCGCTCAGTGAAATGGATTTTGGCCCGAGGGGTGTAAAAAACGTGGAGGTCTCAGCCCTCAAAGGTTTGGTGAGTACCAACGGAGATGATCCGTATTCTCGTTCATTTAATTAATGGAAGGATATTAAAACCATGGAAGCGCAAAAAAATGTAATTTCTGTTCTGGTGAACAACAAACCCGATGTTCTGGCAAGGATATCGGGAACGCTCAGCGGCCGGGGCTTCAATATTGAAAGCATTTCCGCCAATGTTACCATGAATCCCGCGAGGACAAAAATCATCATCACCACAATGGGGGACAACGCCACGCTCACAAGGATACTGAAGCAGATTTCCAGGCTTGTTGACATCATTGAGGTGACTGATTTAACCGGTCGCAGGGCTATCAGGCGCGAGCTGTTTCTGGTAAGGCTCAACTGGTCGAAGTCCGGGTGCAAAAAGAAGATCGAGGCGCTGGCAAAAAATAATGGCTGGAAAATTCTCAGTGGCGACGAGGCCGGATGTATAATTGAAATTACCGGTGAAAATGGGGTTCTGCTCAACGAGGTAATGGCGCTGGAACAGTTTGGCATGGAGGATTTTACCCGTACGGGGGTGGTGGCGATTGAATATGGGGAATAGGAAAAGGCAAAATTTGCCGGTTTTATTACATTGTGATTGCAATTCATCCGAATAGCTGTTAGCTTGACGGCCGTTTTTGCATAATCGCGGAACATGAATATGGGCGGCCGGTTGCAAAAATTCGGCAATGCGGATGAAGTTGCGAGCATGGAGATAGCCAGAAATTCCGGGACCCGTATAAAAAGCAGGATCGGTGATTGTTCTTTAAAGAAGGGAGAGTTACTATGCAGTTTCCAGAATATCGGCCACGCCGGCTTAGAAAAAACGACACCCTCCGGAGGATGGTGCGGGAGACTCGTTTGGCGGTGGATAACCTTATCTATCCGCTTTTTGTCGTTCCCGGAAAAAAGGTTAAAAAGCCAATTCCCTCGATGCCGGGGAATTTCCAGATGTCGGTCGACAACATCATCAGGGAGGTGGCGAGGCTTAAGGAGCTGGGGATCCCCGCCGTTATTCTCTTCGGAATTCCCGACAAAAAAGACGACATTGCCTCGCAGGCGCTGATCGACGGTGGGGTGGTGCAGACGGCCAGCCGGGAAATCAAGGCGAAGGTGCCAGATATCATCGTCATAACGGACGTTTGTGTCTGTGAATATACGAGTCATGGTCATTGCGGCATAATCGAAAAGGGAGAAGTACAGAACGACATGACGCTGGAGGTGCTCTCCGAAATGGCCGTTTCTCATGCGAAGGCCGGGGCCGACATGGTTGCCCCGTCGGCGATGATGGATGGGCAGGTCGGTGCGATCCGCGAGGGACTCGACGAAGCAGGTTTCGATTCCCTTCCGATCATGGGTTATTCAGCCAAATTTGCCTCCTGTTTTTACGGGCCGTTCCGGGAGGCGGCGGAAAGCGCCCCCGCCTTTGGGGATCGCCGGGGCTACCAGATGGATCCGGCAAACGGGGATGAGGCGATCCGCGAAATCACCCTTGATGTCGAGGAAGGCGCCGATATTATAATGGTGAAGCCGGCGCTGCCGTACCTCGACCTGATCCGCCGAGCGAAAGAGGAATTCGATCTTCCCCTTGCCGCCTACAATGTTAGCGGCGAGTTTGCGATGATCAAGGCGGCCGCCGCCATGGGCTGGCTCGACGGCGAGCGGGCGATGATGGAATCCCTGACGGCAATAAAAAGGGCCGGGGCGGATATGATAATTACCTATTTTGCCCCCGAGGCGGCGGCGATTTTAAGAAAATAAGAGGGAAGGTTTATAAATTGGATTCACTTCACGACTCTATTAAAGATGATTCATCGCTGATTTTACCCAGTACCCTGAGAATGGTTGCCTGGGAGATTACCCGAAGCTGTAACCTCTCCTGCAAGCACTGCCGGGCCGCGGCGATGCACGGCCCCTACCCCGGGGAACTCGGCACAGAAAAAGCGATGCAGGTGCTAGACGGGATTGCTGCCGTCGGCAAGCCGGTCATTATCCTTACCGGCGGAGAGCCGCTTTTGCGGGGAGATGTTTATGAACTTGCCTCTTACGGCGATTCCAAGGGGCTGCGGATGGTGCTTGCGACGAACGGAACGCTGATGAGCGACGAGATTATTCATAAATTGATCGATTCCGGGATAAAACGGGTAAGCGTCAGCATCGATGGCCCCGATCCGGAAAGTCATGACACATTCCGGGGAGTTCCGGGGGCGTTTGCCGGGACCATGCAGGGCATCGAGGCGATGAAGCGGGCGGGTCTCGAGTTTCAGATCAATACCACGATTACTAAAGGGAACCTCTCGCAGATTCAAAGCCTTCATGATCTCGCCCATAGAGTCGGCGCGGTGGCGCACCACATCTTTCTGCTTGTTCCGACGGGGCGGGGAAAAGAGATGGCAGACCAGGAGATCAAACCCTTGCAATATGAAGAAACGCTGGACTGGTTCTTCGATACGGGGCTTGCCTGCAGCATGCAATTGAAGGCCACCTGTGCGCCTCATTACTACCGGATATTCCATCAGCGGCAAAAGGAACTTAAAAACGCAACAGGGGAGATGGCCACGCAACGAAGCAAGGACGTCCGCTCGCTGCATTCGATGACTCGCGGCTGCATGGGGGGCAGTTCCTTCTGTTTTATTTCCCATACCGGTCAGGTTCAGCCGTGTGGCTACCTGGAGCTCGACTGCGGGCAGTTGAAGGAGAGCAGCTTCTCCGAGATATGGAAGAATTCTTTGATTTTTAATGATTTGCGAGATTTGGGACGTTACAAGGGCAAATGCGGCCGCTGTGAATTTCTGAAGGTATGCGGAGGCTGCCGGGCGCGCGCCTACGAAGAAACCGGTGACTATCTCGCCGCAGAGCCATACTGCATCTACGAGCCGAAGCGGGGCTGAACGCCGCTGAGTTTTCCGAAGCTTACAGGTAAAATATTTAATTCTGCTGTCAATGAAACTATCCGCAACTGCGCGGTTTCCGGGGGGTTTGCTGTCCGTAAAATGGGTGAAAAAGAAAAGCAGAGAGAACGTCTCCGGTTTGTCATCGTGGACGGCAGTAACTACCTTTTTCGGGCCTTCTACGCAATTCGCGAGCTTTCCAATTCCAAGGGCTTTCCTACCAACGCGATTTACGGCTTTACCAATATGCTGATGAAGCTGCTCAAGGAGCAGGCGCCCGACTACATCGCCATTGCCTTCGATGTAAAGGGCCCGACCTTTCGTCATGAAGCCTATGAAGAGTACAAGGCAACCCGTAAGGCTACGCCGGAGGCGCTGATTCCGCAAATACCGTTTGTCAAGGACATTATCCGTTCGTTTTCGATCCCTATCTTCGAGAAGCAGGGATTGGAGGCCGATGACATAATCGGGACAATCGCCAGAATGGCGGCGAGGCAGGGGATGGAAGTGATTATCGCCTCCGGTGACAAGGACATGATGCAGCTTGTTTCTGCTGATGTTGTCATGTTTGATGCAATGAAGGACAAAACATACGACATTGCTGCAGTAAAGGAGCGCTTCGGCGTTGGGCCGCAGCAAGTTGCCGATGTGTTGGGCTTGATGGGCGACACCTCCGACAATATCCCCGGGGTTCCCGGTATCGGGCCGAAGGGGGCAGCGCGGCTGATAGAGCAGTTTGGCAGCGTTGCTGCGGTTATTGCCGGTTCGGAGCATATCCATAACGAGAAAACGCGAAATGCCATAATGCAATACGCCGATCAGGCAAAACTGAGTTGTGAGCTTGCCCTTATCCGGACAGATGCGGAATTTGATTTTGATATAGAAAAATGTCGGCGGCGGGAGGCGGACCGTGAGAAACTGGCCGAATACTTCCGCGAATTCGAGTTTTCATCGCTGCTGGGTGAGCTGAGGCTTCACGAGGTGAAAAAGGATGTAAAATACAGGATATGCAGCAGCATTGAGGATATGGCCATCCTGAAGGAAACGCTCCGGGATGTCAGGGAGTTTTCTATTGAGCTTCTGCTGGCCCCGCTGGAGGCAATGAGGGTATCTGTTACGGGGGTGGCCGTTTCATCAGGAAAGGGCGAGGGTTTTTACATTCCCCTGGTAAGCGACGCAGAGGTCCCATTGCTTGCCGCCGAATACGTTTTTTCCGAACTTGCCCCTTTTTTTAATAATCCCGAAGTACTTAAGCATGGCCACGACCTGAAGACGGCGGTTACTGCGCTTGCCCGCTGTGGCTGTATTTTGCACGGTATCGGCTGCGACACGATGATTGCCGCTTACCTGGTCAATCAGGCGCGCAACGGCTTCGATCTTGCCGACGTGGTTTTCGAAAATCTCGGGCGCCAGGTTCCTTCGCAAAAGGATCTTTTGGGAAGCGGCGCGAGGGCTGTTTCCTTTTCCTCTCTTCCCATAGAAAAGGTGGCGGCCTATGCAGTGGAACGCGCGGAAGCGGTATTGCCGCTTACCGAAAAATTGCTTGCAAAGCTCGACTATATGGGAATGAAAGGGCTCCTGGAAGAAGTGGAGGTTCCGCTTGTCGCTGTTCTTGCGGCAATGGAGAAGCACGGAGTGCTGCTGGACACCATACTTTTGAAGGAGATGTCCAGCGAGATGGAGCAACTGCTTCAGCTTTCCGAAGAGAAAATCTATCGGCTTGCCGGTGAGAAATTCAACATCAATTCCCCGAAACAGTTGCAGCATATCCTTTTCGATAAACTGGGGCTTCCCCACGGACGCAAGATCAAGGAAGGGTACTCAACCGATGTCGATGTGCTGAGCTATCTGGCTCTCAGCCACGAGCTTCCCGCCGAGATAATTTCCTACCGGGGGATGACGAAGCTCAAATCAACCTATATCGATGCCCTGCCTGCGCTTGTGAACCACCGTACGGGGAGGGTGCACACGACCTACAACCAGACGGCGACCGCGACGGGCAGGCTCTCCAGCAGCAACCCCAATTTGCAGAACATCCCGATCAGAACCAGGGAGGGAAAAAGGATCAGGCAGGCATTCATCGCCCCTTCCGGATGGGAAATCGTTTCGGCGGATTACTCGCAGATAGAGTTGCGGGTTCTTGCCCATCTCTCCGGAGACGCAGCGCTCCGGGATGCCTTTGCCTCCGGCGAGGACATCCATAGCCGCACCGCTGCCGACATCTTCGGGGTCTTCCCGGAAATGGTCAGCCCTGATATGCGCAGGCAGGCGAAGGTGATCAATTTCGGGGTGCTCTACGGGATGAGCGCCTTCGGGCTTGCGAAGGAGCTGGGGGTGTCGCAGAAGCTTGCGCAGGCCTATATAGACAGCTATTTTCAGAGATATAGTGGTGTGCGCGCCTATCTTGATGGCATCCTTGACGGGGCGATGCGCAACGGCTACGTTACGACGCTTCTTCGGAGGAGGCGTTATCTGCCAGAAATTGCCAGTCCCCATACCCAGATCAGGCAGTTTGCCGAACGGACGGCCATCAATGCGCCGATTCAGGGGACCGCTGCCGATCTGATAAAGATTGCGATGGTAAGAATTTATCGTTGCCTTCAGGAAGACAATTTCTCCGCCGTGATGATCATGCAGGTGCATGACGAACTGGTCTTCGAGGCGCCGGTTGCCGAACGGGAAGCGTTGACAGCCCTCGTTCGAAAAGAGATGGAAGGGGCGATGGAACTATCTGTGCCTTTGCAGGTGGAGATTGCCGTCGGCAAAAATTGGGACGAGGCGCACGCGTAAGCTGCCGGCTGTTTTTTCAGGTATATATAGCCTTAGAATGGATCAAAAACGGCTCCTCCTCTAGCGGAAGAGCCGTTCTCAAGACTAATGTCGAGTTATTTGCGGCCTTTTGCAACTTTGCTTCTGACTAAAAATCCAAAGCCGGGGATGGCCGGCCCTCAGCCTACCGGTCAACCCCTGTAGTCTCCCGGTTTTATTTCATTCCCGTATTTTGCCTGCGCCTCCGTGATCTTCTTTTTCGCCTCTTCCCAGTAGGTGAAAATATCTGTCGGCGTTCCCGGGTCGATTTTTTTGAAGAACGCCGCGGTGCGGTTCAATTTTTCTATCCAGTTTGCACAACGGAAAGTGAAGAGATAGATGTAATCATTTTCCGAAAAATCCTCATTCAGGAGCTCCCGGAAGAGTTTCTGCAGATCCTGATAACGCGGAATCTTCCCTGTCGGGGTTTCCCAAGCGGTGAATTCTCCATGAATTCTACCCTCGGCCCAGTGGAGCCATACCTTTTTGGCAAGTTTGCTGGTTACAAACTTCCCGCTGGGATTCCTCATGAAATAGTTGGTGCTGAAAATCTTTGGCTGTTGCTTTATGCCATTGATAAAGTTGATGTTATTTGTGGTGTATTCGCCGACCGGGTAGGAGACAAAATCAAGATTGGCCATTGGAGAAGGGGATCTTACGCCCTCCTTGCCTATCGTGGCACTGGTGGTTTCCGATTCCAGCGTGCAGGCCTTCATGAGGATGCCGTCTTTCCATGACGGCGATTCTTCTACCGGCACGGTTGTGTCGCTGTCACGTCCGCCGTAGAGAATGCCCTGAACCGGTACACCTTTTTTGCAGTCGAAACCCTCTTTATCGAAATTTTGCAGATAGTCGAGGCGTATCGTGTAGCGGCCGTTGGAATGGGCAAGCGGAATCTCGTTGCCTTTTGCATCCTTATCGCCCCTTTTCCAGGAACCACTGTGGTTGCTGCCGATTTCCGGCGTTTCCATTCCGCAGCCGAGCCAGTAGGGCTTATTGTCGGGGCCGATCAGAATATTGGAGAAGATTGTCTCCTGTTCCTTCATCAGGTTGGCGAAGATAACTGGGTCGTCATCCGCGTTTACGTCCTGGATTATGCCAAAAATGCCCTGTTCCATATTGACACCGCGGAATTCTCCGTCAATATTCCTGAAGTAGGCAATGTCGTCGCCGACGATTTTTTCGCCGGGAATCATCGCGGTCGAGGTTTTGCCGCATGCAGACGGGTAGGCGCCGGCAAAGTATGTCTTGCGGCCCTTATCCCCATTGAGGACCGACATTAAAAACATGTGTTCGCAGAGCCACCCCTCTTTTCCTGATTTATTGATTGCCAGTCTCATCGAGTGCTTTTTCAGACCGATTGAATTACCTGCGTACTGATTGTTCATCGAATAGACGATATTGTTCTGGGTGTCCATGTAGATCCTTCTTTTATCGATATTTACCGTGCAGCCGCGTTCGTCGAGCTGCCCTGCGGAGTGGAGGAAGCTGAAGAAGTCGTTCTTTTCGTCTCCCTTCATATGGGAAAAATGTCCATAGCCGGGCCGGTAGAGGATGGTTTCGGAGTGGGCTACGTAAAAAGAATCGGTTATCTGGATGCAGGGAACGCTGAAGACGCTTTCTGCTGGACCCTCACAGAAGAACTGGACAATTGCGTCCTTGCCTTCCATGATATTGTTCGAAATTTCCATGATCTCCTTGTAGCCTTCGTTGAAGGAGATCGAGTTCAAAGCCTTCATTCTTTCCATGTTTTCGGGATGGACAAGATAGCGGGTGTTCACCTTGTCGCGGCCCTGATCCTCATAGCCATCCCAATGGACTGTCTGTTTTTTCAAATAGATATGCTTTTCTTCTCCGTTTTTTATCGCTGTTTCCAGGATAAAAGCCCTGTCTGCTTCGCTGTCGTCGCAAACGTAAAGAGACTTCGGATTGCAGTGCTCAGCGAACTTTCCTATGAAATTGAATACCTTTTCGTTGTCGAGTGCCTTCAGCTTTGCAAAGCTTTCTGCGCTCATCATCTTTTTCAATAAATCTTGATAGTTTGACATGTCCTCTCCTTTTTATTCGATTTTGACCGTCCTTGCCGCTTACCGGATGACAAAAACGGGATGGTCCCTTTGCTGACAACAGACAGCCTGACGATTTTGAGAAAGGATAGCTTGCGGCACTCTAATATTTTTTGGCAATCTGTCAAGGTTTTTCAGCGCTGCGAAGCAATGTCCCGTCAGGAAAGGCATTATGCGAGTTCTTCTCTTTTGTCATTATATAGATCAGACCCGCCAAAAGCTGGCAAAAAAAACAAAAATAGAGGGAAACGGTAAAAGCCGCCTGGCTGAATGACGCGGCTGGGTAGAGAGTTTGCATGATGAACCCGAGAAGCTGGAGAAAAAAAGCCGGTCCGGTCATCGTGAAAAAATTTATCCCGGTTAGGGCGGTTCCCGTCATGGAGGCGGGAAATAGTTCTTTAATCTGAGTGTACATCAGTTGCCCGCTGGCAGTAAAAAATCCGAAGAAAAAGAAGACGAGACCGGCTACTGTCACGGGGGTTCCGGTGCGCATCTGACTGAGCAGCAGGGTGGTGGCCGCCATCAGGAAAAGCCCTGTGACAACGAGCCACTTGCGTGTGTGCAGCAGGCGGTCGGAAATGATTCCCCAGAAGGGGAGCCCGGCCAGGATGCCGATATTCATTGCCAGGATGATGTTTCCGGTCTGGAAGGGGCTGTACTTCAACACTACAAGCAAAAGGGGGCCTGCCCAGAGGGCTTGCAGTGCGGCAAAGGTTCCGTAACGGATAAATGTGGCGATCGATATAAACCAGTAGTCTTTGGAACCAAGAAGATGTAAAACGCTGGAAAACGGGGAGGGTGAATTGTGAGACGCGGTTGACCCTTGCGCAGGGCTGACGGCAGAAGGCCTGTCCCGAACGATCGCATAAAGGGCTATCGTCAGCAGGGAATTGAAGAGAGCGATTCCCAAAAAACTATGGCGCCACCCGTAGTTTTCCACCATCATGGCAAGAGGGGTGGCGGACATCATGTTGCCGAGGGTCCCTGTGGCGGTCAATATTCCGGAAAGCGAGGCGAAAATAAGCGGTGGGAACCATTCGGAAAGCAGTTTCAGACTTCCCATAAAGGCGCAGGACATTCCGATCCCAAGCAGAACGCGCCCTGCGATGGCGGAGACAAGTCCCTGCGAGAAAGAAAAGACGACCGCGCCTGCTATGCCGATGATGGAAAAGAACGTCATGAGGTTTCGCATTTTCCCCTTGTCGATAAACAGCATGATCGGTATCTGTGTCAGGGCAAAGGCGTAGAAAAATGCAGCCGAAATCAGGCCGATTCCCTTGCTGTCCAGGGACAGATCGGCGATGAGGGATGGGGCAATAACCGCGTTGGATGTTCGATAAAGCTGTGAGAGGAAGAAATTCAGGGCTCCGACGGCGAAGATAAGCCAGCGGCGAATCTGTACAGGCTCAGGAGGCGATATGGACGAATCATTCATGAAGGTGCCCCGGCCAACTGTGGGAAATCATATAGCTCATCATAGTGGCGGTTCGATAAGGCAAACGAGGCGGGAAGTCAAGAAAATATAATGTTCACAACGAAGAAAACAGGCATTTTACATTCGATTCTGCTGGTTTACCCGCCACTGGCAAAGGCTTGCGAGCCTCCGGGTGGTCCGGCGCGCCTTGCGGGCGTGCTCCGCCGTGGGGGAATATTCTGCCGTGTATGGGATGCCAATGCAGAGGGGCAGATGGCCCTGCTGAAAGCGGCGGGAGGAGCTGGGGAAGACTTCTTGAAGGAAGGAAATTCTTTTTCTGCAATTGCTGCTTCGTCCGGCTCAGTTCGGAAAATTGGAGACGGAGATGTCTGGCTACGGCGGGCAACTCGCCATGTAAAGAGAAATATCGATTTTTTGCGCTCCGCGGAGGGCTATCTCAACAGTGATCGTTACCGCCGGGCGGTTCTTGATCTCAATCATCTGCTTGCCGCTGCCGGCAGACCTTTCGGGGTGCGGATGACTCTGGCCGATTACCAGGACGAGCGGCTTTCCCCTGTCCGGAGCGCCGATCTTTGTCAGGCGGCGGAAGAGCCGCAGCGCAACCCTTTTTACCGGTGGTTCTGCAAACGTCTGCCGTTCATACTCGAGGAAAATAATTTTTCTTGTGTGGGTTTTTCGTTAAATTATCTCAGCCAGGCGCTGACGACCTTCGCGATGATAGGGTTTTTGCGTAGAGCATATCCAGATATCCGGATAGTTGTCGGCGGCAGTTTGATAACCTCCTGGATGCGCAGCTCAAACTGGAAGAACCCTTTTTCCGGGCTGATCGACGAAATGGTTGCCGGTCCCGGGGAGGAGCCGCTGCTGCGCATGCTCGGGGGGATGGCTGACGGCAATTTTTCTCTGCCCGATTTCGACGGGATTTCCACCGCCGATTGTTATCTGGCGCCGGGGTTCGTTCTGCCTTACAGCGCCTCGGGTGGCTGCTGGTGGCGGCGCTGCACGTTTTGTCCTGAGGTTGCCGAAGGCAATCCGTATCTGCCGTTTACTCCAGCGCGGGTAACCGAGGATATTGCCCTCCTTGTTGAGAAGACAAGGCCAAGATTGATCCATCTGCTTGATAACGCACTCAGTCCGGTTCTGCTCGATACTCTGACTGCGGTGGCTCCCGGGGCGCCGTGGTATGGCTTTGCCCGGGTCGACGCTCGCCTTGCCGATGGCGATTTTTGCCGGAGCCTGCGCAATTCGGGATGCGTCATGTTGAAATTGGGAATAGAGTCGGGGGATCCATTTGTGCTGGAGGCACTCCAGAAGGGAATAGACCTGCCCCTAGTGGCCGCGGTCCTCAAAAACCTGCAAAAGACCGGAATTGCCGCATACGTCTATCTGCTTTTTGGGACGCCGGTGGAAAACAGGGAAAGGGCAATAAGAACGCTTGCATTTATAGATACTCATGCCCACGAGATAGCCTTTCTGAATCTTGCGATTTTCAATCTCCCCGTCTGTTCCCCGGAAGCAGAGCTGTATGCTTCCGAGGAGTTCTACGAAGGAGATCTTTCCCTGTACAGGTCTTTTGTTCATCCGGAAGGTTGGAACCGGCGCGAAGTAAGGCGGTTTCTCGATCTTGAATTTAAAAGAAACCCAGCCGTTGCTAACATTATCCGGCGCGATCCTCCCTTTTTCACATCAAATCACGCCCCGTTTTTTGCTATTAGCTCGTCTGGATTGGAAAGCTAAATTTAAAACGGCGAAGAAATCTTGACACGTCTTTCCGGAAAGTATAGTCAATTCCCCAACAGCTTAAGGAGATTGAATATTTTCGGACAACCATAGAGCAGGGGGAAACGGGATAATGGAAACAAGGATTGCGATTGTTACAGGAGGGAGCCGGGGAATCGGCCGGGCCGTTGCCGTTGATCTGGCGGCGCACGGATGTAAGGTCGTAATAACCTATATGCAAAACGACCAGGCGGCAAAAGAGACATTGGATATTATCCATAAGGCGGGCGGGAGCGCGGAGGCGGTAAAGTTTGATGTTGGCAGCACCGCCGAAGCAGTGCCGGTGATGGATGAATTGCTCAAGCGATTGAAACGGGTCGATGTGCTGATAAATAACGCGGGAGTGGCAATGGACGGTCTTTTCATGACGATGTCCCCTGCCGGTTGGCAGCAGGTGATCGATACGAACCTGAACGGTTTTTACAATGTGACAAAACCGGTTTTGAGAGGAATGATCCGCTGCAAGAAGGGGGTAATTGTATCTTTGGCCTCCGTTTCGGCTCTGGCAGGAAACCGCGGACAGGCCAATTACGCGGCGGCCAAGGCCGGCATCATCGCGGCAAGCCGGACCATTGCCGCTGAATCTGCAAGATTCGGGGTCAGGATAAACGTAGTCGCGCCCGGGGCGATAGACACGGAAATGACAAGGGGTATCCAGCGGGAAAAAATAAAGGCGATGATCCCCATGGGACGTCTCGGACGTCCCGAAGAGGTGGCAAGGGTAATCAGTTTTCTCTGTTCAGACGATTCTTCCTACATTACCGGGCAGGTAATTTCGGTAAACGGCGGGATGCTTTGAAAAATCCGCGGCAAATTCCCTTTTCAAAAGCGATTGCCCCGCCCATTTTATTCGGGTTTCGGGGAAAAAAGTTTAGAGCGGTCCCTTTTTCTCCTTGTGGATGATCATGGCGTTTTCGATCAGACGGCTGATGATCATTGAGGGGAGCAGACCGGCGCTTGCGGCCTGTTCAAAGAAAAAAGATGAGGGCGCCATGCCGGACGAGGAGTTGGGATCGGTAATCAATATCCGGCCGTCTTTCATATAAAATCCGTCTATGCGACCATAGGAGCGAAACCCGAGGGCGCGAAAGGCGCGGATGGCCTCTAACTTTATTTTCCTCACGTCTTCAGCCGGGATATTTCTGGGGGGAGTAAATTTTCGGCAGCGGCCGGGCATGTACTTGTCGTCGTAGGTAAAATACTCGCTCTGGGGGTATATTTCGGTCACTTCCAAGGCATGATACTCAGCATCTTCCTCGATGATTATCGTGGAAAACTCCGTTCCATCCAGAAATTCCTCAACGAGAACCGCCCGGTCCCACTTCATCGCCTCTTCGATGCCGGCGGCAAGGGCTGTCTCGTCCGGAACGAGCGTTACGCCGATGCTCGATCCTTCCCGGGGAGGTTTTGCGAAGCAGGGAAAACCTGTAATATCGGCAATTTTTTTTGTTGCCCTTCGGGGATCTGCCAGCCATTCCTTATCATGGACTAAAACACTGCGGGGGACTTCCAGCCCTTCCGCTTGGAGTATCTTTTGCTGAATATGTTTGTCCATGCCGAGAGCGGAGCCCAGAACGCCGGCGCCCGTGTAGGGGAGGCCCAGCATTTCGAGGAGCCCCTGCAGGCAGCCGTCTTCCCCAAATTTCCCGTGCAGCGAAATGAAGGCGAAGTCTATTTCGTTTTTAAGTCCTTCATAGGAAATGTGCCGCGCTTCATTTTCGAGGCGTTCGGCGATGTCTTTTGTTGTGTTCTGGGAGATTAGCTGCCAGGGAATCACCCAGAAACGTCCTGCTGCGTCCATGAAAATCGGGACTGGCTCGTATGTATCCCTATCGAGATTGTCATAAACATTTCTGCCGCTGTTGAGGGAAACTTCCCGTTCAGAGGACATCCCTCCTAAAACCACGCCTATCCTTAATTTATCCACAAAAGTATCCTCATAAAACAGTAATTGTTCTGCCGGCCAGGCATTGTTAAAGATCCCACAGGAAGGTAACGCCGCTTGTTGGAAATATCCATGAGTCGTCGGGAATGAGCATTTTCACCGATTCACCCGGGACGCGCAGTGTCTCGGGATTGTGATTTCTGCCTGAGAAAAAGCAGACGTCCCGGACATTTTTGAGGCCCGTTCCCTGGTAGTTGAAGGAAATCTGCACGCCTCTTGTCGGATATACTATGTAGGCGGAAAATGTCCGGTTCGCCTTATCCTGTTTCGTCTCTATCTCGATCTCGATGCGGGCAAGGGTGTCTATCTTCTTTTGCAGGCCAGCGGCGCCAAACCACGCCTCAAGCCCGTTCTCCGTCGTGCCGGTTTTGAGGAGGGGAATTCTTTCGTTATCGATACGGACGCCTTTTACCCTGAAATCAATCGCTTTTCCGGTTTCCTCTTCACTTTTCAGTTGCCAGCGGTATTCACAAAGACTGTTTTCGAAGAGGCTGGTCAATTGCTCTTCATTAAAGGCGCAACCTATCATGAACTGTGAATTTCGCAGCTCTTTTGCGTATTCAATATGCGTCGTCACCTTAAAGCAGTTTTCGCGATCCGGGGCTCTTGCAATCTCGGCCTTAGAAAATTCGGAAAATGTGACAACGTAGCGAAAGTTGTTTCTCAAATCGAGACGGCGGTCGTTTTTACCGAACAAAATTTCAAACATTTCGCTGTAAATCGCGTCGCCCAGCTCGTCATTTTTGGCCCGCGCCTGGAAACAACTCCTAATAATTCCATCTATTCTGGCAATCGATCGTTCTTCTCCGGGAATGAAAATACGGCGGAGGCGGGGCTCTATCCGGTCGGTTCTGCCGTCTCGACAAAAGACCCGCGGCGCCCGCTTGCCGACGGCGCAGAGAATTTCATAGCTGATGGAGTGTGATCTTAAGGCAATCTCTTCGGCGGTAATCGTTTCGTTTCCCTGACTGCCCATCAGAACCACCTCATCCCCGACTTTGCCGTCTTTTATACCGCTTATGTCGAGCGTGCACATGTCCATCGAGATTCTTCCGACGATCGGAACCCTTGTTCCCCTAACGAGCGCCTCACCCTGGTTGGAGAGAAGCCAGCTAAGGCCGTCGCCGTAGCCGACGGGGATCGTGGCGATGCGAGTCGGTTTTCGCGTTATGAAGGTCCGGCCATATCCTATTGCGCATCCCTCGGAAAACTCCTTGATCAGGGCAACCCGCGTTTTAAAGCTCATGACCGGGCTGAGCGCGATCTTTTCTCTTGTCTCCGCCGAAGGATGGATGCCATAGGTGATAAGCCCCGGTCGCACCAGATCGAGATTACACTGCGGGTAGTTGATTATCCCCCCGCTGTTGGAGATGTGGCGGAACGGGATTTTCACGCCGATTGCCTCAATCTGCCTCAGGATGTCCTGAAACTCCTCCCACTGCACTTTATTGTAAAAAGAGGTTATTTCGCTCTCCGAAAAATGTGTGAATATTCCTTCTATCTTCAGGTTGGGAAGGGCCGCGATTTCCAGAACAGTCTCCAATGCCTCCTTGCGAAACATTCCCCCCCGGCCCATTCCGGTATCCACCTCGATGTGCAGCGGCAGAATTAGTCCCGCTTGGAAGGCCTTTTTATGTAATTCCCGGGCGAACCCCGGAGCGGACACCGAGGGGGTGAGCCCGTATTTGATGATTTGATCTATTTCCGGGATGGTTGCCGGGGAGAGAATTACAACCGAAGCGGTTATTCCGCTGACCCGGAGCTGAACCCCTTCATCGGCGTTGGCGACGCCGAGAAAGGATGCGCCGTTTGACAGCGCCGCATTGGATATTTCAATTGCCCCATGGCCGTAGGCATCCGCCTTTACAATCTGCATGACCCGGACATCAGGCGCGAGACGTTTTCTTATCTCCTGCCAGTTTGCGGCGAAGTGGCCGAGGTCAACCTCCACCCAGCTTCGATATGACGGCGTTTCATTAAAAGTCATCTAATATTCCTGTCTTCAGGACGAAAGTATAATCGTGAGTATATGTTGCAATTCAAAATTACAAGCAAACATTCTTACACGGATTTGAAACTTAGAGGCAATCATTTTTTTGTCATTGTAAATACGCCGTCCCACTCGCCTTCTGGAGGATTCTCTTTCAAGGACTTGCAACGTTCTATGTAGAGCTTTGCAGGGTAATCACCCGGCTTTGCCTGCAGCACCTGCTTGAATTCGGCTATTGCCATATCCCAGTTGCCGCTTCGGTATGATTCCAGACCTTTCTGAAATATTTCCGCAAATTCCTGCCATTGCGCCCTGTCTTTTTGCTCCCCGAGCAGTTCGAATATCCGCACAGGCAATTTTTTACCCTTAACTCGAACGGCATCCAGTTCTCTGAAAAAAAATTCATCCTTGACGACTTCACGGGTAAACTCGCTGACGATGATGTTTGTCCCATATTCCTTGTTGGTTCCCTCCAGTCGTGAGGAAAGATTCACACTGTCTCCCATGACCGTATAATCGAACCGCATTTCAGAACCCATGTTTCCCACCACCATGTCCCCGGTGTTGATCCCGATTCCGATATTTATCTCCGGCCATCCCTCCGCGGCCCACTTTATCTGCAGTCGCTTCAATTCCGTCATCATTTCCACGGCCGTAAGGCAGGCGCGCCGGGCATGGTCGGGCTGGTCAAGCGGGGCGCCAAAAACAGCCATGATCGCATCGCCGATGTATTTGTCGAGCAGGCCTTCGTACTTGAAGACAATATTGGTCATCGCGGTCAGGTATTCGTTCAAGAGTTGCACCAGCTTCTCCGGCGAGAGTTTTTCCGATATCGAGGTAAAGCCCCTGATATCGGAAAACATCACCGAGAGATTTTTCTTGTCGCCGCCCAGTTTGAGCTTTTCAGGATCCTTCAATATCTCGTTTACGACGGAGGCGGTCAGGTAGTATTGAAAAGCGCCCCGGATCTTTTTCTTTTCCCGCTCTTCGGTTACATAGCGATAGACCGTTATGCCCAGATAAGAGGCAATCATCGTGAGTAAAGGGTAGATCATGTTCATCCAGATGTTGTAACGGACAAAGATATTTGTGTTGATGATTATAAAGGCCGTAACGAGCGCGACGCTGAGCGCCATTCCCGCCATTGCCTTCAGGCGGGGAAGAATAAGGCCGATGATCAGGCCGACGCAGACGATAATGCAAACATCGACTAATTTAATCCATCCGGAGTGAATGAGAAAGTTTTGCCGCAGGATATTGTCGATAACGGTTGCATGAATCTCTACCCCCGGGTAGACCGAACTGAAAGGGGTGTTCCTCATGTCATAGATGCCCGTTGCGGTCGCCCCGACCAGCACAATCTTTCCATTGATTTTATCGCGAGAGATGCGTCCCTTCAAGATATCCGATATCGAATAATGGGGGAAGGTCCGGGGTGGTCCCAGGTAGTTGATAAGCAGTCGCCCCTCTTCATCAGTTGGTATCCTGAACTTGTCAAGAAGGATGTTTTCCACGCCCAAATTGTTTATACTCAAGACAAGCATCGGCCATTCCAGATACTGAACCAGCATCGAAAGCGCCAGTGATGAATAGTAGTTGCCCCGGAATTTGATTACAAGCGGCGACCAACGGATCGTTCCGTCCATATCCGGGAAGGCGTTAAAATACCCCCCATTTTCAGCAGATTCGGATATGACCGGAAGATTGGGCTGCACAGCATAGGCCTGGGCTATCGACGAGTCGTCGGCCTCTTTTGTCTTTTTGACCATCGAAAAGCGGCCCTTGGCGATTGCCTCTTCCGAAGCTTTTATCTGTTCCTCCTGCAGATGGCCAACCTCTTTTGCGCTGATGTGAAAGAAATAGCCAAGGGCTACATTTCCGGCCTTTTCTATTGCGCGGGCCAGGAAGGCGTCAGTGTCCGCCTCTTTTTTCTTTTTCTCGATGACGCTGAAAAATTTGCCGTTGTCGGCGCCGGTTTTTTTAATATCAAGCAGGAGTTCGTTGATTGTTTTAAGGCTCGAATTGTTGTCAGGCTCGGCAAAGACAATATCAAATCCGACCACCTTGGCGCCCTGTTCTTTTAATTTTTCAGTTAGTTCTGCAATCGTTGTTCTTGGCCAGGGCCACCTTCCCAATTCACTCAGACTCTTTTCGTCAATCGTCACGATGACCGTTTCTCCTCCCGATGGCCTTGCCCCGCGGGAGACGGTGCGCAAATCGAAGGCCTTTAGTTCCATGAAGCGCAGAAAACGGGGATCGACAAAAAAGAGGGAAACAGCGATCAATATAACCAGGACAGCGATTTTCAAAGGAGATGCCAGAAATAATCTTTTCAGGCCTTTTTTCATTTTGTATTTCCCCCTGTGCAGCGGTTATCGAAAATCCCGACGATCATACCAAGGTTCTGTTTTAAGTCAAGCAATCTGTCCGTCTGCCCATTTGATAAGGGTTGTACGAACGAAAGCCTTGACAACAAGGGCAGCTTAATATAGATAGGCCAGCCGTTGCAGTTTATCAATGTTCCTGTTGCTGAAAAAGGCCGATGTAGCTCAGACGGTAGAGCAGCTGATTCGTAATCAGCAGGTCAGCAGTTCGATCCTGCTCATCGGCTCCAGAAATCAGGGGGTTAGCCGGTTTTGGTTAGCCCCTTTTTCTTTTTCGCTCACTACAACTTGCTGCAGCTCGAAAGTCGGCGTTCGATAAACCCAATTTCCCGGGAAAACTGCGTACGCCTTTCCCTCCTTAAATTTGAAGACCGTGCTCACATTTACCAGGCATCAAGGATTTTCAGGCTTTGGTAATCTCGATCCTTGACACTCGTTTCCTCAGGTATCGGAATCGTATAGACGAAAGGCGCTTTTTCTATTTACCGTCGCAGATGAAGATTTTCTTGGGAATGCCTCGCTTGATATCGAACCCGACATGAACCTTGGTTTTTTGGAACCCGTGCGGTAGTCGGCCCAGTAAATGGACAACACGGCGTTAATCAAGGAACCGTCGATGAGAAGAGATTGCCCAACTAAACCGCTTGCGTCATTAAGTTCTTCATTGTGAGCAGCGGGAAGCAATCGGGCGGGAAGATGCGGATGCCGCCAGGTGGGGAGGATGTGCTCGGGTTGGAAAGAGGGCCGCCTGACACCTAAAAAATTTCTGTTTGACTTTCGATAATGAGCTCTACTATAATAACAACGAAGAGCATTTTGCATCTTGATTTCTTTCACAAGACTGTTCTTTTTGCCCGATGGTACCGATGCCTCTTCCAGTAGTTATCCGCTCCATACATTGACAGCTGTTTTACATCATTGCCTGCGGGTAGTGATGTTTTCGATATTCGCTGATCATTGAGTCGTAGTCAGACCTTGGAAATCCGGATTGCGCAAAGCCAGAAGGAGGTTGTCGCGATGGTTGCCAGAAATAAAAACAAAAAAATCAAAGAAGCTTTGTTGCTCCTGTTTTACGCTGGATGGATGCTTGCCTTGTTTCCGTCCGCAGGCGCCGCTGCGACTTATTTCGAAGACAACGTCGAAGGTGCAGCGCAGTGGACCGGAGGCGCAACCTGGGCGGTGACGACAGAGTCTGCCCATAGTGCGACTAAGTCCTGGACTGACAGTCCCGGCGGCTATTATGCCAATAACGCCAACGCCTACCTAACCATGATTCCGGAAATTTCTCTTGCCGCAGACACCAATCCTCAATTGGTCTTCTGGCACAAATACGCCATAGAGGGAGGTTTCGACTTCGGCTATCTGGAAATTACCGCATCCGCTGACGGAAATACATGGACTGACTGGACACAGATGTCTTCTTACACGGGTGTTTCCGACTGGAAACGGGAACAGATCGACCTTTCACAATACAGTGGGAAACACGTAAAAATACGCTTTAGATTGAAGACTGACAAGAGCATTGTCATGGACGGCTGGTTTATCGATGATCTTGCGGTTGCCGACCTCTCCAATCCTGTCCCCGATTTGACCGTGGGCGTTGCAACGGTGTCGACCCTCGAACTGAACTGGACCCCGAATGGCATTGACGATGCTGATTTTGTCTCTTATAAGATCTACCGCTCCACGACGGCGGGTGTCTCAGCGGACAGCACGCTTGTGACAACCATAGAGGGAGCAAACGCCCAATCTACTGTCTCTTTCACAGACACCAACCTCACACCGGGGACGACCTATTATTACAAAATCTATGTCGTTAACACCGCCGGTGTTTATACGGGAAGTAAAGAAACATCGGGGACAACCGCAGTGGGCTCCTACAACTTCCCTTTCACCTTTGATGCCGAAAACGGGCCGGGGGCCTGGATCGCTTCAGCTCCCTGGGCCATAACCACGGGGATGGATCACAATGGAGTTACGGGCCGTTTTTGGTCTTCCAATCCCGGCGCTAGCTACGCAAAGGGTGTGAACAAGGCCCTGACGATCAAGGTCAACTTGGTCAGCGCGATTCGTCCGATCCTAAAGTTCTGGCAGAAGTATGCCCTGCAGCAAAACGCCGACTTCGGTTTGCTGGAGGTTTCGATAGACAGCGGTGCGAACTGGTCGAGCATCTACTCCATTACGGGGATTGGCACGGCGGGTGTGGGATCGCCCCAGTGGGAAGAGGCGCGGATCGATCTGACGCCCTGGGCGGGGAGCAGCATCCAGTTGCGTTTCCGGATTGTCGACAATAACGACAATACCCAATTGGACGGTTGGTCGATTGACGATGTCTCAATCACGGAGAATGTGTCAGGGACGACGCCTTATCCTTTTGTGACGGGATTTGATCCGGCAGGGACCAATCCGGAGACCCAGAACGCCAATTTTCTCGGTAATTGGATTACCACGGACAAGGGCTGGGAATTTCTCTGGACGGTGAACGATGGCCATG